>Ga0105055_10013092_pt1 | contig 9994 bp, 12 predicted proteins | sample BON03_FD_78090 | JGI IMG/M metagenome (GOLD analysis project Ga0105055, IMG submission 78090) | Freshwater microbial communities from Lake Bonney liftoff mats and glacier meltwater in Antarctica - BON-03 | ecosystem: Environmental > Aquatic > Freshwater > Ice > Glacier meltwater | place: Lake... | reverse complement strand
GCTGCATCGATGTTTACCCCACCCCAGCCCTCCCCCGATCCAGCAGGGTGGATTAATTGTCGTCAGCGGCACTCCTCAAACCCATCAGGGTTCGATCGAAAGCAGCCGCGAATCAATTGCAGGATCGCGGTAAAATTCCAGTTGAGGGACTCAACCAATTTCCTGTTTTGACAACTAATCCACCCTACTTATCAAGGGGAGTTGGAGGGGTAAATCAACCTCAACTGAAGTCCAGCCAACTTGGATGTAACCGGTAGATCGATCGAGAAAAGTTGAGCGGGTTGAATATCTATGCTTTAACCCTGAAGCTCGAGATCGGTTTAATTTGCCTGTCACGGCAGATGGTGAAAACTTTCCACCACCTATGTTTCGGGAGCGATTCTCTACCGAGCTACGCCAACGAGTAAATAAATATTTGGGCCTAGATACTTGTTCAGGCAATTTTTCACTGCAACATCAGAAAATTATGACGAAAACAGTTTCAGTCGCAGTGATGCCATCTGAGCAGGGAACTAGGATAGGCAATAGCAAGTTACAGACAAGAGTGAAAACAATAGCCACTCTTCTATTATTGCTATTGGTACTACCGTTGAATCTGACGTTAACGGCGACCGCCTTACTGTCCGCCTTACTCACCAAGCCGTTCCAGTCGAGATCGACCGCCGCCAATCCCCAGACAATTTTGATTAGCGGCGGTAAGATGACCAAAGCGTTACAGTTAGCTCGATCGTTCCATCAAGCGGGACATCGGGTGATTTTGGTAGAAACTCATAAATATTGGTTGACTGGGCATCGTTATTCCTGGGCGGTCGATCGCTTTTATACAGTACCCAACCCCCAGACACCGGAATATCCCCAGGCACTTTTAGATATCGTCAAACAAGAAGGTGTGGATGTCTATGTGCCCGTTTGTAGTCCAGTTGCTAGCTATTATGATGCCGCAGTCCAAACGGTACTCTCCCCCTACTGCACGGTCATGCACGTCGATGTAGACATGCTTCAACGCTTGGATGATAAGTATGAGTTTGCCACTGATGCCCAATCACTGGGGTTGCGGGTACCTAAATCCTATAAGATTACGCATCCTCAGCAAGTCATCGATTTTGATTTTTCTAACGAACAGCGGCAATACATCATTAAAAGTATTCCCTATGATTCGGTGCGACGATTGGATCTGACTAAGTTACCTTGTGATACACCAGCGGAAACTGCGGCTTTTGTCAAGTCTTTGCCGATCTCTGAGAGTAAACCTTGGGTAATGCAGGAGTTTATCCCCGGGCAAGAATACTGTACTCATAGCACGGTTCGCAATGGTCATCTTCAGTTACACTGTTGCTGTGAATCGTCAGCATTTCAGGTGAATTATGAGCATGTAGATCGATCGGATATCGAAGCTTGGATTCGCACTTTTGCCAGTAGTTTGAAACTAACTGGACAAGTCTCATTAGACTTTATGCAAGCCGATGATGATGGGCAGGTTTATGCGATCGAGTGCAATCCCCGCACCCATTCTGCCATCACGATGTTTTATAATCATCCTGATGTAGCCCAGGCTTATTTACAACAAGAGGCACTGACTCAAACAGTTCAACCATTAGGATCTAGTCGTCCAACTTACTGGATCTATCATGAAATTTGGCGATCGATCACGCATTTGTATTCCCCACAATTGACTAGACAACGATTACAAATTATTACTCAAGGTAAAGATGCTATCTTTGAATGGAACGATCCGCTACCGTTTTTGATGGTACATCATTGGCAGATTCCACTACTACTATTAGGAAATTTATGTAATCCTAAAGAATGGATTCGGATCGACTTTAATATTGGCAAACTTGTAGAAATAGGCGGCGATTAGATTAGTAAAGTTTTTATGCTCGGCAGATCGGTGCAATTACTGTCAGATGGGTCAAACCTGGAACCTCTCTGGTGGAACTGTGCACCCTACTCCTGAGGAAGTCGAATTTCAAATTAAAGTCCGCCGATCGCTTGAGAACTAGTTATTTATGCCCAGGTTAAGAGTGCTACATTTAGTCGGCTCGGCCGTCAGTGATTTTTATGGCGATTTGTCGCGCCTTTATGCCCAAGATTGTTTGGAGCACACCGCCAATCCAAATCTGTATGAGTTTCATATTGCCTATATTACGCCCGATCGACAGTGGCGATTTCCGGTAGATCTGAGTCGAGAGGCGATCGCCGCAGCCTCACCGCTATCTCCATCTGAAGCCGTGCGGGTACTCACAAACCTCCAGATCGATGTGATGGTACCGCAGATGTTTTGCGTCCCTGGGATGACTCAATACCGGAGCCTATTCGATCTGTTGAATATTCCATATGTGGGTAATACCGCAGATCTAATGGCACTAGTTTCTGACAAAGCTAGAACCAAGGCAATCGTCGCCGCCGCCGGAGTAGTTGTACCCGCAGGAGAAGTCCTCCACGCTGGAGATCGTCCGAGTATTGACTTCCCAGTTGTGATTAAGCCAATGAACGGCGATAATTCGATCGGCGTAACGTTAGTACAAGATCTCGCTGACTATGACGCAGCTTTGCAAACCGCATTGACTCATTCAGATGAGGTAATTGTCGAAACCTTCATCCCCCTAGGGCGCGAAGTTCGCTGTGGAGTCATCGTCCAAGCTGGTAAACTAGTTTGCTTACCACTAGAAGAGTATGCACTCGATGCCGATACGCGACCGATTCGGAGTTATGCTGACAAGCTCAAACAAAATGATGCTAGAGACTTGGACTTTGCCGCCAAGGATAGTACCAAGTCGTGGGTACTTGACATTAGCGATCCAATTACTGAAAGTGTGTGGGTGATGGCTAGAAAATGTCATGTAGCCTTGGGCTGTCGTCACTACAGTCTATTTGATTTTCGGATCGACCCCCACGGCAACCCGTGGTTCTTGGAGGCAGGTTTATACTGCTCATTTGCTGAAGCCAGTGTCCTTTCGGCGATGACTCAAGCAGCGGGAATTCCTTTAGATAAGTTCTTTTATGGTATGTTGCAAGGTGCGATGGGCGAGCGATCGTCATTTGCTTAGATCGATGTCAAATTTTACTCGCACCAAATCGATCGAATCTAGGCGCAGTATCCAAACTAGTCCGCCCAAAACACGATCTACTGGTAGCAGTGGATAGTCAGTTAAATCGATCGCAACCACCCGGATAGATTCGACTCCTCTGGTACCGTCAAATCAAAATCTTCCACCGCACGACTAAGAGTGAATTTGCGATATGGCACGGGTTTGTCCGAAATTGCGGTGATGAGATGGCGATCTTTTATTGTGACCGACTCTAAGCTTCACACTTAGGACGTGCAAAGATTCCGGCATATGGCTGTGCCGAAAATACGCCAGGACGATCGAGTAAATATCGATCGCATACCCCAAATAGTTCCGCCTCAGTCTGTGCTTTTCGCATATCACGCAAGAACGCACCTTCTGCATCCACACTTTGCCCGATGTAATTGAGATACATCTTCAAGTGACTAATCCGCGATCGCTCTTGCACTGCTTGCACCTTGGGCATCTGATATAGTCGATCGATATAGTCTCGTACTTGCGCTAGTGTGACGATCGAAATCTCCTGTCCCGATAATGCCTCCCGAATCTGCTGGAAAATCCAGGGATTGCGAATTGCCGAGCGTCCTACCATTACCCCCGCCGCTTGGGTTTGCGACAGCACAGCCATCGCGACAGCGGCAGAGGTGATATTACCATTCGCTAACACTGGACATCGTAACCGTTGCACTGCATGGGCAATTAAATCGTAATGGACGGTACCGTGGTAAGCTTCCTTGACTGTCCGACCGTGTAAACTGAGTAGGTCGATGTTGTGCTTGTCGATCAGACTCAACACTCGATCGAACTGACTCGTATCCTCAAAACCAATCCGCATTTTTACCGTCAACCGACCAGCCACAGCAGATCGCAATTCTCCCAGGATGCGATCGATCTTATCTGGATCGCGTAATAGTCCCCCGCCGACATTCTTGCGATAAATTTTGGGTGCAGGACAACCCATATTTAGATCGAACCCAGCAATTGGATAGTGGCTTAATAGCCGTGCAGTCCGGACTAGATCGGGAATGCTTTCACCGATGGTTTGAGCAAAGATCGGCCGACCTGTAGTGTTTTCGGTAATCGATCTGAGGATGTGTTTCTCCAACCGCGAACTATCATGCACCCGAAAATACTCAGTAAAAAAGTAGTCAGGACAGCCATAACTCGCGATCGTATTCATAAAGCAGACATCTGTGACATCCTGCATCGGTGCTAAGGCTGTCAATGCTACTGCTGGAAATTTTGGCATCATCTGAGCCGGAATCAGATCTGAGAGTGTCATAGAATGGCTGAGTGCGCGATCGAGCATGTGAAAATTAGTGTCCTCTTCACCATTCTATGCTCTAATCTCCGAGCCTTTAAACTAATCAACTCCTAAAACTATCCTCTATCCCTAAAACCTAAATCTACATCATCCCCCAATATTCTGGTTTGACGGAATCTTCGATCGCTAGCAACCACGCCGCCAGATCGAACCCCGCTGCTACTCGCCAAATTTGGATCTGGGCAAATTGTCGCTGGGTACCACTACTAGCGATCCAGCGATAACTCCAATAGCTCAGTGCTACCCAGCGCAGATAGCGACGCTTGAGCCAGCGGAGGGGATTTTGTCGAAAGGATTTCAATTCTCCAAGCATGGGTAACTTTGTGCAGGACTTGATGAGATATAAATAATTATGACAATAATTTTACCAACTTGCCGCTATCATAGACCAAATTGAGATCGATTCTTAGGGGTTAGATGTAGTTTAGAATAGGTATCGAGGAATTGAGTGCAGATGTAGAGATCGCATTGTGAATTGGTTCTTGTTCGCTGCTTTCCAGCTCCTGTTTGGTGCTCCAGCCTACTAGCGATCTGGAGTATCGACGAATCCTGATGTCTGACAGTTAATGTTTACGGTAAATATGTATCAATCTTCCACCCGCAACAACTTTTTAGACATTTTACTCGATCCGACGGCGATGGCGATCCTCGCTTCGGTCGCGCTACATGCCACGATTGGAGCTAGCTTACCCTTCTTTACCCAGCCAGAAAAACAAGGTGAAAAAGTCGGCCCCAGTACAGTTAAGGTCTTACAACTCACTCCCAGTGAACTGCAACGTATCCCCCAAGCACCACCAGCCCCTACTCCCCAAGTTTTACCCCCTGTCACTCAACCGATCCCCTCTACTCGCCCCTCCGTGGCCCCAGTGCGTCCTCCACAGTTCTCCGCCGCTCCTCAAACTATTCCTTTTTCCCCGATTCGTGGTACTTTTGACGGAGTAACCATCAAACCGCCAGCAGGAAACAAACAGCAGCCAGCAACAACCCAAAAACCACCCATCGCCCCAATATTCGATCCCGAAAGCATCTTCAAAACCACTCCTAAACCAAGCAAACCACCCATTCAAAAAGGTATTACCGCCAAGCCATCAATTCAACCAACCCCGTCAATCAAGAAGCCACTAGCTAAAAAACCTCAAGCAGCCATTACTCCCACTCCACAGCCAAGCGCAGTGAAAGATGATGATGGTGGCGAGCAGCCGCCTACTACTCCAGCACCTACTCCGACAATGCAAGCCCAGCAGCCAGCGGAGCCACCACAACCAGGGGGGCTACCACAACCATCCCGTCCAAACGTCACACCCACACCTGCGCCATTAATACCCCCATCAGATAGCTCCGCAGGTAGTGGTAATAGTAATTTTTATGGTAAGTATACCAAATCGGCTACGCAGCGGTTACAGCAGTACATAGCGGCAAATCCAGGTCTAAAGTTGTACCAGCCGAAATTATTATTACAAAGTTACCCATTGGGAGTAGCCTGTAGTAAAGTCAAGCAACCTCCATTTATCGTCCTCATGGTTGCTTTTGATAAAGTGCCAGAAAATCAGGACAATAATATTTTAGGTGAAAGTAGCGCACCGTCGATCGACAAACCATATGTTGCTGGAGATCGAGACACACCTGAAAATCGGAAGTTGGGGGAACTTGCGGCTAATGCAGCACTATATGATGCTAATAAAGCCGACCAAGATCGCCTAGCCGCCGACAAAGGTAAGCGAGTCCTCTATCAATATCGAGTCCAATTCGATCCCGCCACCTGCAAAAATTAGGCTGTAAATACTGTTGCTATGGGAGGATCTAGAAAAGTCGATTCTCTTTCTCCAGAGGCTCTCGGGAACGATTTAGGGTAGCTCAAGCATCAACTGATGCCAAATCCCAAATGCCAAGTAGTTGTAGCAAACACGATCGCCGCAAACAAGGATAATAAACCTTGGATAATCAGACCAATCACCGAACCGAGGACGATTCCGACTCCAGCTCTGACCGAAATCTTCAATCTATCGACTATGTGTACCTGCCGTGGGTATAGCAACTCGCCCACTACAGCCCCAATAAACGGCCCAAAAAATAATCCAACTAGGGGGCCACCGATAGGTAAAGCTGGCAGCAGTCCAAATAATCCGAGGAATAGACCGAAGATCGAGCCAATTTGACCCCAATGACTCGCTCCAGCTTTTTGTGCGCCCCAGATACCTGATAACTGATCGATTGCAAAGCACATCACCAAGACCACACTGGATACTACCAACGTGACCGTCACTTGGTTCCAGTCATACAAGACGCCCGAAAGGATCGATGCACCCAAGATTAACAGCGGCCCAGGCACCACGGGTACTACAGATCCGACCACCCCCACTAAGGTCATCAGTAGTAAAGCAACGTAAATTAGTGTTGTAGCTGTCACTGGGGGGATAATTGTTAATTGTCAGTTGGTGAGGACTTTTGTGCTGGTGCTGCTGCCACAGTTAGATCGATCGCGATTAGAAAGCTAGTGCTGGAGCTAGGGTTGATAACGCCTGCATCGCGAATTGTAAGGCAAAGATAGCGATAATTGGGGATAGATCGATCGTCCCGATTGGCGGTACAAACCTAAACAGGTTGAGATAAGGATCCGTTACTGGACTGAGAAAGCCCACGATTTGCTGCATCCAGTCAATATTCGGAAACCAAGTCAATAACAACCGGACAAAAATAATAACTAGATATATATTTAGGAAGTTTGAAATGCTAACAATCAGTAATGGTAAGATCGCGGCGTTGGTCATAAAAATTATTGTTTAAGCGGAAACCTGCTGCACCTATTTTAACCGATCGACTGGTACTTATGGCTTGTGTGGCATACCGTACAAACCGACTAAACCATACTCTTAGCGGTATGGTTTAGCACCATCACTTAGCTCTGAGGATCGAGCGGTGGTTGAGTCTGGACATCTTCATCCCTGCGTTCGGGGGAGAAGCCTTTGGTTTGGAGCAGCGGATCTCCAGGCGCATTGCCGATCGACGATCTGACTGAATCGATCGCATTATTTAAGTCACTAATTTTATCATCCAAACTGCGCCGAGCTATTTCCATCCGATCGAGTGTCCGATTACGGCTGGATTTAAATGGTCTTTTTTCACCACTTGCACCGGACAAGCTGCTACTTTCAGTTTCATCATTGAGCCGATTGGCTCTTTGAGTGGCGATCGAAGCACCAACAATTCCCCCAACTACGCCACCGACGATCGTCCCTAACCAAAAGCCACCACTAAATCCATCCCGATTACTCATCACCGCTCCCCTCTAAAATTACTATTTTATAATTATCCCCTATTCCCGATCCCCAGCTCCCCTAAGTGGTTTGACTAAAAAAGCATATTCCTCGACAATGCGATCGCCTAATAAATGCTCTTGAATAATTCGCTCGATTACGGCTGGGGTAACAGAATGATACCAAACACCATCAGGGTAGATAACGACGATCGGTCCGTGATGACAGACGCGTAAACAGTTTGCTTTAGTCCGAAAAATACATCCTGGCTGTGCATCAGGACGATCGAGATTTAATTCTTTTAGTCGCTTTTTGAGGTAGTCCCATGCCACTAAGCTGTCTGCTTTAGAGCAACACAGGGGTTTAGTTTGGTCTGCACAAATTAAGATATGTCGATCGATCCGATCTAGTCCTAAACTAGCGATCGAGCGATCGAACATCTGAAGGTCGAGCAATTCATTATCTATCATCGGCAGATCGGTCATTGTTTCTATGTCTAACGAACAGTTATCTGCTCCTTCACTCTTGGCAAACGCAATCATCGACTACCTGACTAGATTCACTGGCGCGGGAGTAGGCGAACCCATTGGGATCGGCGCAATGGTAGTCACTTCTATTTTATGGTTACTGCTAACTATACCTGGGAGTGAGACGATTTCGATCCGATACTCGCCAGAGAGGGGGAGGTTTCCCTGCCAATTAACGGTATTTTTGGCGAAGACATCGACATTTGCCTGATTGGGAGCGAGGATATTCATTGTTGCTCCAGCCGGAGTACTTGTCAATGTAGTCTTGAGTTGTTATCCAGCTAGTAGATTCAGACTAAAAACAGTCGGTTGGGTGGGATTTAGCGTCCCTTCTTTGATAATTGGCTTACCTACTTCTACGCTCAAAGCCTCGACAGTGGCGGCTGCGGGAGGAGTGGCAGTCGGCACCAATGGTGATGGCTCTATGCTAGCAATCGGTGCTGGTGCTGGAGTTGGAGGAGTCGTGGGGATTGAGGATGTGGATCCAGCTGGGGGTAGTGTTTTGGTGCCACTACTAGAGGTTGTCATCGATCGACTAATCAAATATGTGAGAATAATGATAATTATAAATGCTACTGCTGCCGCACCTAAGGCAATTCCCCACGGTGTATTCAGGATACCGCGTCGGGGATTTTGCTGCTTTTGAATATTGTGGCTTGGAGCGGAACTTCAGGATTTGGGGGTGGTTAATTTGGTATAATGCTTAAGCTTCACGCTGAAATAGCTCCTTAGACTTTTTGAGCGCATCCCGACCGCGATCGCTGGGACTAAATTCTTTGAGTACACACATCTCATCAAAACAGCCAGTGTCTTGAGATAAGTATGTCCACCCAAAACCCCCTTGACCTAATACTTTGGTCACGCGGTAACGCTGTTGAAGTAGTGTTCCCCATGGAATTGGTGGCTGCATAACCTGAACTTACGTCTTGAACTAAGGAAAATATCGAGAGTGTACTAAAGCTAATCAGATCTGATTTTAGTCAAAATGAGCAAATAGTCTAAATGCGGATTTGAGTAAGTGTAATGTCAACTAATCCGTAGTGATCTCATGATGTTTAGCTCGATAACAGCAAATGCGATTACAGCTACTTTCGATCTCTAGCCGCTGTTATCATACCCTCCCATCAGTCAGAATTGTTCATCTGTGTGCAATAAACTTCTAATGAAAATTTTGCTTGTTGATGATGAACCCGCTCTCACTGAACCGCTCAGTCGGCTTCTGACAAGAGAAGGCTATACTGTCGATGTTGCTAGAGATGGTCGAATTGGTAATAATTTGGCGATCGACAGCAATTACGATCTGCTAATTTTAGATTGGATGTTGCCACATTTAACTGGGTTACAAATTTGTCAACAATTACGCGATCGGGGTGACTTTACCCCGGTATTATTCTTAACAGCCAAGGATACTCTCGACGATCGCGTGATTGGGCTAGATGCGGGTGCTGATGACTATTTGGTCAAGCCGTTTGAGCTGCGGGAATTACTCGCCAGAGTTCGCGCTTTGCTGCGACGGGTGCAGATAGTAGATCCTGCTCCGACTCAATCTCGACTCCAAGTGGACGATTTAGAACTGGATCTAGATAATCAACTTGCCTATGTGCGCGGACGGAGTATCGAACTTTCGGACAAGGAAACTCAATTACTCGGATACCTGATGCAAAATGCTGGGCAAGTCCTACCCCACAGCCAAATTCAAGCCTATCTTTGGGGGCAAGATACTCCCCCTAGCAGTAATGTCCTAGCTGCGCTGGTGCGACTCCTGCGGCGGAAAATTGAGGCTAAGGGGTCGCCCGAGTTGATTCAGACTGTTTATGG
>Ga0105055_10013089_pt1 | contig 9997 bp, 13 predicted proteins | sample BON03_FD_78090 | JGI IMG/M metagenome (GOLD analysis project Ga0105055, IMG submission 78090) | Freshwater microbial communities from Lake Bonney liftoff mats and glacier meltwater in Antarctica - BON-03 | ecosystem: Environmental > Aquatic > Freshwater > Ice > Glacier meltwater | place: Lake... | reverse complement strand
TATATATATATATATATATATATATATGTATATATATATGTATATATATATATATATATATATGTATATACATATATATATATATATGTATATCGTCAACTCACTCCAAAGCCGTATTCCAAAGTTATTAACTGCCTTCACTTTTTCTGTGTGCCTGTATGTAGTCGACTCACTCTAAAGTCGTATTCCAAAGATATTAACTGCCTTCACATTTTCTGTGTGCCTGTATGAGAAAGTATCAAGTGTAATCTGGGGATGCACGCATTCATGAACACACCATCCATTGTACCATACCGTAATCTTGGTAATTCGAATGAGTTCTCGCCCAAAATCTCCCGTCAATCTCGACGAAGGAGTGGAGGCCTGCATTGAAAGACCTACTGTAAATGGGTCCGCGCGAATTGCCCTGCTTATATATTCTTTCGAACGTCAGCGAGAGGCCCACACTACAAAAAAATAAAACAGCAAGAACAAGAAGAAAGATTGAGTCGAACAGGAAAGCTACATCATTTTGATCTAAAAAAGGAGGCGCTGTCCAAATCCAAAACATGTAAAAGAGGAGTTGTCGTGGTAGATGATGTTTGTTTTACGTACCGTCCTTTGTTTGTGACTGGCGTCACTATCAGCCCTGCTCAGACACAAGACGCAAAACAAACACAATAATGAGAATCACACCGGATATCAGATCCTAAAGACAAGCATCAGCACCCTCTAATGTCATTGATCGAAAGCACTTGTGAATATTCGGATCGTTTTTGTAACCAACAGGTACTTTGCCTCAATAAGAGCCGTATGCTCACCTAGAGGCCCAACGCGAGGGGGGCCCGATCCCGGCCAGTCAAGAGTCGTTATTTCAAAAACTTTTGATGAGATCCATATCCCACGGTAACTGCCACCTGACAAATAAGACCAAACCAAAGCCACAAGCATAAAAAAATACACATACAAAGACGGGGACTTGATAAGAGAGCCAGAATACGGTCGCCCGGCCGCGAATGTGAGGCACAGACGAAGGAGGTGGGAAAGTAACAAGGTACAGCATGTGCCACACAGAAAGTTGATCTTCAAGATTTGCAAGTTCGCGGCAAGAGGACCAGGGGAGCAGGGAAAGGGAGGAAACCAAGAGATTGACTGAAAGAAAAGAGCGCGTCGACAATGCCTCGTGTCTGCACCACACCTTGCGCAAGACCGGCCTTGTCGGTATTGATGTCGAAAGTGATTGTGATTGTGTCTAAATTGGCATATACCCCTGCGATTGGATAAGCAACAACCCAGTATCAGAGAAACAAAATAAGTTTTGCAACTTTGCCAAAATTATTGTTTAAGCTTTTGAAAAGATGGCAAGGCGTTCTGACCATCAAGATTATCTGGGTCATCAGCAACCAGCGAAATAACTAAGGGAGCATCGACCACATTATTGACCTGCGACTCTACATGTTGCATCAGGCAGATCAACATGGCAATGGCTAGCAGTATCCTGGCTGCTGTTTGTGTGGAGCGCGCTTTTCTCCTCGCAACGTTGGCAGCTGCATGCACTTCTTGTCGTCCCCTATTTGCAGTTCCATTCTTGCCTTCTGTCGTACCTTCACACACTCGCAGTGTCCCTCTTCTCCGTTCTCCCTCCCATTCCGCCTTGTTGCGTAACTGTCGGTAGCAAAGGGCAGGCTGTTGGTGAGTATTGCAGGCGCAGATCTTGTAATCGTAGATCGATTTGATTGGGTAATTGCAGCTCGATAAGGTAGTACACCTACAGTATTCAATTGTTTTTCCTCTGATCTTTTCTGTGTGCTTTTGCAAAGGATCGCATGATGTCTGTGTGCTTTCGTCTTCCACGTGTCTATGTGCTACCCCCGATCCCTCCGTTTCCTCTGTTCTCCACCAATGACGGAGATACTTCGCCATCATCGCACGTTTGACTGCACGCGTCACTTGTCCGTCGCCATTTCCCCTTCAGAAAACGGCCGGGTTGGCGCGACTTTGCCATTCTTATTATTGGAGTCGTCACCGTGACTTGACTCGACCGTGATGTCTTTGGACACTCACCTACACAACACCCTTACATGCAACCACCCTCCACCACACACTTCACGCTCCACACGGCATGTCCGCACACTTGATAAGATTGTTTCGAAATGTTCCTCTCAGAGTCAGTCATGCTCACATAACTGAAAGCATTCCATGCAGGAGGTCAAGTGTGCATGTCCCGAGTGTGAATTCCCAACCTTGGCGCTTTACCAATAATAGCCTCGGTCCCCCCCAGCCCATTCCTTGTCTGTTTGCCTGTTTCTATGAGTCTGTGTTGTGTGTGTATGCTTTCTTCTCTACCTGTCTTTGTACCTGTGTTGCGATCGCTGCGTGGTTTGTGTTTGGTTTTGTATTCATAACTACCTTTATGTTCTCTTTCATCTTTCTCTGCGAATTCAATACATTTCTTATGACGGTGCTCTTGTTATATGCTTGACCCTGCTCATATGTCTGTCCTCCTTTTCTATCTGCATGTTTTTTTATAATTCTAATTCCTGCATATGTGTATCTAAACATACATACGCATTTCCCTCCTCTTCCATTTTCGTACACATTTATCGCCATATTCATATATAATGTTTGTAGTATGTACTACATTTATATCTACGGTTTTGTTTGCTTTCTTCTTTTTCCGAAACTTAATACACACCTGTGTTACGGCGTCTATTGATGTAATCATATCCCTACTCATATTCTAATCCTCTGATTCCTTGTGTACTTCCACTTTTCAACCTGTACATCCACCAAAATCCGGTCCTCTGCTACCTTAGTCCTCCAGACAATAAACTCTACCATGACATACATGTGTGAATATATAGAAACTAAATAAAGACATGTCTACAATCAAAATATCTTATAATACAATCAAAAAGAACTTATAAACGTAATACACATGTTAAACACAAAACAATGAATAATAATAAATCCACATAATAATCATGTTTAACATAAATAATGTTTGTAAATCCAAACTTAATCTACCATGATGCATCTGTGTTTTGTTCTCTTCCTTGTTTGTTTGTATGTTTGCGTATGCGAATGTCTTCTTCACAACAACGTGCGAATGAATACGTCAAATCAATATCCATGTGTCCGGGATATTGTCAATATTCAATAAATCAATATTCAAATGTCCGGGGTCCATTGCGGGAGTGCCGTTCGATTCGACCAGGCGCTTCCGGGCTTCCTTATTACTGCCATCCATTTGTGTGCGTTTCGGCTGTACTCGTCTCGCTAGCAGTGTGGATTCAAACCCGAAAAAAAGAAAAAAACTCACCGGCAGAAAAGTAGATAAAACAAACAAATTTAGTTAAGCGTACCAATTAGCAAACATTCAAATGTTTTGTACGAGTATAGGTACCTCAATTTCTATTCACCTCATCGTGGTGAGGTTAATAATCTCTAGGTGGGTCGAGTGGCGCACACTAGAAACGAGAAATACTTGTTGATTTGACCTTAATTCTTTACATTTTTGATGAACATCAGGGTCTAGGTAGAACCTGTCTTGGGTAGGTCCTACCACAAAATCGTCACGGCCCCCTAGATAGGTACTACCTAGCCCTGTATAGGTACTACGCCACCTACTTTTCTGCCGGGGCGCGCGGCAAGCGGAGGGGCTTTAGCCCCGGAGCTACCGCGCGCCACTCGCAGTCAGCCAGAGTCCAAATGGATTTCTTCAAAAAAATCTGGCACGGTTTTTAAAAAAAGACCTGGCATAGAAAACCTGCCACTCGTGTGTCGAAATGACATTACTGCACCTCCGTCTGTGTGTGTTCCTGATGTACCTGGCGCGCTAGTTGCGTGGATTCCAAACCAAAAAAAAATTGAAATGCGGGAGTGCCTTCGAGCCAGGCGCTTTTGGCTCTCTTATTACTGCATTCTACCTGTGTGGCGTTCCTGCTGTAATTGGCGCGCTAGCTGTGTGGTAACAAAAAAAAATTACAAGACAAAACACAACATAAAAATAACAATAATACTACAAATAATTAAAATCCCTCAATACATTCCCAACACACAAATACATCCACTTCAAAACAACATTCATATTTCCAAGGTCCATTGCAGGAATGCCTTTTTGAGCCAGGTGCTTCCGGGCTTCCTTATTACTGCACCCCACCTGTGTGGCGTTCCTGCTGTAATTGGCGCGCTAGCTGTGCGGTAACAAAACAAAACAAAACAAAATTGACCTTGTAGAGTGTTAATCTTAGTCGGCACGTAGAATAGTTCTGGGCGGAGTTGCAGTTTTGGTAGGACCGTAGGAAGAGCTACGCGGTCCGAGTGGATGTACTTCCAGGGGTTTTACTTCGAGGTCAAGGCAGGAGGCAAATAAGGAGTTTCAGGTTTTATAACAACAAACAAACTTTGAACAAACAAACAAGGCCACGTGCGGCGACCCGGCTGCTGCTCCAACTTATTGTCATGGATCTGAAAAAGATGACACAGAGCGTGCCACACAATAGTAATTTTGAAAAATACAGTGACACACAGTAGTAATTTAAAAAAAAATAGTGATTCTGAATCGAATAACAGATTACAAAAGTAATCTGTGGATATTTACAAAAGTTATTTTGAAACATTATTGACACACAATAGTGCAAATTACAAAAGTAATTTGTAAACACGTCGGCATTTGAAATTACTATAGTGATTTCTTAAAATTGCATATTATAATTTAACAAGTGTGTTTTTCTGATGGGTTCAGTACCCCTACCCCGTTTGGTGAAATTTTGCTAGGCCGGGTACACGACAGCGTGTACTCGACGTTTGTTGTGTCTGAATACGTATCAAGTAAAATATTGAGGTGCCGACCAACAATCTCAGGTGTGTCCCCCTGTGCACCTGCCACCATGTTAGGTTTTCGTTTCGAACAAGACACTTTCATTGTTAGTCCACAGTCCGTCTGCTTCTACATGAAATATTCATGGAGTAGTTTTCACTTTCTCCCACGAGAAATAGACACGCAGTAGCCCTTTTGTGCCACGACAATCTAAAACACGTCATTTTAAAACCAAGTGAATGTCGACTACACGCACACACCACAATGCCTACAAACATGATTGGTTCCAAGTCCAAGATCCATTGCGGGAATGCCGTTCGATTTGGTCGGGAGTCCGCGGACTGCCTTTGTACCACGCACCATGCGTATGCGTTTCTGCTGTAATTGAAGTGCTAGCGTCACGGTTGTGGTGGTTATAATAAACAAAAAACAAAAAAATGATGAAACCCAACGAACAAACTTGAACAAACAAATAAACAAAACAAACAAACCCCGGGACCGTAACGATTTCCCAATATTGAATTAATGAAACACAGTAATACATTTCAGCTCCTCAATTTTCTTGAGCACCCGTTATGCGCACTCGTATGCGTTCTTAACTTCTCGAGAGGGTTAGCGGTGTGGCGGCTTTACAGACAAACAAACAAACAAACGTCAAAGTTGAGTGACAGATGCGTGCAATGCACGTGTGAAGAGTGCGATGGGACTGGCGGCCAGCCCCGGGCAGAGCCCGGAATGCCAGTGCCTGGAGCGGGTCTGCAGTCCTTGGCTTCACTGGCCCGGAAATGTGCCCTTTCAGGGCCGTACAAGCTGATACTTGTGCGTGCCGCTTATGATCTGCAAAATTGGAGACCACTCGATCAACACTGGCGGCCGACCGGCAGCCGACTCCAGCATTTGCGGGGCAACAACAGCAGAAGCGACACAGCCCAAATGCTTCCACTGCATGCCCTCTGCGTGCGCGCGCTGTGCCCCTAGTTGCGCGTGTCTCCCCTTGCTTTTTGTCCTGGAACACAACTGGAACCAACAGGTCTAAGTCGCCGGACAAAGCACTTTGTGTGCGCGAATCTTGCCTTTGCTGGCGTGGGCCTTGCCCCTGCTTGCACGTGCGATTAATGCCTGCGTGCCCTGCACCTGCCTGCGCGTGCCTTGTCAGTGCCTGCACGTGTGATGTGTCTTACATTTGGTCGACATGTTCCGAGTCAATTGCGGTAAGTTTCCCGATGGAAACCTCCTAGATAGCCTTAGTTCCTCAGAGTAGAGTGACGTGCAGTAATTTATGTGTGTTGTATATTGGGACCTATTGAGTGCCCAGAAGCCATCGTAGGTAAAGAAATTTACCCGAGCGGGTGTTGTTTTGTACTGTTGTTGAGTGCAGATTATGTTAGAATTTAGAGGACCTTCTCAATTCTTCGGCCACGCGCGGCGACCTGCTGTCCCAAGGTATGGCACAAATACCCCTTTTAGTACGATTTTGCTAGACCGAGTACACGACAGCGTGTGCTTGATGTTTGTTGTGCCTGAATATATATCATGGCATATTGAGGTACCTTGTGCCCCCCTGTGCACTTGCCAGCATGTTAGGTTTGCTTTTCAAACAAGACAATTCTTGTGTGAAATAGTCACGCAGTGGCTCTTTTGTGTCGCGAAAGATTTAAAAAACACTGACATCATTTTAAAACCATGTATCAGTGGCAGTTCCTTTCAGCGTCGGGCTGAAACACTTGCATTGTGCGAGGCGAATCAGCACGGATTGTGAATCACTTACGGCGGAGCTTCGCACGAGCCCGAGGTCAAAAACTCCCAGAGGAGTTTACATTCGTCAATATCCCGGCCAGAAGAACAAGATGGTCACGAGTCTGATTTGTTGCGGGGTCAACAGGCTCATTGCCGGGTTCAGTAGTTTTTAAATGCGAAATACTCACAGTGTCTCCTTCAAGTTGACCTCTTTGGTGCGGGTCTCTCTCCTTCGGGGTTTTCCTTTTTGTTTTTTGGGAGCAACAAGTGTTCCTTTGCCTGGTCATGGGAGGTGGAGGATTTTGCAAACCTCCCTGAGACTTGGGACCCCAGTACCTAGGAATCTTAACACTTTTTAGGATTCTCACTAGTGAGACCGAACGAACTTTGGACTCACCCAGACAACGCAGACACCAGGACAAAAGCTCCTGGTCATCAACTTGAACAAAGTAGTTGTGGGCGTGTTCGGAAAGGAAGATCAGGGGATCGGTATAGCCAGCGACGTAGTCAAAGTGGATGGGGAGGAGTTTTCCATTATAGAACCTCCGGCCACCCCAGGTTCTATGACGGGGAACACGGCGAGGTGGTACGTTGGCGATCTATTTCGTGTGTTCGAGTTCCTTGGCACGACCCTAAGGAAGCCCCAGAACCATAATGATTCCCTCATATTGTTTTGACGAAACAAAGTGGCAACACACGAGGACTGCAAGGACTCGCGAGCCGCTGTAAGGAGAGGCCCGTGGTATTTACTTAATCAGGGAGTGTGACTTTCTTGCACGAATGTGCACGAACATGAAATCCTGGGGAGAGGCCTGGGGTGCTCACTTGAGTTGTGCAGGTATGAATGGAACTTTGTTGAACAAAAATGATCGAACATAAAGCCCAATGCATTAGCATGTTGTTTTAAACAATATTGATCCAAGTAATATGGTTTTCGTCCAACATTCTGTGGCCCTCCGTCGACACTACTCCACACCGTCTTGACCTCCTCCTTTCTGGTTGACCGGAATTTCTCGACAGGGGCGAGTTTACTAGTATCCACTGTTTTTGAATTGTGGGTTTTATAAGAAAGCCCAATGTGTGTAGTAAATTGGCATTATTCCGGGCCTCTAACAACAGTTGCACTGTATCACGTTGTACTAAAAAGGAATTGATCCAAACTATATTGTTTCCATGATGTTTTTGCTCTTGTCAACATTACCCCCTCCCGTCCTGGTGTCTTCCATTCCGCTTGGACGAAATTTCTCGAAAGGGGTGGGTTTCTCAATCGTGGTCCGACCACGCATACGGCTTACTTACACCCGTATAATGTGTGTAAATAATGTGGCCTCGCTCCCGGCCTCTCGCTGTCGGAACATTTTCTTTCAAAAAACAAAAAGAGAATCTTGGGCCGGTTGGCCCAAACGCCTGGCGCTTGCCCAGGTACAGGCAACTCCACGAAGGGCTCGAAAACGTAACTTGCCTTTACAAAAAATAATAGTGTTTTCGCAACGGTTCGCGAGCCCGGGCTGGATGGCCCAAACGCTGGCATGGGTGACACCACGTGCACAATTCAACGTTATCGGTGTTGAATGATTTTGAATCGTCAGCATGCAGGGCAATCTTTCGAATTTCAAAATCGATTCCTCATATTGATGTCCAAAACCTAGGCGGTGCCCGGTTCTACTGTTAAAATCCTGGATTCTACTGTTAATATTTATTGAGATCACATCAATGTATCGATTTTGAGATTCATGTGACACTTTCTTTCTGGATAAGATTGAATCTGTACCCTTATCATTGTGGAAAACAGCCCCAACATTCAAAATATTTTGCTGGTTGTCAAGATCATTTTTGAAATTCCCAACCGATGGGATCGTTGTGGATGACAAAGGTACGATTTGGGCCCGGGCCAGTGGACCTTTGCAGAATTGCAAACGGAATGGTCACAAAAGCCACCAGAATTCTAGAATCCTTGGGTTTGTCCCTACTGAGCCCTGACTGAGATGTAATAATCAAAACTCAAAACCGTTTTGAACTTTGTGACAAAGCAAGATCACCAAAAACGAAAAAGTTGACAACCAAAACCAATTACTGCGCACCACTTGCATGCGTTTCTAAATTCTCGGGAGAATGAGAGGTATGGTGGCTATATCAACATACAAACAAACAAGCAAACGTACCTTCGCTCCCACCTTGACCAACTACCCCTACTCCGCGTTCGAGCCCAAACCACCTCCTACATCACATCTCACCTCCACCTTGCCAATGACCACACTTACACCCCCTATGACCAACGCTATTGCCCCTCTTGCCTTCCCATCCAGATTGTGGGTAACGAAGTGCACACCCTCTTACACTGTCCCCACTCATCTCCCCTCTCTCACCCTGCCATCCGTAGCCTTACCCGCGCTCTTCGTAGAGGGCGCGCGGCGAATGAGCTCTTTATCGCCAGGTCGCCGCGCGCCACTCGGGTTACCTTTGCATCCCTCTGATCCTTCCGCACCGACACAATCTTTTTTTTTTCGACCCGCACGCCGATATGATTATCGGCGGATAATGATTATCAGTGTGGGTTTATATCGGTGCGGGTAAAATAAGAGATATCGGTGCGGGAAAAACAAAGTGATATCGGTGTGGGTACAATAAAAAAGATGTGATATCGGTTCGGGTGAAAAAAAAAAATTGATATCGGTGCGGGTGAACAAAAAAATTTGATGTGGGTGCGGGTGTAATTTTTTTTTGATATCGGTGCGGGTGGAAAAAAAAAGTTTGATATCGGTGCGGGAGGGGGGAAAAAAATTGATATCAGTGCGGGTGGAAAAAAAAGGTTGATGTCGGTGCGGGTGAAAAAAAATAAATTTGATGTCGGTGCGGGTACAAAAAACAAAAAAATTGATATCGGTGCGGGTGCGACCAAGAGCGTCCATTATCAGTCTACCAAGACCGTGACCTCTGCTCCTGGTCCTCGCACACCCCACTCCAACAAATTGTTCTTCTCCTTGGGTCCAGCCCCCCGAAACTCCTCTGCAAACACGACAAAGCATGGACTCACTCCACCTCCACTACATGCACACAACTCATCTACTCACTCCAATCTCACTTTTTCAAGCACCAGCCCTCAGCCTCTCCCGGGCCCACACACTCTCTCATCTCCTCCCCTGCCAGTCCCCTCTCTGATGATACACAGTTTCAGGTGTGTCACAGCCCCTTTGACGAGGAAAAAATACTTCTCTGTGACATATGTAACGCCGGTTGGCGTATGGACTGACTCCTCCCCCCCCTCACTACCATCCCTCCTGGGATATGAAAATGTCCCTGTGTACCCCTCCTGCCCCCGTATCCCGCGGTGCACTGCGACATCTCCGCTTCCCCTCTCCCATCCTTGACCCTGACTCTGACCAAACACCACCTAGGGGAAACCCCCCCCCCCCCCCTCCCCCCCCCCCCACACCCCCCCCCCACCCCCCCCCCCCCCCC
>Ga0105055_10013087_pt1 | contig 9998 bp, 10 predicted proteins | sample BON03_FD_78090 | JGI IMG/M metagenome (GOLD analysis project Ga0105055, IMG submission 78090) | Freshwater microbial communities from Lake Bonney liftoff mats and glacier meltwater in Antarctica - BON-03 | ecosystem: Environmental > Aquatic > Freshwater > Ice > Glacier meltwater | place: Lake... | reverse complement strand
ATTAACCGGGTAGTGGGATGATGTCAAAATATTACACACCCAGGCTCATTAGCTGGGTAATGGGATCATGTTGTGTGGGCTCATTAGCTGCACCTCTGAATCTTTATTATAAGCTCATAAGTTTTAATTCAAAATTGGTTGTCAAGAGGATTGTGTGTACGCTCTTTCACTCATAAAACTGCTGCCTAAAAACGGGTGCGGTCGGAACTTCGGGGGGGGCAATTTCAGCTCGGCTTGCAGGGGGGATTCGAGGGGGATCCGTCGGAATACAGTCAGTCCTCCCTTCTCGCAGTGGCGCACCCTGCGCCGTGGAGCCGTGATCTGTCAGGGACTGCCTGTGTTCACACACACTGGGGAGATAGTTAATCCGTACGCCAGACATGTCTAGGTTGGAGTCAGAATTCTTTACTTCGGTTGGGGGGCCTACCGGGACGGTTCTCTTCCAGCCGCTGACAGCTGGTGGCTCCAAGACAATTGCGTGGGACTTTGACGGCTCCTCCGCGGGTTCTGCAACAGTTGGAGCCGAGTGCCTTGCTACTTGCTCGGGCTCGGTACGTGTTTTGGAGTCCGGCAGGGATAAGGTCTCGTCTGCGACTAGTGTCCTGTCCTCATCCATGCTGTCAGAGACTTGTTTAGTCTGCTGGTTGACGCTGCCAATTCCTGCATCCCTAGGGACCTTCTGGATGTAGAAGAGCATGTACGCCTGGACCTTGAGTACCTCGAAAAGAGAGACAGGACTTGTCTTGTGATCGTCCATCTGGAACCACTCTCCTCGAGGGTCTTTAACGTAAGCGATGTAGTGTCCCCTCCGGATTGACGCTCCAACGTGTAGGACCACTGCGTACAGGGCGTAGTCGAGAGAGTTTTCCGAGTGCTGTTCATCTGGGCTCGTGAACGATTGCACGTTGAGTAGTTCCGGGAAGGTGATAGGGTGCCCAATCTTGGCGCTGCCTCCTCCCACCGAGATCCTGAACCTCTTCAGATGGAGCTGCAACACTCGCGGTGTGCTGTGGAGAGCGAGTCTCTTGGTGGCGCACGTTTTCGTTTTGCATTCAGTACAGTCATACTTGTTGTCACCCTGGAGAACATCGATGTCTGTAAACGAGCGAAGTACCTCGGAAACAGATGCGGACCGGTGCACCTTAAGTGACAAGTCCAGAAAAGTGTCGTACCTAACAATGTCGGTGAGGCACAATCCGCAACGCACCCGGCTGCGCAGGAGTCCACCAAAAATGCCGTGGATCATGCTGGTGTGCTGCAGAATGTGAGGACGAGGACTCCCACCCGCCCTCAGGTCGACGAGGTGCATGTTGGCTGTTAAAGATCGTAGAAACTCGTGCGCATCTTGTTGAACACCGGCAGCAAAGTGTGGGCCATCTTGGTTAGATTTGTCGCTATAGCGGTTGGTGCTCTTGAGCTCTGACTAGAGCCAAACGCCTCTATGACGTGTCTTTCTACGGCCAGGTGCGCATGATAAGCCACCGTGGCAGCAGCGTTGTCTAGTCGCCTAGAGTGGCCGCGATCGAGGCAGAAGTTGGCGAGTGGCGCTGTGTGTGTCAGGCATTGTAGGACTGCATTGCAGAAGCACGTGTTGTTCAGATTCTTGAGGCCCTCACCGACCTGCAGGGTCCTCTGCCACTCCAGATCACGCCAGGGCCGAATGCTGGAAGGCTGGAGAGTCTCCACCTCCCCGCTTCGTGCCGGTCTCGTGCCTTGGGGCTGCCCCAGACCATCGGAGGCTAGGGCCGTGAAGAAATCGGGTTCTAGACCCTCTTGTATTTGACAGTCTGAATGTGACTCGTCCCCATGGCATGATGGGCTTACCAGTGGGTTAAGGCTCAGTTCCTCTGGAGAGAGGTTTGGAAGCAGAGGTACAGTTGTCACCGGAGGAGTGTCGCCGATTTCTTGGATCATGAGCCGGATGATCACGTGAGTGAGGACGCTGGCCGAGGGCCCCGGGATGAATCTGGGCGATGCCGATCACTGACCCCGACGGAGAATATTGGGCAAGCAGGATCATGTGCTCCTGTGAGAGAACAATGGGCTGCTGAGAATTCAGCCAAAGCAGCAAGCCAATGTATTTGCGAATGTTTTCGCAATATCGGCTGCGGACACGACCCTGTTTGTTCGAGGTGCCAGCCATAATATTGCCAATACAAATCACCGCACACTGGAAGCCATGCTTCTGGGTGATGGATGTCACTGTACGGAAGCTAGAAGCGGGCTCAGAGAGGACGGGGAATGCCTCAACGGTCGGAAGAGCCAGATGGGCGTTCGTCATTCTCTTTCGTTTGACCTGGATCACCCATTCTGCCAACCTGTCAAGAATCTGCTTGGTGTCCTCCGCTTGGGTCTGCCGTAGAGGGGGAAGCGGGTCATGAAGCGTGATGGTGTTAGTTGCCAGTTCAATTTTGAAGTAGACCCAGTGGTTACTGTGAATATTGAAAGGGATATACACTACCGTAACTTGGAGAGCGCGATGGAAGAGAGTCGTACGCGTGGCATGGTCTGCTTTCCGTAGTTCCTTGGATTTAGATCCAAAGAAGGAGCCCGTGATTCCTGCGTCGTGTACCGGGTCGAGGAGCGGGCTACCCGAGTGATTTGTGACAAGATTTCGGAACCAAAAGGAGGAGTTGCCAAGCCATACCGTTTGGAGAGGTTGAGGGGGCATGGCCTGGAGCCCCCATCCCTCCGCCCTGGCAATGATATGCAGCGTAGATGTTATAGTTTCGCCGCATACCTTGTTCGTGCCGGTGAGGGACATGTAGCCAGTCGGCCTGTTGACCCCCGAACGTGAGCTGGCAGTAGAGGAGGTCTGCAGAGAGTACGCAGGGTCATAAACCATGAACTCAAAGGGTCGAGTCTCGTTCAGTTCTGAGATTGGCTGGCCTGCGTGTGTGGATGTGACATACAAAAATTCCCCTGTCTCTGAGTCAAATATTACCGATGCGCGAACGTCGGGAAATTGGTGGAGGGGTCCCAGCACCTGTAGGACCTGAAGCGGGGATCGGCTGGAAGGGCTAAAAAAAGAGTCTTTCCGTGATTGAGCTGCATCCGAGGGCCGGCTTCGCTGAGTTGGCTTGTTCCCCATTGGGTTAAGTCTGGAGGTCTTTCGTTTGTCAGCGGACGCCACTTCAGTTGCATAGGAGTGGGTAGGCCAGTGGTAGGTGCAGGTACAGCCTCCTTGGGCCGAGCGCAGGCAGAGATCTTGGGACCTCCAGTATTGGGGTCTTGGTGGCAGTCCTGATGGAGCGGCTGTTTGGCTATCTCGACCTCTTCCGCAGGCTTCGAGTCCGTATTCGACCCCCACGGCGCTGGGACTTCAGGGTCCAGAAGGGAGGAGGGAGCGGCAGGGCCGAGACCTACCACCGAGCCAGACGCCCCACACGAGCCTCCACAGAGGCAACACGAGCATTGAACCATCCTGCTAAGCGTCTCCCGTTCTTTGATCAATTGGGCTGTGGTACCTGCCGAGGACGTGTTTCTGTAGTGTTTCTGTAGCAGGTGAGGATAGGCGTGCCTTTCCGAATGAGCTTCTAATATTAGCGCTAATACCCAGTAGATTGTTGCGGAGCCCAAATTGGGCCAGATACTGGCGTTGGGCAGTGTAACTTGAGACATTTCTAGCGCGAGCATCCTCATCATAGTCCATGACGTCATCACTTTCGGTGGTCAGCGCACCAGGGGTCTTGGCATGGATATCCTGTTCACATGCTTGCTGATTTTACGGGGGACAATATGGCCGAAGGGTCAACACCATCCGTTCCGGTCTTTTGATTGAAGCTGGCACTTTGCATCTTGACTGCCAGGGGCTTCCCAGTCCGATTGTTCCACATACAGATTGGTTGCATGTGAACAGAACTGGGTTCCAATCATTCTTGAAACAACTAATGCGCCTACATCAGGGCACACACTAATGACCATCGCAAAGTTTATCGTGGTTTTAGAAGCTTCTTCAACACTACCGCCGCCATGTTTCTCCATTCTACCACCAGTCCCCTGTAGCTCCCCCCAGACATCTTCCCGTCGGATGGCGTCAATCAAGTCACTACGTACTCCCCCGCCCATCAGAGAGTCGTATGTGTCATCGTGCTCATCATTTCCTGTTAATGGGGACTTACAGATGCTAGATTCGCCGCAGAAGGGGTGGCTGATGTATCCCTCTGGTAGCTGTAAGCGAGGCCACCAAAGTTCTGCCCGGAGCCGTTGGATTGTGAAACCCCTGACCCATCACCAGCGGAGCCTTGCAGGATCGTGCTCGTCCGATCCTCCTGCCATACAGACAATATCTGGAGCTCGGAGTTTCTGTGATGTGGGTTCGCCAGATGCGCCAGGCCAGCCGTGGAGCTGCCATGTCGAAGACGGGAACGTAGCTGTTTCGAGAGATTAGGAAGCCCGTGAGCCAGTTTCCTGTCGAGATCAGGGATAACCACCAAAGGGTATGAATCCCCCGCCACTGGGTAGAAAATGGAGTACTGGAACCCTCGAGTAGGGTGGTCCATGTTATATGTATTGATGAGCTTTGTAAACTCTTGAACCAACCCCCTGTCATGCAGAATGATCGCGTTACCGAAGACCGCAATGATCTCATGGGGAAGGATATCTCGTCCTGCAAGCAGGCCCGTGCCTGTTGTTCCTTCCGTTTCTAACACGATGTTGTTGGTGTCGTACGTGGAATTGCTGCATGCGTGGGAACTTGGGCACAATTCACCTTGGTGCTGTCGTTGAAAACAGACACTGGATGGATTGGGGTCGGTATAATAAGATTGATTATTATGAAGATAGGCAATCGGAATTGTAGACCGCTGAGATCTGCTTTTTCCAGTAGCCTGGTACTGCTTGCCTTCTCTGGTTTCCCCGTTCCATCGAAGGGGATGCAGCTCGACATAAGTAACAGAGTATGGCTCCTCCGTGCCCCCTGGTATCCCGGGGGGGGGGGGGGCTACTGTGATAGCAGGGGGCCTGGTGCCTCCTGCCGTAGCAAGGGGTGTTTCTTCCACAGTCCCCAGTGCATCTGCACCGGGGATAGGACCCCCTGCTCCTTTAGCAGAGGGCCCTTTGGGGGCCATCATTGGGGGCCACCCCCTCCCGAGGGAGGGGGTGGCTGAATGAGTTGATCCGCCGCAGCATACCACGCCGTTGGCAGATCAGAGCTCACAGGCTGCTCGAAAGAGACGATAGGCCCACGTGGTTTGCCCCACATGAGTTTTTTGTGTTTCCAGTTCCACACTCCAGCGAGTCTCCACCGATCGTAACGTCTGCAGCCCGTGATCAAGGAATCTAGGACCCTGTCCCATTGGGATGGCTGAGTGAGTCGATTCGCGCCCATGGCTTGCGCCATTGGTGGGTCCGAGACATTAGTACTCTGACACAGAGGACTCGATGCCTGGAGATTCACGTTTGACGTGGCTGCCTCTGGTGCTGACAACACTGCCTCCGGGGAGACAGTGGGCTTCGGAGCCCCAGGGTTAAGGGTGCTTGTAGGCGGGGAGGCCATCATGGCGCGAGCGAGCCGCCCCCAGTGCATGTCAAGGAATAGGGATTTGGCAGTCATTTGGTGGAGAGGGAGGACAATTCTGCCACCTCCCCACCGAGGGAAGGGCGAGATCGCCGTCGTGGAGAAAAGCTTCCCAACACACATCTCCGAGCAAGTTGAATGTGACTAAGGCTAGGAGGATGGCTCGGCAGCCATTGACATGAATGCCCACGCTGGTTGTAGGAATCGAATGTATAATAACGACGTCCCCCCGCCTGTGCCCGCCGCAGGAGGCAGTTCCCTGTGCGGTTTTGAGAGGACGATCCTCCGGCTATCCGGCCAGATTGGCAGCACGTTCCACCATTCATTCATCCCAACCAGTGGGAGGGGTCCCCCACCAGAGAAAGGAGAGATTTTGCCCTTGAACTAGCACAGTGGTGCCCCGAAAGGCTCTGAATCCCCTTAGTCTAATCGCAAACCTATTGGAGATATTGTCCCGGAGGAGAATTATCGCCACCCGCCCGTTGAGATGTGTTGCGGTCAGGAGGAAAGTGGATCCGTGTCACTGCTCCTGGCAGCAAAGTGACCAAGACCGGCGGCAGCTGCCGGATAGGCATAATCTCTGAGTTCGACAGGTTCTGGTGCGTCAAAGATCCGTGCGCCGCGGGAGGAGCCATCTTGAGAGCTGCCCACCACGCCTGGGGCCGATTGGCAGGAAGAAGCCCAGAGGGAACCAAATGTACCAGTTTGGTATCCTCTCAGACGTACCCACTGAGTCTGTGGGAGGGTAACATTAGTCCCTGATGCGTGCCGGCCGTGAAGTCTTCGTTGAGCAGGGAGTCGAGGAACCGTTCGTGGGCAACCAATGATTCGTTTCGAGCAGCCTCAAAAAAGTCGTCATGTGGCCAGATGGTTCTAAATCTGTCCAGATTGAAGCCAATCTGGATTCTTTCCGTAAGACCGCGTATGAGATCACAAACTCGGATGTTCGGAGCCGTGCTGAACCTACCTATAAGCACTCCCTGGATAACAACGGCCAAGCAACTGGGGTGCATTACGTCTACCTGGCCCTCAAAGTCGGGAAACGGAGGAGAGGACATCGTTTCCACTCGAGTCTTGAGCATGACAAGTGAGGTGGCGAGAGCATTCGTTTGGGAACACCTGTCTGAGCTCTCGTCTGACTTTGACTGTGGTTCCTTTACGTATAAGTACCTCCTGTAGCAGGACTACCGCAGCTCCTTTCTGCATTGTCTGTGTAATGTATGGTAGCACCGCGGAAAGATGCAGTGGTCCTAGATTCCAGGAGATCACATTCCCCATTAGGCTGGTCTGTGGGTTCCATTTCTGGCACGATTCCAAGGCTTTTTTCACTGCCACTGCTCCCAGCCGAAATTGAACTCCACGTTCTCTGATTACCAGAGGTTTCAAGCAAGATCTCTTCACCCCATCTTGCTATGAGCCCGTGACCTCTGTTTCCGAGCCTACCCTTTCCGGCACTCCCCCTTACTCTTTAGCTGTCCAGAAATCTCGTACCAGGGATCCAGCAATCTCTGATTCACTTCCTCCCACTGTCCCTGCTGGTTTCTCTGGAAGGGTAGGTTTGAAGAAATGCTTTCCTGAACTAATGTAGCTAATGCATATGACTGCGTCATGTACCTTGAGCTCGTCCCACTTCACATTGGTGAAACTCACTTGCGATTGTAGTGCTAATGCGAGTGCTTCGTTGTCGAGTGATGTGATTTCGTCGACTCTTTTCCACAGCAGCCCTAGCGCTCCGACCAGCTGCTGCTTCTGCATCCCACATGCTTGCATCCATTTCTTTTCTTCAATGCTTCTGGCTTCAGTCCACCATCCCGATTTCATGGCCCATGATGTGAGCGCTTCCGAATCTCGAAATCTGGACTGAAAGCTATTCTTGTGAATATCTCCACCAGATTTGTTCCGTGCTCTCGATCGGTTCCATTGTCGGCATCGTGCAGCAGGCAAGTTCCGTTGGCTTGCTAGCGGTAAAGAGCCAGTGTTTTTTTCCAAAGACATGTCGATGGCCACATGAGTACTACTACACATTGCGAGTCCAAGTTTAGCCCCCTCATGGCGTGTACTTGGCATTCACGATAACTCGACGCAGGTTTGCGTTCCGTCCAACCCGGTGCTCTCCGTTACGTCAATGTCAATACCGTTGTAATCCGGCCCGACCTCGTCGACCGGGGAGGTGTGGTCTTGTCGTGAGAAAATACGCTAGTGGCGGCTGAAGACTGGTTTATTTAGCCTAGCTATTTAGCCTAGCTACAAATCCGGTCTTGTCGCCCAAGTTCATCATGGATACAAGTCTCTTTATCGTCGCGCAATTGGAACTTGTCATGATCAACGTACCGTCGGCATCGAAGTTGGCTCCAACCATAACTTTCGAGCTTTTCCAGAGTGATCATTGCCTGCAACATGCTGTCCTCGTCAGTGTAGCCTGTTATATTGACCTCGTTGACTGCGAAAGTACGTAGCTCGGGGCTGCGCTGCCGCTGGATTATGTTGATGAGCCCATGCAAGCTTTCCATCAGGTGTGCAACTTCGTGCAGAGAAGATGTCGTCGGATTAGTGCAGATTTGTTTCACACGAATACAAATCGAGCTTTTCCGTTTCAATTCGCTAGATTCCGAGAGTGGCATCTATCGAGGGCTGAACCTCCTTTCTGACAACTACAGCGGGGCTGTTTGAAACGTCCTGAGAGTCATCTGTTTGTATTCTTCCGACGCATCTGATTTACAGGCCCACTGTTCAAATTTGCTAGCAGCTGGTTGAAAATAGTGGGCAACGTTATTGATTTTCGAGAGGATGTACTCACGCAGATCGGGGTGAAAGTCCGAATTAATTTTCACACCTCCACGGTCCAGCGAAGTAATTTTCAATTAATTTTCACTCACGCAGATCGGGGTGATAGTCCGAATTAATGTTCACACCTCCACGGTCCAGCGAAGTAATTTTCAATTAATTTTCACACTCACGCAGATTCGGTTGAAAATCCCAATTAATTTTCATGACGCCGCAGTTCAGCGAATTAATTTTCCATTAATTTCCACACTCACGCAGATCGGGGTAAAAATCCAAATTAATTTGAACGCCGTCGCAGTTCAGGGAATTGATTTTCCATTAATTTTCACACTCACGCAGATTCGGGTGAAATCCGAATTAAATTTCACGCCGCCGCAGTTCAGCGAATTAATTTTCAATTAATTTTCACACTCACGCAGATCGGGTGAAAATCCGAATTTATTTTCACGCCGCCGCGCTTCAGGGAATTAATTTTCAATTAATTTTCACACTCACTCAGATCGGGGTGAAAATCTGAATTAATTTTCACAGCTCCACGGTTCAGCGAATTTATTTTCAATTAATTTTCACACTCACGCGGATTCGGGTGAAAATCTGAATTAATTTTCACACCGCCGCAGTTCAGAGAATTAATTTTCAATTAATTTTCACACTCACGCAGATCGGGGTGAAAATCCGAATTAATATTCACGCCGCCGCAGTTCAGCGAATTACATTTCAATTAATTTTCATACCCACGCAGATCGGGGAAAAAATCTGAATTAATTTTCACGCCGCCGCAGTTCAGCGAATTAATTTTCAATTAATTTTCACACTCACGCAGATCGGGGTGACAATCTAAATTAATTTTCACGCAGATGCGCTTCAGCGAATTAATTTTCAATTAATTTTCACACTCACGCAGATTCGGGTGAAAATCTGAATTAATTTTCACGCCGCCGCAGTTCAGCGAATTAATTTTCAATTAATTTTCACACTCACGCAGATCGGGGTGACAATCTGAATCAATTTTCACGCCGCCGCAGTTCAGCGAATTAATTTTCAATTAATTTTCACACTCACGCAGATCGGGGTGAAAATCTGAATTAATTTTCACGCCTCCATGGTCCAGCGAATTAATTTTCCATTAATTTTCACACTCACGCAGATCGGGGTGACAATCTGAATTAATTTTCACACCTCCACGGTCCAGCGAAGTAATTTTCAATTAATTTTCACACTCACGCAGATTCGGGTGAACATCCGAATTAATATTCACGCCTCCACGGTTCATCGAGTTAATTTTCAATTTTCACTCTCACGCAGATCGGGGTGAAAATCTGAATTATTTTCACACCGCCGCGCTTCTGCGAATTAATTTTCAATTAATTTTCACACTCACGCAGAGCGGGTGAAAATCCGAATTAATTTTCACGCTGCCACGGTCCAGCGAATTAATTTTCAATTAATTTTCACACTCACGCAGATTCGGGGAAAAATCTGAATCAATTTTCACACCTCCACGGTTCAGCGAATTATTTTTCATCCACGCAGATCGGGAAAAAATCTGAATTAATTTTCACGCCTCCACGGTTCAGCGAATTAATTTTCAATTAATTTTCACACTCACGCAGATCGGGGTGAAAATCTGAATTAATTTTCACACCGCCGCGCTTCAGCGAATTAATTTTCAATTAATTTTCACACTCACGCAGAT
>Ga0105055_10013086_pt1 | contig 9999 bp, 7 predicted proteins | sample BON03_FD_78090 | JGI IMG/M metagenome (GOLD analysis project Ga0105055, IMG submission 78090) | Freshwater microbial communities from Lake Bonney liftoff mats and glacier meltwater in Antarctica - BON-03 | ecosystem: Environmental > Aquatic > Freshwater > Ice > Glacier meltwater | place: Lake... | reverse complement strand
TATATATATATATATATATATATATATATATATATATATATATATATATATATATATATATAATATATATATATATATATATATAACTTATATTATAACCACTATATTATTACATTTACCCTAGTCCTAGCAGTAGTAGTAGGCCCTAGTCCCAGAGTCCTCGGGTTATATATATAGTAACTAATATTAGATAGTAGCCCTCCCCTGGAGTGTATTTTTGGCCATATCCCATTTACGAGGCAGTGGGATACGGTGAGATATACAGTGGGATACAGCTAGATACAGCTAGATACGTACGGATACAGCTAAGCTGGATACAGTGGGATACAGCGGGATACAGTGGATCTGCTGCAAAATGCCTAGATGTAGATCGATACAGGGATACAGCGGGATATAAGCTAAGGTGGCCAAGGATACGAAGAGATACAGTCGGGGTACATGTGAGATACAAGCACTTGACAAGCAGGAGATAGCCCAAAAATACACGCCAGGGGAGGGCGTATATATTATAATTTATTATGAATTTATAATATATTATATAATATACTCGTACTCGTATACACAAAAAAAAAAAAAAATCCACTTACCACTTACACCTTTTCCTACGTCCCCTTACACTTACACCTCCTCGTTGTACCTACCTAAACCAATGCACTATGTTTAATTATATCATATTATCGTGTTTGGGTTTGTGGACAACGAACAGCACATACTCAACAGCTTACGCGTGCGGTTCTCCACTGGGCACGGCGCCGTCGCCGGCAAGGGGAAGGCCGCCGGGCTGCTGGAGGGGTCTCACAGCAGGAGAAGAGGCTCCCGGCTCCGGGCCGCCGTAGGTCTCAGGTGGTTGTGGTTAATAACTATTGTGTTTCAACGGTGAAGGATGAAGGCTGTGGCGTCACCCGACAGGCGGTCAGACGAGACGGCCCTTTCACTACACTGCCCTGCTCGAGACCCTCGAGCCAATTGTGAGGTAGCCACGGGCGCCAGCCAGTGACACGGTAGACCCGAGGCCTAGCGGCCGGGCACGGTGCAAGCACGGCCTCGCGGGCGCACCAGTCGCGCGCCGACGCCCGCGCGCCCTCAGGGAGCCGTCCAGTGCTCGACAACGACACGCGGCTGGCGCGGCGCTCCTGAATGGCGCTGGCCGCGCACCCACAGCCGCCGCCCCTTATTAGTCCTCGTCGTCCGAGTCCGCCTTGTCTTCCCTGAAGCGCGGGTTGGCCTCTGCCGGCTCGTCGACCGCGCGGCTGCGCTTCGCGTCGCCACGCCCTTCGTCGCCGCCGCGCGGCCGCACCTCGCGCCCAAACTCGTCGGCATCGGGCTGCGACTCTCCTCGCGGCGGCGGCGGCGGACCGCCCCCGCGGTCGTCGCGCCGCCCCTCGCCCCTTACCCCGTGCTCCGAGCCGCGGCGTGGCGGTGGGAGCGGCGCGCGGTCGGAGGGCGGCGCGTCGGCAACCTTGCCCCAGCCGCCGCGCCCGGCGTCGAAGTCGGACCGGTACTCGTCGCGGACCTGCCCACCAGAGCGGCCGCGTCCGTACTGCCGCCCCTCCAGAAACCCGCCGTCCCAGTCAACACGCGCAACCCGCTCGTCGAGCTTCATCCCGTTGAGGAAGCGCACCGCGTCCTCGGTGTCGGGACGGCGGTAGAACTCGATGAAGCAGAAGCCGCACGGCGTCTTGGAGAAGCGGTCCAGGCCCATGACCACGCGCCGCACCTCGCCAGTCTTTGAGAAGAACTCGTACAGCTGCTCCTCGGTCGTGTAGAAGGATAGGTTGCCTGACGCGGGCGGGGCGCGGGCAGGGTCAGGAGCGCGAGTCCGCTGTATGCGCGGCGGGCTGCGCAGGCGGCAGTGGGGGGCACCAATGTAGAGCGTGGTCGACTCCTCGATGGCCTCCTGCCAGCGCTCGCGCCCGCCCTCGCAGTTCCGGTCCGTGTACAGCGACTTGACCGAGAGGTCGCGGTACAGGTGCGCCATTCAGCGCGGCGCGACGCGTGCGGGTGGACGGCGCGCGAGAAATCTATTTCTGGATCAGCAGAGCTGCTCGCGCGTTTTTTTCGCGGCGCCGTCGAAAACGCCGCTGGGGCGTGCCAGCCTTGCCCCGTGACGATGGCGAACGCGCAATTCCAGGGTGCGTGTCTGCGCACAGTGGCCGCCTCGACGCACTCGCCGTGCGAGCGCTGCGCTGCGCCGCGACTCTGCGCCGTGGGCCGACGCGAGCCGCGTCCCTGCGTGCCTCAGACATCAGCAAGGCTTTCGTGGCTCACTACTACGAGATGTTCGACACGAACAGGCCAGCGCTGCAGGGCCTGTATCAGGAGGGCTCGATGCTGTCATTTGAGGCGGAGCAGTTTATGGGGATCCAGGGCATCATGACCAAGCTGACGACGCTCAAGTTCAGCACGGTCCAGCACCAGGTGCCGGGCAGCCCTCTGGAAGCGCGGTGCCTGTGTCGCTGTGCCCAGCGCGTGCGGCGCGCCTGGTGCGGCGCGTTTGCTGCCTCAGTGTGCGCCCAAGGCGCGCCGGCGCCATCGACGCGGCACGCTCACGATGTTCTATCCGGGACGACGGCGCAGCGCTCGTCTGCTCAGCGCGCCCTACCTGGCTCTCTGCCTGCAGGTGACCACTCTTGACGCGCAGCCGTCGCCGAGCGGCGGCATTATCTGCTTTGTGACAGGCAAGCTCCTTGTCGACGGCGGCACCAATCCTCTCATGTGAGCAGCGCACGAGCCGCGGTGCTTCAAAGGCCCTGGGGCACGTGAAATGCGGCGCTGCACTCACGCTGCTGTCTCCTCCCGCACTCGCAGGTTCGGCCAGACGTTTCACCTGATGCCGACGGCCCAAGGATCGTGGTACATCCACAACGATTTCTTCCGCCTCAACTATGCGTGAGTGTATGCCGCAGTGCGCGTCCCCTGCCGTCGCCGCTAGGCGGGCGCCTGCCGCGATAGTCTGTGTGCTTGGCTCGGGGAACGGCGGATCAACGCCACCACGCCCTGGGCTGGCAAGAAACACCAACAGGGGTCCGACCGCGCCGCCGCAGCTGGCTTGACCTGCAGCTCGGCGTGCGCCGGCGAGGCGGAGGGTAGGATCGCACCCAACTTTAGGAGGCGCGCGGGTTCGAGGGTTATTTTTGCTACCCCGGGAGAGTACATACAGCGAGAGGAGAGGCGGGGCTCTTCACTTATAAGGCCGCAACGGGAGGCGCAGATCGCCCCGTCCAGTCTCTGCGGCTGGGGCCCGTGCCACGAACCATGCGGCGTGTGATGTGTGTGTGTGTGTGCGTGTGTGCTGGTTGTTTAGCGGCGTGCGGGGCCACGCGAGCGCGAGCCCGTGCCCGTGCTTTGTGCTTGGTGCTTGAGGCGCGGCGATGTGTGGGTGGAGCGTGAGTGGTATATTAGGGTATAGGGATAGCCGACATGTTCTCGTCTGCCATCTGTCGCCCCCGGTAGCTGATAGCTGACGTATGATACCGTATGACATAGACATAGTATGACACGCTATAATAATAATAATAAATATTTAAATTTAATACTAATATTGAATACAAATACAAGTTCAAATTGGAGTTGGAGTTGGAGTTGGAGCTGGCTGGCAACTTACAACTTAAGTTGTAAGTTGGTTGGAACGACACAGTCACATTGAGTCGGTGATCAGTGATGACAGTGAAAGTGAACACACCACACACCACAGCTTGCAGCTTCTCAGTTTCAGTTTCTTTTTTTCATTATTCTCTTTACATCTCTTTCTGTTTCCTGTTCCTGTTCATTCACACACTCACACACTCACACTCGTCACACTATACAAACAGCACAACAACAAGGCGGGCGGTCAAGGTCAAGGTGGTGAGACGTGGACGTGAGGTCGGGTAGAGCTACTCTAGAGCAGAACGAAGGTCGGAGGAGAGGTTTGTTGTTGGTTTCTGACCAGCGACCTTTAGTTTCTACGAGTAGTTGCAGTCAAGTCGACAGTGAAAAGAAGAGCTCCCCCCCCCGCGGTACGAGCTATTTATATTCGTGTTATCCTTCCTTATTATAGATATAGGCCATGTCTTATCACAAATTCAATCAGACACTCCGCGAGATTCCTGGAAACGGTGAGGAAGGACGACTTTGAAACAAGGGACGTCATGTTTCATCTAACACCGATGGTGCTGTCGCTGCTCGGAGGGCCGGGCCGCTTGGGGCTCCCGATGCCCCGAGGCCTGACGCCACTGCCTGGCCCGCCCGCGCTGGCGCCGCCCACGCTGTGGGAGCTCACGTTGGCGCAGGCGTGGGACTTGGCGCGTGCTGTCGGAGTCGACTTTGTCGCGGAGGAGATGGTGGTGGCCGTGCCCGAGGCGGCGGAGGAGGTGGAGGCGCACGCCGATACCTACGCGGGCATGCTTGCGGCCTCGCTCGTCTCCGAGCTGTGGGGGCCCGCCTGCCTGTGGATCACGCTTTCCGTCATCGCGAGCAGCCTGCCCCTCGACGAGGCGCTGAGCGCGCTCCTCCACGGCCCGCTTGTCGACGTGGGCGGCCTCTTCGCTCCCGTCGCCGCCGCTGCCGCTCCGCTCACGACGGCCGCCGGCGCGCTCGCCGGCGCGCTGGCCGACCCGTCACGCTTCGCGAGCCCAGAGGCGCTGAGCCGCGTCTTCGCTGCCACGGGCGACGCCGCCACGGGTGCGGCTTCGACGCTCGGCGCGGCGGCCGATGTGGCGTCCAGCCTCCGCTGGTTGAGCTTTGCGGCCACGAGCGCCGCCGCCGCGGGTGCGGCGTCCACGCTAGGCGCGGCGGCCGATGTGGCGTCCAGCCTCCGCTGGCTGAGCTTCCCGTCGGAGGCGGCGGCCGCCGCGGCCGCTGGAGAGAGCCTCCGCAACGGCATCGGCTCCGCGTATGTGCTGCTCGAGAGCTCCTTCTACGTGGCGTGCATGTCGTACGCGGCCACCGTGTCGACTTTCCAGCAGGACTTCGGCTTCACCCCGGAGCGGAGGAAGCTGCTGTGGCGGCGCATCCTGGATGACGCGTCCGTCTCGCCACAGGAGCTCGCGCGCGCCTGGTTCTACGACGAGGGCGGGCTGAGCGAAGACTACGGGATCGACCGATCCGTGTCGATCCTCGCGGACTACCTCGCCGCCAACGCCGCCCGCAAAGCCGGCGCGCTGCTCCGCGACGAGCCCGCCACGCAGCCAGCTGCCGCTCCGCCTACGCGGGCCGGCGGCGGCGGCGGGCGTGGCCGGCGCCCTTCGCACGTGGCGGACGCCGAGCGCGTCAAGACGCTGCCGGCCTTCTCGGCCCTCTCGCGTGGCGACGTCAAGGGCTGGCTCGCGCGCAACCTCTTCTACAAGGAAGTCGCCAGGCTCAGCGCGCTGGAGGCGGTCGAGCTGGATGGGCTCGTGGACGAGCTAGAGGCTTCGGCGGGAGAGAAGTTGCGGCCGACCGACGCGCCGACGCCGGGGCTGCGCTCCATGTGCGCGGGGACCGACGCGGTCCGCTGGCGCCACCGCCCCCTCTGGTACTACTTCATCACGCAGGGGGTGGGCAAGAACGTCTGGACGCCTGCAGTCATGGCGGCCGCCGGCTACGAGAGGAGGACGCAGGAAGAGCTCGTCTACTGGTACCGGCCAGCGCAGCCGACCGGCGCTCCGGCCACCGCGCCTCCGTCGCAGCAGGAGGCCTTCGTCTTCATCCATGGCGTGGGCGTGGGCCCGGCGCCCTACGCACAGTTCCTCGAGGCCGCCGCTCCCGACCGCGCCGCGGCTGTCATCGCGGTTGAACTGAGCGCGCCCGCACAACGCATCTTCCCAGACGCGCCACCTCCACCCGAGCGCTTCGCTCGACTGGTTGCCGACGCGATGGACTCGGTCGGCATCGAGCGCGCCGTGGTGGGCGGCCACAGCCTGGGCACAGCCTACGCATCCTACGTGGCTTCCGCCGACGCAAGGGGAGAGCTCGCCAGGCGCGGAGGCTCCGAAGCTGCGGCTTCGGCCGCGGGGAGCGCGCCTTCGGCCAAGAGCCGTCGGATCAGCGGACTGGTGCTGATCGACCCGATCGCCTGCCTGCTGCACCAGTCGCGCGTAACGAACCAGTTCGTCTACACACCCGCCTCGAGCCTCAAGGAGGCTGCCGACGACTACTACTTCAAGAAGGAGCTCTTCACGGCCACGGTGATCGCGCGGCAGCTGCCATGGCACGACGCGGCCGTGTGGCTCGACGAGCGGACGCCGCAGACGCCGACGCTCGTCGCGCTCTCTTCGCAGGACTCGATCGTCCCCGCAGTCAACGTGCAGAGCGTCTTTGGCTCGTGGCAGGCGAGTTGGCCTTTACAATTACGAGCGAATCATCCTTTTGTTGCCCCTCCCCATCTGCATTGCCCGCCCTGGTGCAATTCTATTGCACGTCTATTGCTCCCCCTCCGACCTCCCGTTTGTATGCCATACACCATACAATAATGGTACTAACAAAATCGTGTAAATGCCAACAGGCGAGGCTGCGCGGAGTCAAGGTGATATCGATGCAGGGCATCGGCCACGGCGGATGGCTCTCGGACGCGGCGGCGGGAGAAGAGCTCGCGACTGCCGTGCTGGCGCTGCGCCGCGAGTCGAGTGGCGTGACGGCGGTCGCGGCCTCGGCTCTCTCAGCCGCCTCCGCCTACACCAGCAGCGCCGCCTCCGCCGTGGGCGCCACCGTCGGCGGCGCCGTGGGCGGCGCGGTCGGCGCGACCGGATTCTTGGGCAAGCTCGGCTGGGGCACCAACGGGACCGCCGCGGCGCCCCTAGCCATTCAGGAGGAGGCGCCCGCGCTGGTGGCGGGCAGTACGGAGGTGGATACCGGAGGGGGCCGTGTGGACGTTTCGTGGGTCATCGGGCGGCTCGGCCTCCCGGCTTCGCAGCAGGCCGCCAAGCCGACCAAAGCGGCGGGCGGCAGGTCAGCCGCGCCCCTGCGTGCGGCTCGCCGCTCGGGAAAAACCGCAAACGACTTCAGCCCCTAAGTCTTCGCAAGCCGTAGGCCTGGCTTATTCTTCCCTGGCAGATGGGACCGTCCCCTTGCCCACCCCGCCCGCCACCGTGCCCTCCAGCCATATAGTTGTAATTCTTTGGTGGTGCTATCTGATTCAGCACGACTCCTCGTGTACTCTCTCCCTCTCTCGCATGCCCCCCCTCTCGCCCCTGCTGCTCTCGGGCTCGTAGGCTATTTGTAGGTTGCGTCCAGGTTCTCTGCGCTTCTCTACCTCTACACTCTCTCTGCTCTCTCGGGCTCGTAGGCTATTGTAGGTTGCTTCCAGGCTCTCTGCGCCTCTCCACCTCCTCTCGCTCCTCGGCTCTGTCCTCTCTCTGCTCTCTCTTCATTGTGTTGCTTGTCCGACTCTCGCGTGCATGTGGTCAGTAGCAGTAGTGAATTTCTGTGTACGAATACTCGGGCTCGGGCAGGATGTGCGATGTGCGTGTGCGTGGGGGGAGGGGGGGCAGTAGAAGCGCGTAGACGTCGGGCCGTGGATGTTAATAATAAAATCGATTCCAAATCAGCATTCGGATAGTTCAACCCCCTCCCCGCACAAATGCAAATGGACATAAATAAGCTAAGCGTCGAGGCCCGAGAGCGAGAGCCAAAAGGCCAAGGCGGGGTCCACAGCCCACAGCCCACAGCCACAGATCATATTCCAACACACACAGCACACAGCCTGACACAGCTTCTGCCATTGCTAGCGCAGCGAGCATCACCTAGCAGCTACCGATTGATCGCAAGCCATAGATGATCAAAGATCGAGCGACGTGGCGGCGAGAGCCGAGGGTAGTCGACACGCGACGAGCGACAGATCGTGCGCGTCTGCCTGGACGCCGACCGTGTACGCGCCAACCGCCCTGCAACCAGAAACCCCATCCGGATGCAGCGGCGCACGCTCCTTGTACAGCGCGCGCACCAGCGCCCATTCACTGCGCCCCCGGCGAGCCAACCAGTTGGCCCTCGCCTCGTCATCTGCCTACGCCAGCCGCCGTCGCTGCCCCTTCTTCGGCTGGTCTGCCCGCCGCCTGCTGCCCAGCGGCGCCGTAGACTCGGCCCAGGTGAGCGCACGTCTCGGCGAGCCGAGCGTCGCTCACGCCGAGCGCATCCCACCACCGCTCGGGCAGGCTGCGCGGCGCGAGCGAAGGGTGGAGCAGCGCGGCGGCCAACGCTAGGGCGGCGGCCGCGACGACACCCGCAGGCGTGTCACCACACTCGGCAGAGCACGCGCTGTCGTTGAGGATGGCCGCTGCGAGGGCGGCGAGCTGCGGCGGCGCGTCGAGCGCGTGGCAGTAGTGATAGAAAAACGGGTGCGGGTGGGCAACGGTGAGGTCGAAGCCAAGGCCGCGCAGCAGTCCCTGCTCGTGCGAGAGTAACGACTCCTTCTTGGCCCAATACTCGTGCGAAGAGCGCAGCAGGCCGCCGTGCACGGCGCGGTGCACGGCGTTCACCACGTCGCGCGCGCGCCGCGGCTGCTCGCACACCTTGGAGGCGACGAAGAGGCAGGCGCCGACGCGGCCCTGCTCGTCGGAGGAGGTGGGCCCCGCCGCCGCAGCAGCCGCCGTGTACTGCGTGAGGTACGCGGCGGCGGCGTAGGCAGTTGCATCTGAAAACTCCAGCCGGATCGCCGCGGCGCGCAGAGTGACGTGTGGCCTGTGGCACGGTGGCATGTCACCGGCGCTACAGCGCCTGCGGGGGCCGGCACTGCAGTGCGAAAATAATGATCGTCGGCGCGAACGACCGCTGTGAATTCACAGTCGTCGGCCATGCCAGCATTACTCGCTGCGGTCGCAGCCCTGCTGCCTGGCCTGCTGCCAGACGTACTGCGCGGCCGACAACAGCAGCAGCCTGCGGCGACGGTCTGGCGCCGACCGCATGCGCGGACCGCTGCGCCGCCGGCCATGCAGCTGGGGTTTGACGAACTCGGCGAGAGCTGGACCGAGGAGGGTGGCTCGTCGGTTGGTGTGCTGCTGCTGTCCGTCGGCTCGCCGGAGACGCCCGACGACGTGGAGGTGCGTGCGGCCGCGCGGCGCAAGCTCGCACGGTGACGGATTTGAAACGGGCCAACCCGCGCGGGCGCCACAGCCCCTCATCATACGTTTGCTCGCAGGAGTATCTTTACAACGTCTTCTGCGACCCGGAGATTGTGACGCTTCCGCAATATCTGGGGTTCCTCAAGTCGCCGCTCGCGTGGTTCATCGCCAAGTCGCGCGCCGCCGAGGTAAGCGTGTTCAGCCCCAGCCCGCGCCCCGAGACTCCCCCCTGCCCCGGCGCCCCCCACCCATGAGCACTTGCCCCCACCCCGCTGCTGCCCTACAGGCACGTGCCGCGATGGTCGAGGCGGGCGGCCAGTCGCCGCAGGTAGCGACGATCCGCAAGCAGGCGGACGCGCTGGAGGCGACTTTGCGCGAGCGCGGGATTGACGCGTCGCTCTTTGTGGCGATGCGCTACTGGCGGCCGTTTGCGGAGGACGCGGTGGAGCAGATGGCGCTGCAGAACGTGACGCGGCTGGTCATCATCCCGCTCTACCCGCACTTCTCCATCTCGACTTCCGGCTCGGCGCTCCGCGTGCTGGAGCGGATGCTCTACACGACGCCCGGCTTCCCCAAAAAGTCGACCGTCGTCCCCTCGTGGTTCAACCGGCCGGGCTATGTTCGCGCCTCGGCGCGCGCCATCCAGCGCTCACTCGCGACGCTGCCAGAGGCAGAGCGCGCCGAGGCCCACATCGTCTACTCTGCGCAGGGCCTGCCGCGCAAGTACGTCGAGTACCTGGGCGACCCCTACCAGGGGCAGGTGGAGCGCGGCGTGGCGCTGATTGCGGCCGAGCTGGCCAGGGAGGGCGTGGCCAACCGACACAGCCTTTCTTACCAGGGCCAGGTGGGCATCAACAACAACCCGATCTCGGGCGGTATATATATATATATATATATATATATATATATATATATACATATATATATATATATATATATATATATATATATATATATATATATATATATATATATATATATATAT
>Ga0105055_10013085_pt1 | contig 10000 bp, 8 predicted proteins | sample BON03_FD_78090 | JGI IMG/M metagenome (GOLD analysis project Ga0105055, IMG submission 78090) | Freshwater microbial communities from Lake Bonney liftoff mats and glacier meltwater in Antarctica - BON-03 | ecosystem: Environmental > Aquatic > Freshwater > Ice > Glacier meltwater | place: Lake... | reverse complement strand
GTGGCTAATTGCCCTCACCCTAAATCCCTCTCCCTCAGGGAGAGGGACTTCAAATCTGGCTCCCTTCTCCCTGAGGGAGAAGGGCTGGGGATGAGGGCTATTTCAAAAAGTGGGATGCTCCCTCGTTCACACAAGTTAGATTTATTTATTCAACAAAACCAATGAAATTACCCGATTGGCTAAACGGCTGGCGGGAGTCCCCGTCCGACTGGCGGTAGCCGAACACAACCAACTGTCCAAAACAGCCCGAAATGCCACCAAACTCAAAGGCCGCTTGATGCCACTATGTGCCAGATACTTGGATCCTTGGGCTGACGGTATTGTCGCTGTCTCCAAGGGAGTAGCTAAAGACCCAGCAGCCACTGCATTGTGGCCTTTAGACCGTATTGAGACGATTTACAACCCAGTAATTAACGATCGGATGCTAGCTAATGCCTAAGAGCCAGTAGCGCATGATTGGTTTCAGTCTACAGAAGTCCCAGTGATTTTGGGCGTTGGTAAATTAGAGCAGCAAAAAGACTTCCCGAACCTGATTCGTGCTTTTGCCAAAGTCCGTCAAGCTCGACCCGCATGGCTGATTAAGTGATAACTAGTCGTAACTCCCAACTAAAAATGCAAAATCCTCAAGATATCAAGATTGCTTGGCTGCTACCAGTAGCGTGGTTCTATTGGCAGCCGGCAATTAGCGAATTGACCAAAATATTTCCGAATACCACCGTCTTCACAGGTCTATTTCCTGGATTTGCCAAAGGGTTAGAAGACACACTCAACGTAGAGGTTGTCGGAAATTTCAAAGTCTTCGAAATCGATCGCGATGAGAATGGCTACGGCAATAACTTTACCTATTTGTCCCCCAAGATTATCGGCGATCTGCTGCGGCTGAGACCCCACGTCGTCTTCACTAGTTCGTTTGGAGTGTGGACGATTCTGGCATTAGTGCTAATGCCCTTATTTAGGTGGCGAGTGATTATTGCCTATGAGGGTAGTTCGCCTGGAGTAGACTATCGGCATTCGGCAGCTCGGTTATTCGTCCGGCGGCTGATGGTAAAGCTCTCAGCGGCTTGCCTCTCCAATAGTCGCGCGGGTGGCGAGTACCTAACCGAGATCTTACAGGCTGACAAAGAGCGGGTCTTTGTTCAACCTTATGAAATTCCCGACAAGCACACCTTGCCAGGGAGTGATGCCGTCGCCGAGCCGTTGCTTAGTCGGGAGCAACAGCGTCCGATCTTTTTGTTTGTCGGACAGGTGATTCCGCGCAAAGGTTTAGTATTATTGCTGAGAGCCTGTACGGTATTGCAAGCCAGAGGCTATGACAAATATACGGTCCAGATCGTCGGCAATGGTCCCCAGCAATCAGAATTGGAGGCTTTTTGCCGCGAACATGCCCTAACCGATCGCATCCAATGGGTGGGGCGTATACCATTCGATCGGATCGGCAGTTATTTTAAAAATGCTGACGTGTTTGTGCTGCCTACCCTGGAAGATACTTGGGGCGTTGTGACTTTAGAAGCCATGCTACTGGGCAAACCGATCCTCTGTTCGACGGGTGCGGGGACAGCCGAGTTGGTAGCCCCTGGGGAAAATGGTTATATCTTTGAACCGGATGATACCGAACAGCTTGCCGCACTGATGCAACGTTTCTTAGACGAGCCAGCCTTAATTCCGGTCATGGGAGAGCGATCGCAGCAGATTATGGCTCGGTACACCCCATTTGTGGCAGCGCAATGTATGGCTGAAATTGTAGAGTTGGTGATGGCTAATCGAGCCGATCTAACAGCCTCTATCTAAATAACTAACCAAAAGAGGAAATTGCCGTAATGAGCGCATTAAAGTTGTCCATCCTGACGCACTCGCTTAATGGCGGAGCGTTTACGAATATCTGTCCCGCACTAATACGGGGATTTAAGGAATTGGGAGTAGACTGTGATTTAGTTCTTTTACATGCGACTGCTGAAGAGTTGGCTCGATATCCAGATCTCCGCATCATCCCACTGAATGTAAAACGCACATCTTTTTCGCTCTGGGCAACGATCCGTTACTTACGAGAATATCAGCCAGATATCATGATATCGATGCCGTGGTATTTCAATATTGTTGCTATTTGGGCAAAATATCTGTCGGGAGCCAAGACCAAAATAATCATTGGAGAGCAAAACATCATTAGTTTAGAAGCTAGCATAGAGCATCGAGACAAACTGCATCTGCGATTCTTGCCAATTCTGATGCGCTATACCTACCCATATGGTGATGGTCTAGTGGGAGTTGCTGAAGATGTCCTTACCGACTTGGTTGAGGAACTCAATATTGACGCTGAAATTCCAGCCCGGGTGATTTTCAATCCCAGCAATCCGCCGCGCTTAATGCAACTCGCACAAGAGTCGATCGAGCATCCTTGGTTCCAAACCTCAGAGATTCCAGTCATAGTTACTGCCGCTCGATTGGCAAAACAAAAACAGCTAGATAATCTGCTCAGGGCATTTGCTCGGCTGGTAGCTGATACCCCTGCCAGACTCATAATTCTGGGAGAAGGCCCATTGCGGGGAGAGCTAGAAGATCTCTGCCGAGAGCTAGATATCACCGCGTCGGTATGGATGCCAGGTTACGATGCAAATCCTTATAAATACATGGCTAAATGCGATCTATTTGTATTGGCATCTGCATGGGAAGGTAGTCCAGTTGCGTTGCAAGAGGCAATGGCATGTGGCGCAGCAGTTATTGTTACCGATGCGCCTGGTGGCATGAAAGACATCGTTGAATATGGTAGATATGGGATGCTAGTGCCGATAAATGATACTGACGCTTTGGCTAAAGGGATGCTGCAAATACTGACCCAACCTGAATTAAAAGAGCATTTTCGCCAACAATCGAAGCTGCGATCGCATGATTTTCAGTATTTAAATATTAGTAAACAGTATCTCGACTTTTGTCAGTCTATATTAACCTCCCATTCTCAACATCAGGAGAGCGTGTCACGATGAGAGTCTTGCTATCAGCTTATGCCTGTGAACCTGGTAGAGGCACCGAACCAGGCGTTGGCTGGAACACCGCGTGGGAAATGTCCAAATACCATGAAGTCTGGGTCTTGACTCGTCCTGATGACGGCAAAGAGGCGATCGAAGCCGAACTCCAGCGCAATCCAAATCCAAATCTACACTTCGTATATTTTACACTGCCGATTTTTGGGTCTCTGTGGCGACAGGGGGGATCGATCGCCTTCCTGATCCACTACTATTTCTGGCAAATTCGGGCATACTTTATCGCACGACGGTTGCATGAGGCGATTGGCTTTGACATTTCACATCATGTCACTTTTGTCAAGTACTCCGCTCCCAGTTTTCTTGCGCTACTGCCAATTCCGTTTATTTTCGGACCAGTTGGTGGAGCCGAATCTGCTCCTACCGCATTTGCTGAAAATTTTCGATGGAAAGGGAAAATTTATGAATTTTTACGAGGGTTATCTCAATGGTTTGGGGAGAGGGATCCATTCACGCAAATGACCGTTCGCCGTAGCGTTCTCAGTTGGGCGACGACTCCAGAAACCGCCGAACGTTTAGTTAAAATGGGGTCAAGTCGCGTAGAAGTGCTTTCCCAAGTAGGCTTGTTACCCGAAGAAGTAACTTGGATAGAGCAGTCTTCTTTATCAGATCGTGTCCCTCTCCGATTTATCAGTATTGGCAGATTACTACATTGGAAAGGGTTTGACTTGGGTCTACGAGCATTTGCTCAGGCCGACTTACCACAAGAGGTGCAGTATTGGCTAGTTGGTAGTGGCCCGGAACAAGACTATCTGCAACAGCTAGTAGTAGATTTAGGTATTGCAGATCGAGTCAAGTTTTTAGCCGAGATGCCCCGACAAGAACTCTTCCTGAATTTGGGCACTTGCCTGGCACTGGTTCATCCTAGTCTGCATGAGTCAGGTGGCTTTGTTTGTGTGGAGGCGATGGCAGCGGGGCGACCTGTGGTTTGTCTGGATTTGGGAGGTCCAGCCGTTCAGGTAACTGAAGAAACTGGGTTTAAAATCCCTGCTCTATCTCCTGAGCAAGCAATCACGGGATTAGCTAAGGCTATGATCGTCCTGGCTAATGACCCCGAACTGAGATCGTCAATGGGTCGAGCGGGTCGGATCCGCGTCCAGGAGTTCTATAACTGGGAGGTGCGCGGTCATCAGATCTGTCAAATGTATGAGGATGTAGTTAAAACAAAGTTACTGGCTTCGGAGTCGATCGCGCGATGAGAATTTTAACCGTTCATAATAACTACCGACAACCAGGTGGCGAAGAACAAATTTTTGCTGGAGAATCCGCGCTGCTCGAATCCCACGGGCACGAGGTCTTTCGCTATACTCTCGATAATGACGATATCTCGACTGTCAATCCGTTACTATTAGCCAAAAACACCTTATGGAATAGTACGGTCTATCGCGATTTGCGATCGCTCATCCGCCAAAAACAGCCGGAAATTGCTCATTTTCACAACACTTTTCCATTGATTTCTCCCTCAGCTTACTATGCAGCTAGGGATGAAGGCGTAGCTGTGATTCAAACTTTGCACAATTACCGTTTATTGTGTCCCAATGCGCTATTTTTTCGAGAAGGTCGCGTCTGCGAAGATTGCTTGGGTCGGGTCTTTCCCATACCTGGAGTAGTGCACGGGTGTTATCGCGGCAATCGCCGCGATAGTGCGATGGTGGCAGCAACAACCAGCTTTCACACCATCTTAGGTACTTGGACTAAGGCGGTAGACAAGTTCATCGTCATCAGCCAGTTTGCGATGAATAAGTTTATTCAGGGCGGTTTACCCGCCGAAAAGCTTGCCTTGAAATGTAACTTTCTCCATTCTGTGCCGGAACCAGGTGAAGGGAAAGGTGGCTACGCGGTGTATGTGGGGAGGTTATCGATCGAGAAAGGGTTAGGGGTACTACTAGAAGCATGGCGACGACTCGATCGCCAGATCCCCCTCAAAATCTTAGGCGACGGACCGATGGCGGGTCTGGTGACTGAAGCCGCCCGGGAAATGCCTGAAATTGAGTGGTTGGGTCGTAGACCCTCGCACGAAGTTTATGAAATTGTTGGGAATGCAGCCTTTTTGGTGTTTCCATCTGAGTGGTATGAGACATTTGGTCAGGTCGCGATCGAAGCTTTTGCTAAGGGTACACCAGTGATCGCCTCAAACATCGGGGCGATCCCCGAGCTAGTGCAGCCCGAACGGAACGGACTATTGTTCCGTCCGAGCGACCCAACCGATCTGGCCGCCAAAATCGATTGGCTGCTAGCACATCCCCAACAACTGGCTCAGATGCGTCTGACCGCGCGGGCTGAATTTGAATCCAAGTTCACTGCTGATAACAACTATCAACGGCTGATCGAAATTTACCAAAGCGTCCTCAGTAGGTGAGGACAATTGAATCATCTAGCACTTCCGGTTGTCATGAGGTACAGTAGCAGCAATTAGCAAACCAATTCTTGAGCATTGGGGGATTGAGAATTCTGTTCATTGGACATTAGATGTCACCTTTGAGGAGGATAAATCTCGTATTCGTTCTCTCCACGCTCCTCAGAATTTCTCTAGGTTACGTCGCCTTGCTCTGAATGCCTTAGAACGTGAAACATCTTTTCGTCGTAGTGTTCGCCAAAAGTCCCGGCGAACCGCGATGAATGACCGATATATGCTTACTGTCTTGGCTGCGGCTCTTCCCACTTCTTCCCCTCCAAGCGCATCCGCTTGTTAATAGCGTTTGAGATGCGCTAGCTGTGGCACTTCTACCAACCCAATTACCAGTTTTATCAGCGAAAAATTCACACAATTCGACCAAAGTTGCATCAGGATGCTCTGCAACTAGCTCCCTTAACTCTGCTTCCGCATTTGTGAGGTAACTTACTCGTGGTTTACCTGGCTGCTTCGGCTGTAAATTCCCATCGAGCCTTTGTTGTTTGACTAGCTTTTGAACCAAGCTTTTGCTAACAGCGAATATATTAGCTACTGTCCTAATTGAGTGATGATGCTCCTGATGTGCTGCAACTATTTTTTCTCGAAGATCGAGCGAATACGCTTTCATCAGCAAATGTGCTTATATTATCAACTAGTGGATCTCATAACTAACGGAAGTGCTGTAATGTGTACCAATACTTTCTATCAGCTACGTCATCTACGTTTTGACAATCTATATCCCCTCTATTCTTTGGTTAGTCGAGTGGCTAACAAAGTTTTAAGCCTCCCATCCGATCTAGCTTGTCAGATGAATAGTACCGATTGGTTTGAGCAATCGGTACTATTACCCCGATATCAGCAGTGGCGAGATCGACACAAAGAACATCTACCCAAGCTTGAGGCTAGCGAACTAGCCATTGTCGAGCAACTCGAACGAGAGGGGATTTGCATCTCATCATTAGCAGCTTTAGCTATACCCAACAGTCAACAGTTATTGGACGCAGCCGCACCAATTACCGAAGAGCTTGCCCAATTGTCACGTGCGCCCAGTCATGTTGGTAAGCACACATTGATGGCAACTGCCAAGCAGTTGCTCGAACACCCAGAAATTCTGTACTGGGGTCTTTCCGAGCGGATTCTCAAAATTGTCGAGTGCTATCTGGGTTTACCTGTCGGTTATGGTGGCTTCTCGTTTTATTACAGCGTGGCAGATGGTAGAGATGCTGGTCCTCGCATCTGGCACCGTGACAAGGAAGACTGGAGAATGCTTAAAGTTGCCGTTTACTTAAACGATGTCGATGAATCAGGTGGTCCCTATCAGGTCGTCAATGCAGTCACAAATAGGTGGCTGGTGGAAAATCTGCCAAAATATCAGGGATTGAGTCACACAGCAATGCAACAGTTGTTAAACACGACTGCTACCGATTGGCTAATCTCTTGCATTGGTAAAGCAGGAACGGTGATTTTCACTGATACCTCGCGATGCTATCATCGCGGGAAGCCGCCGATCCACACCGATCGATCGGCGATATTTTTCCACTATTTCAGCTACCGTCCTAAAAATCCGTTTTACTGCGACAGGTCTCCCCTTTCGAGTAGGCAAATTGTCGAATTTGACAAACAACTGCCACCCCATCTTCAGGGATATCTCACCTGGAGGGATAAATACCCCCTCGTCGGTAGATATATTCCCAAAAATCAAATGAAGGTCGATAATTGGTAACTAAATATTAATGCTTATCGCCACTTTCTGTATCCAAATCGAAGGAATAGTAATAGTAGAATTGGTATTATTGATGACCTGTATAACTGCTGCGATCGGTTTAGCAATTTTGAATATTCACACCTTCTTAGCTAAAAACTCACCCATAAAAGCAGATATTTTAGTTGTAGAAGGATGGCTACCCGATTATGCGATCCAATCGGCAGCAACTGAATTCAAACATGGTTCTTATCAAAAACTGATTACCGTCGGCGGTTCGCTACCCAGAGGGTTTTATCTATCAGAATATCAAAACTTTGCAGAACTTGCTGCGGCAACTTTAGTAGCGATTGGTATAGATCCAGCGCATATCCTCATAGTGGCCGATCCCTGCCAGTCTCCAGGTCGAACCTCTAGTTCTGCTGTAACAATCGCTCAATGGTTAGTAACTTCAAATCAACAAATAACAACCCTCAATCTGTTTACCCTTGGTAGCCATGCTCGCCGGAGTTGGTTACTGTTTAGAGACATTCTCGAACCTGAAATATCTGTTGGGATTATTGCAAGCGAGCCATTAAACTACGATTCAAAAAGTTGGTGGCATTCTAGTGAAGGAGTCAGGACAGTCATTTCTGAACTCATTGCTTACTTATATGTATGTATCTTCCATCATTAGATACCAATATACTAAGTAGTCCAAATTCTGGATCCAGCAAAATATATTCGATAATTACGATCTCATCAATCGATACAGGTCTCAGTAGATGAGTACAATTATTTATAAAATAGATGATGCCTGAAACCTAGCTAGTATGTAGTACTCACCCTAAGTAATATCTTCTATTTAATCAGGTAAGCGGCAATTTGCCAAGCGTAGTAGTGCAGATCGACCAATTTTTGCTTGTAGTTTAGCGTTTGGACGAGGGCAGAAGGTTCGCAGTAGATAAAATGTAATCCAGGCAGAGGATGGTGGGTTAACTCTGATTCGATCGAGATCCGGTTGTCACTGCCGATTAAGGAAACGCCTGACGTGCATTGGGACGATCCGGCTAAAACTGCTTGGGCAAATGTCGGCTCCGATGGTGCCAAGCCCAATGATCGTCGAGATGATACCGCCGCAATCCAGGCTGGTATCGACTCAGGGAAGACTACCGTTTACTTCCCTGTCGGTTCCGACAATGTGAGCAAGACGATCTTAATCCGTAAAAATGTCCGGCGGCCGATCGGGACAGAGGTGACAGTCGAGGTACCCAAGACTGTCAATCCCGGCTTTAAAGTCGTTGCTGGCAAAAATCCGGTGGCTATAATGCGACACCTACACTCGAAAATGCCTCGTCATGAACGCTGGTAATTCGCGACGCGACTCATGTCTCCGGTAATATGACCGGATCGGGTGATGTGTTTATTGAAAATGTGGTTTCCAATCCATGGCAGACTTAGACTTTTAACAACCAAAACATCTGGGATAGACAGTTTAATGTCGAAAATACAGGTACTCACATCACTAATAACGGCGGAAAACTCTGGATTTTAGGACTAAAAACGGAAAGAGGCGGTACGCTAATCGATACCAAAGGTGGTGGTAAGACAGAATTATTAGGTGGTTTGGCTTACACCACCACTACTAGCCCCGATGGCACCCAAAACTACCCGATGTTTATTAATAGTGGTGCTTCGATCTCAATTACCTTAGAGGAAGTTAATTATGGTAGTCCCAACTACACGACCTACGTCAGGGCAACCAGCGGCGGCATCGTCCGTAATTTGACTGGTAAAATTTTACTGACTTATATCGGCAGTGGCAAGCAGATACCGCTTTACGTCGGAGCTTTACGTAAATAAATTAACACCTAATCTTGGAGCTAAAAGGGTCGAAATTTTCAAACTCAGCTAGATTTAAACCCCTTAACTCGATCGTTAAATACTATTGTAAAAAGTGGCACAACCTCGGTTGAATCGTCTGTTCAGCTATAAGGCTGAATTGTCACATGACTAGGTATTCAACTGGTTAAAATTAAGGCATGCATACTTCAGTAATAACTTAGATCTAGGAATATTTAACGGTTACTGAAGTGATACTATACTACAGATCGGTATGTATCGTTCGATTCAGTTTGGAAATTATTTTTACCTGCTGATAATATTAAGGATTAGTTTAAGATGAGTATAATTACTAACGGAGAATTAAAACCTGACGATCGTCGTCTGAACCAGCGATTGCCACTCGAAACGCTCCATTCTGAAAACCTCGACACCAATGCCACTGAAGGTGGATTGGATCTCAGTCAAGTTTTGAATGCCGTCCAGAGACAGATGCGAATCGTGCTGGCGATAAGTATCATCACGATCGCGGCAACAGTCTACTGGAATCGGACTAGACCGCCAGTATACCAAGGCAGCTTCAAAATACTGATCGAGCCAGTTACCGCTGAAGGTCAAGTGGTCTCTTCACTTAAAGGAACTCAAACAAGTGTTGAAGATCAAGATCTAGGGAGTGCCCAATCCTCAAAAACTACACTTGATTATCCCACTCAAATTCAGCTACTACTCAGCGATAAAATATTATATTCTACAGTCCAAAAACTTAAATCTTCTTATCCTAAACTCTCTGACGAAGTACTGAGGAGTTCTCTAAATATCAGTCGGGTTAAAGATACTACCGAAACTAAAATTCTCGAAGTTCGATATTCATCTCGGTCAGCCAGTGAAACCAAACAGGTGATGAATCTCGTAGCTGATGCTTACATCCAATATAGCCTGAGTGAACGGCAAACAAATGTGCGCCGAGCTGTTCAATTTGTAGACTCCCAACTCCCCAAAATCAAAACTCAAGTCCGCGACTTAGAATTAGCTTTGCAGACTTTCCGAGAG
>Ga0105055_10013077_pt1 | contig 10003 bp, 12 predicted proteins | sample BON03_FD_78090 | JGI IMG/M metagenome (GOLD analysis project Ga0105055, IMG submission 78090) | Freshwater microbial communities from Lake Bonney liftoff mats and glacier meltwater in Antarctica - BON-03 | ecosystem: Environmental > Aquatic > Freshwater > Ice > Glacier meltwater | place: Lake... | reverse complement strand
GTGTGTGTGTGTGTGTGTGTGTGTGTGTGTGTGTGTGTGTGTGTGTGTGTGTGTGTGTGTGTGTGTGTGTGTGTGTGTGTGTGTGTGTGTGTGTGCGTGTGTGTGTGTGAATATTTATACGGTATGGACTATCGAGGATTTTACAATCATATGCACTAAGTATGTATATATATATATTCGTATATCATGAAATATGTATATACATATACAGATGCATTGTACATGCATGTACATACGTATATGTCTCTATTCCTGTTCCTCCGTTGCTCAGTGAATAGTTCGAGTCTCCCACCACAAAGCAAAAGGACCTTCCACGGGATGATGTAATCGGACAAAAACATTTTGAGGCGTGTGGAAGCTGTTTAAACTCTTTCAAAACCCACGGAGAAAAAGAAAATATGTTGTTGTGTATGCATACCATTTGTCTCATGTTAGAGATGGGGGGAGGGTGTGCGTGGTTTTCAGGAGAGTGTGCGAGAAAGAGAAACTACCAACACATGAGATATTTTCGCCAGCAACTCAGATCCTCAATAGTGCCAACTAGTAGAAAGACTTGAGAGAAATGGAGAAACTGGCGAGAGTATGAAGTGTGTGGAAAGTGAGAAATGCGACTAGACTGGGTCATGCAGTATTACTCAATCCTGGGAAAATTTGAACAAGGCGCTGAACACGTTTTCTTTTTTGTTCATTACAAAACACGCTGCTCTTCGCTCGTCGAAAGTCTTGCTATCACACATCAATATAAATATACAAACATGTATATATACAAACATGTATATACACACACACACAACCGTACAAACATATACACACACACACACATCATATACCCCTCCATCATCAAACTTTGACAGAGTCCTTGCCCTCTTGACTACAAAGCCAACTCTCTCTCTCTCCCCTCTCTCTCTTCCCAAGTACCTCCACTCATGCTGGTAAACAGATGTATCTTTGATGGGCAGAAATGTACACAAGAAACCTATAAAGGAGACCAGAACACATCTTGACAGAACCGAGTAGTTTTAGGGTGACCCTGGATGGGTAAAGGAACACACTGTGGTCTTCCAACTGAAGGGTTTGTTTCCTATTACACAACCAAGATTTCTGTCTTAATGGGCGACCCACTCGATCTTCTTGATATCGATCCCGTCTTGCACCTGTGCGAGAGTGTGAGTGTCAGAGAGTGCGCGAGTGAGTGGGTCAGTGAGTGAGTGGGTGTTGATACACATATACATCGATTTCAATCCTCTTGAGATGATTCTGTCTTGCACCTGCATGTATGTGCATGTTCGTGTATGGAAATACTTGCGTGTGTTTAAATACGTCATGTACGAATACGAGTATGTATGTATAAATATATACGAAGCGCATATATACGAAAGCGCATTTCAGGGAATTTTACGAGTGTATGTACGAATGCGAGTTATATGAGCAAGATGACATCATCAGTGCGAGAATATTCATATTTAAATGAAGTGTGCCTGTATGTACGAATGTGAGAGAGTAAAACGAAATCATCAAATACGAGTGACATGAGTAGGGAGTGAGTAATATGGCGTGATCAGATGCGAGTATATACATGTATACATACATATACACGAATGCGAATAATATGCGTAAGCGAATTAGATGTGTATCAGGATGTCATCAAATACAACTTACATGCGCGTAATATAACGCCATTATATTACGCCAGTGACCGCCAGTAAAATGAGAAATATGCCGTCATCGCAATCAAGCTGGGGGGGGGTGTGGGGGTGTGAGAGGGTCGAGGTTTGTGTGTGTGGATGTGTGAGGGTGTGTTGGCACGATGTGCAGCACCAGTGGTTGCGGTAGCAATAGTAGTGGAAGTCGGAGAAAAGCGATTTGTGTTGCAGGTTGTTTTGCAGTTGACAGTGATAGTCGGAGTAAAGCATCACTGTGTGTTGCACTTGGCAGTAGTAGTGGGGAGTGGAGCAACACAGACCATTTCATAGAAGGGGAGGACATGTCGCGGAGACGCTCAACATGTCGCACGATAAATTTAATATATATATGTATGTATACATATATATATAATATATATATTATATTGTACACATATATATACATACCATTTCCCAGAGGGGAGACATCTCGCGGAGGCGCTCAACATGGCGCACGATAATTTGACATTTGTATAGGTAAATATACATCACATATATACATATGTACACACAAATATAAATACCATTTCCCAGAGGGGCGACATCTCGCGGAGGCGCTCGACATGGCGCACTACAAGCTCGATAGCATGGTCTACTTCTTCTTCGGTCGTGAAGCGCCCAAATCCGAAGCGGATACTCGTATGTGCCATGTCCTCATCCACACCTGTATGTATGTATGTATCGTCTATTGAGTCCAAGTTGCCTAGAGAACACTATGAAATACAAAGAACAAGTGTACAGTGTATTGGCTGATGCGTCATTGTGCGTAGTTCGTGTGTGTATGTGTACGCATGTGTATATAAATGTGCGTGTGTGTATTTGTGTATATACATGTGCGTATGTGTATGTGTACAAATGTGTGAAGCGCTCGAACTGAATATACTCGTGTGCGCCATCTTCTCCAATGCACCCTGCATACATATTCTATACTATCATGTGTGTATGTGTGTTCATCATTGTGTGTATTTGTGTATTTGTAATTGTGTATATACACAAATGGTGTGTGTGGGCGAGAAAATATATACATGTACATATACGCAAATGTATGAATGTATATATACACCATTTCAAATACTCATGTGTGTGAGCATATATCATGTGTATATTATGTACACGCACATTCACACCAACACACATACTCACCGAGCGCACGCAGCACGTAAGAGGGCTCAAGCGAAGCAGAGGTGCAGGCGGAGCCCGATGACACAGCCACTTCCTTGAGCGCCATCAAAAGACCTGCGAATATGCGCGTGTGAGAGTAAGTGAGGGAGTAGAGGAGCGAGTGAGTGAGTGAGTGATGATGGAGCAGAGTGTGTGTGCGTTTGTGACAGAGAATGTGCCATCAACAGGCCTCTGGGTATGTGTGTGAAAGAGTCGTGGTATAAGTAGGAATAAGATGCAGACAATTGCACATACTACAACCTCCTTGAGTGCCATCAGCAGACCTTTCACGCATACAAGTGAGAGTAACATCATGCATATCAGCATGTGGAGCGAGTCATACCACGTATCAATGAGTCACGACACACACATGAATGAGTCTGCATTACAAAACGTGCTCTCGCCCTAAACGTAAGCAAAGGAAAAATTGGATGAGTCATGCCTCACATGACTGAGTCATGTTACACATACGAATTAGTCATAAAGAGGGAACGTACTCTCGCCCTCGACGTAAGCAAAAGAGAGGTTGAGATTCCCGGGAAAGCGCGCGTCCTTGTCGCCATTCAGCGTCACGTTGGGCACCTGTTGCACGTGTGTGCGTGAGTATACATGCACACGTGTACATGAACAGCTGAGAGTCACGTTGGGGTTGTATGTGTGTGTGTGTGTATACATGCATACCTGAACATCCGAGTGTCACATCGAGCACTCATATATATGCATGTATGGAGAAAGGTATTAGTTGGGTAATGTCTCGCGATTCGTTGGGTCCTTCACTTCAATAGATTCGACGAGTAATTAGTGTCACATAGTTAACAATATTTGTATGGATGTATGAATATATGTAAATACGTGTATAGATTTGCATGATATGTGCCGAGATGTATGTGTGCAGACATACAGATATATGTGGATGCATGCATAGATATCTTTATATATGTTCATGTGAGTGTGTGCCTGTGTGTGTGAGTATGTTTGTAATGAAGTATGCATCTATCTTATTTATGAATGCGTTCATGTTTGTATGTATATACCCATATGCATGTACGTGCACATGGACATCTGCTTGTCTTGAAGTTTGCATATATGTTATGATGCATGCAATGATTATACATTTATGTGTGTATATACATATTTAAATATGAATATGGATGAAAAATTTCAAACTTCTTGCGCGAGACAAAAGGACTTACGCGATCTTGCATGGCCTTGTACATGCGGTCTGCCAGATTCTTCGAGTGCACGTAGTCACGCTGTGCAATTTATTAAAGTCAAGCAATGAAACGTACTGCAATCCACAAGTGCACGTGGCCTTGGGCACCGCCGATACATCACAGATATGTCTACACACGTATGCAAATGCAGTTTATTGTAGTGAAGGCATGTGGGTGAGAAAGTGTGTGAAATAACTTTCACACAGGTAGAGCGAAAAAGTGCGAGAGGGGGACTGAGAGAGAGACGGGGGGAAGAATGGCACAGAGGAGGAAGGCGGGGGGGCAGAACAAGTGAGGAAGGGAGTGAGACGAGACAAAAGGGAGGGAGACAAAGCACAAGCCACACCGATGACAACAACTACATTCACAAATGCACACATACCTCGCGATTTTCATTGCACAGCCGAGCAGCTTCGCCCATACCTACCGCCATGGCTGAGGGAATGGTACCTGCACACCGCACATGTGTGTCATAACTCATTCATATGTGCCACACGACTCTTTCATACTCTTTGATATGTGCTACGCGAAACACACACACGTGAGATATAATTCCTTTGCATATACCCACCGCCATGGCTGAGGGAATGATACTTGCACACCACACATGTGTGTCATGACTCATTCATATGTGTGACACGACTCTCATTCATATGTGCGTGCGGCACGACATATTCACGTGTGCAACATGATTCATTCGCCTATACCCACTGTCAAGGGATTCGTGCCGAGGCATTAGTGTCCCTACCGGAGAAGACAAGGAGAGAAACAAAAGGACATCAGATATGTACATGTGTTTATGTAGACATATCGTTTACACAGATATATATATATGCGCATAAGGATATACTAGTGTATATACACATATACCAGTGTATATATATATACTTATGTCAATGTTTGTACATATGCATAGATACATGTACGTAAATGAATACATTTGTACATACATACATATGTGTATGAATAAATATGTATGAATAAATGTGTGTGTATACATATATATGTGAATATATGTATACAAATGTTAATATATATATATATGTATATACATACATGTACATATATAGATATACACATGTATATATGCTTATTATACATACATATATAGCCCATTTGTATGGTATCTTCGTGTCGAGGTGCCTGTCAAAAAAGGAAAAAGCCGACTCGAATGCATGCAGCTGCCATCAAATCTCATTGTGTACGTACATGTGTTTGGGTGTACATGTGTGTTTTGTGTATATATGTATGTATATATATATATATATATATAAATATATATGTATGCGTGTTTGCATGTATGAGTACACGTTCATATGCCTCTGTGTGTGTCTCGTTGAGAGCATGTTTGTGTGTCTGTCTTACCACTGCGAAGGCCGCGCTCCTGTCCGCCGCCACTCATAATGGGCTCAATGCGAACGCGAGGGCGGCGGCGGATATACAGGGCACCAACCCCCTTGGGGCCATAGATTTTGTGGCCCGAGCTGTAGAACATGAAGGGTGTGTTTGAGTATTAGTGTGAGAGAGAGACAAATGTGGAAAGCAAAAGATAGCAAATCCTTGCGACTTAGTACACTACACACGCACTCTCGCTTACAGCCTGGCACACACGCACACGAACAACGACGCGCACTCGCAGAGATGTAAGGTCAAGGCATACTTGATATGAATGAGTCATGTCACGTGAGAATAAGGCATGTGACACTCACATAGATGCAAGGTCAAGGTTCCACTTATTGACATCCACTTCAATTTTGCCGGCTGCCTGTGCACACGCGCGCACACAAACACGCACACGCATCATTGACATCGAATTCGATTATGGCCTGTGCGCGTGCATTTGCGCGTGCCCACACACATACACAAAAACAACACACACACATCCTTGACACTTCGATTTTGCCAGCCTGCTACACACACATGAAAACATGCATAGCAACATGTGTGTTTTTGAGTGTGGATACACACCACCGCCAATGTGTGGCCATGAGGTGAGAATGCTTTACACATGATATTCCATGTTCAAAAAACAGACCCGGAAATTATGAATAAATACATGTGTATGTGCGTGTACGCTTGTGTGTACATATATATGTACACGACTACATGTATATATGCATACACACATATATATATATATACATGCATATGTATGTTTGTTTGTATATATGTAATTTACACCTGGGCAATGTCTGAATGGAAAAAAATCTTATTTGCGCGGCAGATTTTGCCGATTTCTTCCATTGGCTGGATCACCTGTTTTTGAAGTGAACCCCAACCACTTGATTAGCTCAAACACAAACAGGCACGAACGCACGCGCGCGCAGGGGGCGAGACACTCACATGTATACGCGCGCACTCAGACATGCTCACACCCACAATAACAAGAAAGATATTGAAAAGTGACTTAATTTTCCCTGTTGGCAGTCATAACATACACGCAAACAGCAAAACACCCGCGTATCATAACAACGCAAAGGTCATTTTTTTTGGCACGCACACCATCAAATACAAAGCAGGGATTAAACTCACTCCAATTTCGTTGTTCACAGCCATGACAGACACAAGGACAGTATCCGGGCGGATTTCTCTCTTGAGCACCTCCAAATCGACCAGCCCGTTTGTCTGTAGTTGTGTGTATATGTATAAGATATGTGTAAATACGAGTGCGCGTGCACGTAATACATACGTGTATATACTCTCGTGTACATTTAATGTACATGCATGCACATACACATGTGTGCATGTATGAAGAGAATGGAAATCTACAGAGTCAACCAGCACGACTGCCAACTGGGACACACAACGGACTCGCAAATTTGACACACCTGCACGGGGAGATAGGTGATGTCAAAACCTTCGTTCTGAAGTACACGGCACGAGTCCAGCACGCACTTGTGTTCGGTTGTTGTCGTGATGATGTGCTTTTTCTTCGCGGCGTAGAACCGGGCCACTGTGTTGTTTGCCATGTGAGATGCGCCCATGCTCGGTCTCGCACACACCGATTCAAATAAAATAAAATCAGATCAATACACACCTCCCTTGATGGCCATGTTGTTGCACTCAGTAGCACCAGACGTGAAGATGATCTCCTTAGCGTCAGCACCAATCATCTTACCCACATGTCCGCGCGCCGCTTCCACCGATTCCTCTACCTCCCAACCATAGTGATGCTGTTGGGTCGCGTTGGGATAGCAAAGAAAATTAGGCGCCCGGTTGTGCTTGGTGTGCAACACATGCACATACAGCCAACCCAACAGGCTGCATGCTCTGTACGACCACACACAGCTGGGCATATGCTGGCACAAACCTCACAAATAATTCTGAAAAACACAGTCATCAATACCGAGCGCGAGTGGGGATTGCCATACTGCCACGTCATGAGTGGCATCATGGCATCGAGCACGCGTGGATCCATGGCGGTGGTGCTTTGGTTGTCCAAAAAGGTCGAGCGGCCTTCCACAAACTCGCCCTTGATGTCAAATACCATATCCGTGTTGTTCGTCGCGACCTGCAGCCACCGCCGCTGCTGATGTGCGCCAACGGACGCAGATGCTGCACACCGGCTGCTTCGTAAGGCTGCCGCGCTAGAGCCTAACACGGCGTGCATCGCTCGCCTCATCACCATCCTGCCATTTTTCGTACGTCAGGCTTGCGTGCATGCACTGGCCTTTGTCCTTCGACAAAATCGCTGTATCTCGGAAGAACCGACAAAAGCATCGAGCAGCACGTGCGGCTCACGAGCAACATTCATGCATGCAGTGAGAGCGCACTTTCTTGAGGACCACAGCACAGAACAAAGACCTTGTTATGCTCTTGTCTACTTCCAAATTCCTCTTGGGTGGTGATCGCTTATTCGTGCAAAAAACGTGCGTTCCGCCACGAACTTTTTAATAGGTTTCTTTTTTTTTTGAAAGAATCTCGTTTTCAAAAACATGAACCGATTTTTATTTGGCTCCCCAGCTTCGGCCACCATGCTGCGCACATCATTGCTTCGCACGGGCCTCACTCGTAGTGTGCGCGCCGCCAGCGCGCCACCAGCCCAAGCAATTTTTGTGCGCTGCATTTCCACCGCCGGTCTTTCTGCGCCCATCAATGGCTATGAGGAGTCCAAGCGTCCCAAACTTTTTATCCCAGGTGAGGCTTGCTTTTTTTTGCAGAACCAAAAAGACAGAGTGCTTTGCATCAGCATAATGGTGCTGCATTCGGGCGCGTAAAGCATGCTAGGCTTGTGTGTGTCGCGTTTTCGACCACCGCTGCTCTTCCACGATATCGAATGCATATTTTTAGGATTGCGTTCCGTCTGTACACCATCACTTTGCCCCAAGAATACTGTCGGACGGAACGATCAACATGATGTGATTGCTCATCTTTGTGATCGAATTTGGGCTTCAGGACCCATCGAGATGTCGCCAGAAGTGCTGGCAGCATCCGGGTCGGGGATGCGCTCTTTCACCGACACGACGCTCATGGAGGATTTTGGCAAGAGTCTCGAGATGACGCGCAAGACATTCCTGACCAAGACGGGTATTTACGCATATGATATCCTTTGTCTGTAAGCTGGGCAGCATTCGCATACGATTTTACTGTTGACATCCGTCAGTGTGATGTTTCTGATTTGCCCACACCGCGCAATTTCAACGAAGACTTGCGAGCGCGATGCACAGTCTCACCATACCCACATGAAAATTGTTGGATGAACAGGACAGCCCTTCATCATCTCGGGATCTGGTGCGATGGGTTGGGATGCTGTGTGCTGCAACCTCATGAAAAAGGTACATGCCCGCTCATCCATATGTACACACATCAATTCGTGTGCATAATGCGATGTATGTATATATACATGTACTATACGCATCATGTGTGTGTGCGTGTGTGTGTGCGCGCGCGTATGTATGTGCGCGTGTGTGTGTTTGTACATTTGTGTGAGTGTGTGTGTGTGAGTGAGTTTGTGCTGTAAGTGTGAGTGTGGGTGTGATTGTGAATGTACGAGATAGCAAGAGTATGTGAGCGTGAGTGTGTGTGCTTGAGTGTGTCTGTGCGTCTGATGTGTCGGTGTGTCTTATATGTCTGTATGCCTTGATATTTGTGTATCTGTTCACCTGTGTGTGTGTCTCTCTGTCTCTCTCTCTCTTTCTTTCTCGTTCCCTTTCTCTCTCTCCCTCTCTCTCTCTCTCTTTTTCCCTCTCTCTCTCTCTCTCTCTCTGTATACGTATCTGCGTGTGTGCGTGTGGGTATGTGTTTGTGTAGGTGCATCCGTACAGACGCATGCATGCACGCACACACACGCGCACACGCACAGGAACACACGCGCGCGTGCGCACACACACACACGCGCTCTGGGGTGAGTGCGCTCACAGTCAACCACTTACACACTCTCTCACTCACCCACATACACACACACACACTGTCAGGGTGAGAAGGTGCTGCAGGTCAACTCTGGATTCTTCAGCACTAGGTGTGTGTGTGTCTGTGTATCTGTGTGTGTGTGAGTGTCTGTGCGCGCGCGCGTGCGATATATATATGTATGCATACACATATATATTTATATATATATATATATATATATACATACAATACATATATATGTATATGTATATGTGTACTTATATATATATGTCTGTATCTATGTCTATACCTAAATCTGAATCTATATCTATGTTTATGTATGTGTGTTTATATATACATATATATATGTGTTCGTGTACACGTATATATATGAATATATTTATATCTATATCTATATAAATATTATTATGTATAATATTATATACATCTATATGTACAAATATGTATATGTTTATGTATATATACATGAAATGAATTGGTTTTGCTGATATGCAAGATGTAGACGAATTTACATATGCATATACGTCTCTCTCCCCCCCTCCTCCCGCCCTTACCCCCTCCCCTCCTTCCTCTCTCTCCTTTTTCTCTTTCCCCCTC
>Ga0105055_10013076_pt1 | contig 10005 bp, 8 predicted proteins | sample BON03_FD_78090 | JGI IMG/M metagenome (GOLD analysis project Ga0105055, IMG submission 78090) | Freshwater microbial communities from Lake Bonney liftoff mats and glacier meltwater in Antarctica - BON-03 | ecosystem: Environmental > Aquatic > Freshwater > Ice > Glacier meltwater | place: Lake... | reverse complement strand
CCTGCGCCGATTACGCCGGCGCGCTGCGGCTGATGCGGCACCGTGCGCAAGACCCCGAAGGCGTGCCGCTGGCCATAACCGTCTCTGCCGTGACAGGCGCGGGCATCGACGCCGCGTGGGAGCAGATCGCAAACCTCGCCGCATGGCGACGCAGCACAAGCCACTGGGACCGCACACGCAGCGCACAGGCCAGATACTGGTTTCACGAGGAATTACGCCACGCGCTCCTCGCACAGCTTGCAGGCGACGCCACCCTGCAGGCGCGCCTCGCCGATCTGGAGCAATCCGTCGCCAGCGGGCAAATGAGCCCCGCCGCCGCCGTAACCGCTGCATTGGCCCGCCCGCAATCATGACGCATGAGGTGATCTTCGACGGGGCGCATCTGCGCGCCATCCTGCATCCGGGCGCTACCAAACAGCTGATGGTCACCTTCGACTACCGGCAAAACGGCAAGAACGACTTTACCGCGACCCGGCACTCCACCCATTTTGCGCGGATGCAGTTCGCGCAACTCTCGATCAAGACCCGCGCGAATGATTGGTTCATTAATCCCGATACCGCCGCACTCGAATCCGCCCTGACCCGGATCGGGCCGCAATACCGCCGCGTGCATCTGCTGGGCTATTCCATGGGCGGCTACGGCGCGCTGCGCTTTGCGCGCGCACTCGGCGCCGTCTCTGCCGTGCTGATTTCGCCTCAGGTCTCGATCCTGCCCGAACTTGTGCCTTTCGATGCGCGCTACCGGACCGAGGGGCGGGGCATTGACCCGGTGCTGGGCGACCTGACAGAGCGGGCCCATCCGACGCTGGCCGGGCTCATCCTGCTCGACCCATTCGCGCGGGCAGACCTGCAGCATGCGCATATGATTCAGCATCTCTATCCGGCGCTTGCTGTGGTGCGACTGCCCTTTGGCGGGCACCCGGCGAGCCTCGTGCTGCGCGACGCGGGCAAGACCTGGACGATCAACCGGGCCGCCGTGCTGGCTCAGGCGAAATCCCGTGCCATCACGCAATCGCACCGCGAAGGGCGGCGCTCCTCGGCAGGCTACTGGCTGCGCATGGCGCTCTATTGCGAAAACCGCCGCCCGGCACTTGCCGCCCATGCGCGGGCTCAATATGCTGCTTTGGGAGGCTTTGGCGGACCAGCGGATGAGAGCGACGAGAGCGACTGACCCCAACGGCATCCGGGCAGAACCCGCGAAATCCGGTTGACGGCACCGGGGAATCCCCGTAATCCGCGACAACTGAATTCACGGCTCTGCCTGCGCAGGGTATGAGACGATTTGAGTGGACCCCCGGCAAAGGCCGGTCCGGTCCGGGACACGAAGGACAAATACAATGGCGCGCCGCTGCGAATTGACCGGAAAAGGCCCGATGTCTGGCAACAATGTCAGCCATGCCAAAAACAGGACCCGCCGTCGGTTTCTGCCCAACCTGCAGGATGTGACGCTGATTTCCGACACGCTGGGCCGATCGGTCAAGCTGCGGATTTCTGCGGCTGCGATCCGCACGGTGGATCACCGTGGCGGGCTCGACGCTTTCCTTGCCAAGGCGAAAGAGGACGAACTGTCCGACGACGCGCTGAAGCTGAAGAAAGAGATCGCCAAGGCGCTGGCCGCCTGAGGCAGTCTCTGCTTTGAAATAACAGGCCCGGCCGCGCAAGCGACCGGGTTTTTTCTGTTCGGGAGGGTGGGTTGAAACCCACCTTACTTTCCCGCCATCAGACCAGCGGACCGACAGGAGCCCATGCAAGACGCCCTGCCCATCGACCCGATCCTGCCTGATCTGATCGCGGCGCTGCGCCACGCGGGCCGCGCCGTGTTGCAGGCCCCGCCTGGCGCAGGCAAGACGACGCGGGTGCCGCTCGCGATGCTGAAGGCGGGGCTGACACCGGGCCGGATCGTCATGCTGGAGCCGCGCCGCCTCGCCACCCGCGCCGCCGCTGAACGCATGGCCGGCGCCCTGGGCGAATCCGTCGGCGCCACCGTCGGTTACCGGATGCGGGGCGAGGCGAGGATCAGCGCCGCGACGCGGATCGAGGTGGTGACCGAAGGCATCCTCACCCGGCTGATCCAGTCCGACCCCGAATTGCCCGGTATCGGCGCACTGATCTTTGACGAATTTCACGAACGCTCGCTCAACGCCGATTTGGGGCTGGCCCTCGCCTGGGAATCGCGCGGCGCCTTGCGACCCGACCTCATGTTGCTGGTCATGTCCGCCACGCTCGACGCCGCCCCGGTCGCGGCACTCCTCGACGATGCACCCATCATCACCGCCGCTGGTCGCGCCTATCCGGTCGATCTGCGCTGGCGCGATCGGCCCCTGCCCGCAGGCAGCCGACTCGAGCCCGCCGTGGCCGACCTGATCCTGCAAGCGCTGCATGACACCACCGGCGGCATTCTCGTGTTTCTGCCCGGAGAGGGCGAAATTCGGCGGACAGAGGCGCTGCTCAAAGGGCGGTTGCCCGCCGGTTGCGTGGCCCAACCGCTTTACGGCGCCATGCCCTTTGCCGCGCAACAGGCCGCCATCGCGCCGCTGCACACCGGGCGCAAGCTGGTCCTCGCCACCGCCATCGCCGAAACCTCGCTCACCATCTCCGACATAAGGGTGGTGATCGACGCAGGCCGGGCGCGACGAGCGCGGTTCGACCCCGGCTCCGGCATGTCGCGGCTGGTGACCGAATCCGTGACCAAAGCCGAGGCCACCCAGCGCGCAGGCCGCGCCGGTCGCGTGGCCCCCGGCACCTGTTACAAGCTCTGGACCATAGGCGAGGACGGCGCGCTCGCCGCCTTCGCACCTCCCGAAATCGCTGGCACCGATCTAGCCGGTCTGGCGCTGGAACTGGCCCTCTGGGGATCGGATGATCTGGCCTTCCTCACCCCACCCCCGGAAGTCGGCCTGACCCGCGCCCGCGACCTTCTGCGCGACCTCGGCGCGCTCGACGGCGCAGGGCACATCACCGCGCATGGGCGCGCGCTGGCAAACCTGCCGCTGCATCCGCGCCTAGGACATATGCTGCTGCGCGCCGGGTCACAGGCCGCACCTCTGGCCGCTCTGATGGCCGAACGCGATCCTTTGCGCGGCGCCCCGGTGGACCTGAGCCTGCGTATAGGCGCATTGCGCGGCATCCGCGGTCCTTTCGACATGAACTGGCAGGTCATCGACCGGATCAAGGCCGAATCCACCCGGCTCGCCCGCGGCCTGCCCGACCTGCCCGCGCTCTCCCTCGGCGCACAAGCAGCCCTCGCCTATCCCGACCGGATCGGGCTGCGGCGCAAGGGGGGCGAGGCGCGCTATATCCTGTCGGGCGGCAAGGGCGCGGTGCTGGCCGCCGATGACCCGATGGCCGGGGCACGGCTCATCGTGGCGACCGATCTCGACGGCGACCTGCGCGAGGCGCGGGTACGTCAGGCCGTGCAGCTGGACGAAAGCGACCTGCGCATGCTCTACGCCGACCGGATCAGGCGGATCAGCCATTGCCAATGGTCGCGGCGCGAGGGGCGAGTATTGGCGCGGTGTCAGGAACGGTACGGCGCGCTGGTGCTCGATGACGCGGTTTGGGCCGACACGCCCGAGGGCAACATCGCCCAGGCCATGCTCGACGGCGTGCGCGATCTGGGGTTGCGGATCGAGGGCACGGCGGCCCTCTTTCGGGCGCGGGTACAACTCGCGTGCGCCAGCCTGGCCGGCCTGCCCGACCTCAGCGACGCGGCCCTCACCGACAGAATGCAGGATTGGCTCATGCCATGGCTTGGCGGTGTGCGCACAACAGCAGACTGGCGGCGGTTCGACCTGCTTGGGCCGCTGCGGGCAATGCTCGATCACACGCAGATGCAGGCGCTCGATCGGATCGCGCCCGCCGCCTTTACCACACCGCTCGGGCGGCATGTGGCGATCGACTACAGCGGCGAAAGCCCCGAAATCACCCTGCGGTTGCAGGAAATGTTCGGTCTGACCCGGCACCCAATGATCGGGCAAACGCCGCTGCGGGTGACGCTGCTCTCACCAGGGGGCAAGCCGCTACAGACTACGGCCGACATCCCCGGCTTCTGGGCCTCCTCTTACAGCGACGTGCGCAAGGACATGCGCGGACGCTATCCACGCCACCCCTGGCCCGAGGATCCGACCGTCGCCGAACCAACCCTGCGGGCCAAACCGCGCGGAACTTGAGTCTCTCGCTCGGAAACATTTGCGCGAGATTTGAGTTTTAGAAAGCAATCTGTTACATTTGTGAAAATACAAACGAGCAGCACCAGTCAAGAACAGTCAGGCCAAAGATGAACCCGTCCACCAGCCCTGCTGCGGCAGCGCCGCAAGATCGTCATATCCAACCCGTCCACGCCCAGCTCGCGGCGCTCTGCTGGCGCAAATCGAATGGCGAGCGTGAGGTGTTGCTGGTGACATCATCGACAGGGCGCTGGATCCTGCCCAAAGGCTGGCCGATCAACGGGCTGCATCCGGGCGACGCCGCGCTGGTCGAGGCCTGGGAAGAGGCCGGGGTGAAAAAAGGCAAAGTTGATCGTAAACCGCTCGGCGCCTTTCTGGGGGCCAAACGGTCACTCGCGGGGGATGACGAGCCTAGCGTTACCAAAGTGTTCGCGGTCAAGGTGCAAGAAACCGTGACCGATTATCCCGAGGCTGACCGGCGCGACCGGATCTGGGTCAGCCCGGCCAAAGCGGCCGAACTGGTTGACGAAGACGGCTTGCGCGAAATCCTGCGCGCCTTCTGACCGGCAGGGTGGGTTGAAACCCACCTTACCTTTGCGTCACGCCCCCATATAGTCGCGCTTGCCGACCTCGACCCCGTTGTGACGCAGAATGTCATAGGCAGTCGTCAGGTGGAAATAGACCTGCGGCAGGCTGTAGAGGCTATAGTAGTCCTGGCCGTTCATCCGCATCTCGCCACTGCGCTGCGCCAGCACGATCTCGCGGCCCTCTGCTCCCTCAAAGGCTGCGGTATTGACACCCTGCAAATAGGTCTGCGCCGTGGCGATCCGGGTCTGCAACTCCGCAATGCTCGTCTCGACATCCGGAAATGACGGCACATCGCCGCCCGACAGTCGCGCCGCGGCCCGCACACAGAAATCACAGGTCAATTGTACCTGACGAGTAAAATCAAGCATATCAGGAAAAAGCCGGAATTGCAGCAGTGCTGCAGGCTCGATCTTGCGCGCTTCGGCATGCGCCTCTGCCTTGGTCAGGATATTCGAGAGCGCGGTCAAGGCGCGCGCCAAGGCGGGAACGGGTGAGTGCATCGGGTCATCCTCAGGTAAATTCAGGCCGTGTCCTGCACAGCAATAAGGCGATGTAGCCCGGCGGCCCCGCATTGGAAAGCGGCGACAGCGCGCGGCACCACTTGCCCCTTGGCAGGTTCCCGGACCCCGGGCTACCGTCACGCGGCGGGCAGCCTGGCCCGCAGAAGCTTACCCATGGCCACCGAACGTCACCCTGCTGGGCGCCGCCGTCGTCGCCGTGCCCTTGTTCAAACGCATCGGTCTCTCATGATCGTAGTTAACCCCTTGTTTCATGGCAATTTCATCCGGAACCGCAGGGTGCAAGGAGATGTGGGTGCGCAGGGTAGGAGACGGAACTAAGACGACGGTTGGCAAGCTCTCATACGCGGGTTGGATACCGCATGACCGTGGTTTCGTCCTGGGGCTGCCTCTGTCTAAAGACGAGCGTCGACGTTGTCGGCTCATAACAGGCACGAGGGTTCCCCACCGCGTTCCGTCCCCAACCCTGCGCATCGGAAGGGTCGAAGCAATGTTCTTCTCGGCGTCCTTGCAGCGTCAGGCGCGGGCAGGTGTCACGGTTCGGGCAATGGCCCAGATGGAGCCTGCCATCTCGCGGGCAATTGCCGTGGTCGCCACCGCCTTCGGGTTACGCGGCGTTTCGCGTGACGTTTGAGCAGGGTTTGCGCATCGTCGCTGCAAACGGAGGGTTTTCATGACTGCCTATCCCCATTTGCTCGCCCCGCTTGATCTGGGCCATGTGACCCTGCCCAACCGGGTGCTGATGGGGTCGATGCATACCGGGCTGGAGGAGACCGGCGACTGGAACCGCGTGGCCACGTTTTATGCGACCCGCGCGCAGGGGGGTGTTGCGCTGATGGTCACGGGTGGCATGGCTCCGAACCACGAGGGCGGTGTGTTTCCGGGGGCTGCCGGCCTGTTTACCGCAGCCGACATTGCAAATCATCGCGGTGTCACCGACCGCGTGCATGATGCGGGTGGGTTGATCGCGATGCAGATCCTGCATGCCGGGCGCTATGCCTATGGCAAGGGGTGCGTTGCCCCCTCTGCCATCAAATCGCCGATCAGTCCGTTTGTGCCACATGAGTTGGACGAGGCAGGCATTGAAAAGCAGATCGCCGATATCGTCACCGCTGCAATCCGCGCGCAGGAGGCGGGCTATGACGGGGTCGAGGTGATGGGGTCGGAAGGGTATTTCCTCAACCAGTTTCTGGTGACCCATACCAACAAGCGGACTGACCGTTGGGGCGGCAGTTATGAAAACCGGATGCGCCTGCCGGTTGAGGTGGTGGCGCGTGTGCGTGCCGCTGTCGGGCCGCGATTCATTGTCATCTTTCGCCTGTCGATGATCGACCTGATCCCTGCGGGGTCAAGTTGGCCCGAGGTGGTGCAACTGGCCCGCGCGGTGCAGGCGGCCGGTGCCAGCATCCTCAATACCGGGATCGGCTGGCATGAGGCCCGCGTGCCGACGATTGCCACATCGGTACCGCGCCGCGCGTTCAGTTGGGTGACGCGAAAGCTGATGGGAGAGGTGTCGATTCCTGTCATTACCTCGAACCGCATCAATACGCCGGAGGTGGCCGAGGCGGTTTTGGCCGAGGGTTGCGCCGATATGGTGAGCATGGCGCGCCCGTTCCTTGCCGATCCGCAGTTTGTGGCCAAGGCGCGAGCGGGGCGGGCGGATGAGATTGCGCCGTGTATCGCCTGCAATCAGGCCTGTCTCGATCATACGTTCAGCGGCAAGCTGAGCTCTTGTCTGGTCAATCCTCGCGCTTGTCATGAGACGGAACTGCTAGTGGTGCCCGCCGCGGTGCCGCGTGCCGTGGCGGTGGTAGGTTCCGGTCCGGCGGGACTGTCGGCTGCGCTGACGGCTGCAGAGCGGGGCCATCATGTGACGCTTTTTGACCGTGCGGGCGAGGTGGGCGGCCAGTTGAATCTGGCCAAGCAAGTGCCGGGCAAGGAGGAGTTTCATGGGCTGGTGGATTACTATGCCACGATGCTGGACCGGGCGGGGGTGAATGTGCGGCTGGGGCAGGATGTGGGCCCGGATGACCTGGAGGGGTTTGACGATGTGGTGATTGCGACCGGCGTGCTGCCGCGTGATCCGCAGATTGCCGGGCAGGATGGCCCCAATGTGCTGAGTTATATCGAAGTTTTGCGCGGTGCGCCGGTTGGCAGCCGTGTCGCGGTGATCGGCGCGGGCGGGATCGGGTTTGACGTGGCGGAGTTTCTGGTGACGGGTGAGAGTCCGACCGAGGATCTGGCGGCATGGCTGCGCGAATGGGGCGTGGCGGACCCGGAAAGCCAGCGCGGCGGGCTGGTGCCGGAGGGGCCGCGCCCTGCGCCTGCGGTGCGGCAGGTGGTGCTGTTGCAGCGCAAGGCGGAAAAGCTGGGCCGACATCTGGGCAAGACGACGGGGTGGATCCACCGCGCCGCGTTGCAGATGAAGCAGGTGCAGATGATTGGCGGGGTGAACTATGAGCGTATCGACGCGGATGGCCTGCATGTGAGTTACGGTGCGGCGCGCGAGAGGCCGGAGGTGATTGCCGTCGATACGGTCGTGCTTTGTGCCGGGCAGGTGCCGGAGCGGAGCCTTGCCGATGCGTTGATTGCGAAGGGTCGCGTTGTGCATGTCATTGGCGGGGCCGATGTCGCTGCCGAGCTTGATGCCAAGCGGGCGATTGACCAAGGGGTGCGGGTCGCGGCGCTGATCTAGACGGGTTGCCAAAGCTCCAGCGGGTTGCCTTGGGGATCGTGGATGCAGGCAAAGCGGCCCACTTCGGGCGAATCCCATCCAGCGCGGGTTTCGGCGGCGATGCCTGCGGCCTGCAACTGTGCGATCATCTTATCGAGATTGGCGACGCGCAGGTTGAGCATGAATTGCCGGCTGTCGCGACCGAAGTAATCCGTGTTTTCGCCGAAGGGGGCAAATACGGTGGGGCGAGCGTCCTGATTCCACATGCCAAAGGGAGGCTCGCCGATACCCAGATGGGTCTGGTACCAAGCGGCAAGTGCCTTTGGGTCTTTGGCGCGGAAAAAGACACCACCGATTCCCAATGCTTTTTCCATCGGACCAATCCTCTGACTTGTTGCAGTTTCGGAGTAGCATAGTCGCGGGCGGACAGGTCCGGCAAAGCCTATGGCTGTTTCTCTGACTGCATCAGTACCTGCGAAAACCCCGATATTGTCAGCGCATTGTCCCATTCCCGCCTGAATTGACCGCGATACGGTTCGACAAGAAGTTGAATGCAAAGGGACCAGCATGGATCGCCTGACGGAAATGGAAGCCTTTGCCACGGTCGTGGACCAGGGTGGCTTTACGGACGCGGCCAAGAAGATGGGGATTTCGAAATCTGCCGTCAGCAAGCATGTCTCTGCACTCGAGGCGCGGCTGGGGGCAAGGCTCTTGAACCGCACGACGCGGCGGGTGAGCCCGACGGAGATTGGTCTGGCCTATTACGACCGTGCGCGCCGGGTGCTGAACGATGCGGGCGAGGCGGATGCGCTGGTGACCTCGATGCAATCGGCCCCGTCGGGATTGTTGCGGATCTCGGTGGCGACGGATTTTGGGGTAAATCACCTCTCGCCAGTGTTGGGCGAATTTCTGCAGGAATTTCAGGATATTACCGTCAATATGGTGTTGAATAACCGCTATGTAGAGCTGATTTCCGAAGGGTTCGACATGGCGGTGCGGATTGGCGAGCTGGAAGATAGCACGCTACGCGCCCGCAAGCTGACCGAGACGAGCAAGAAGATGATCGCCTCGCCGGGATATTTTCAGCAGTATGGCCGCCCTGACAAGATCGACGACCTGAACGAGCACAAGTTGCTGCATTATTCCAATCAGGCCAATGCAGCAGTGTGGAAGCTGACGGCGCCTTCGGGCGAGCGGCGGCAGGTGCGCACGGCGGGCTGGCTCACGGTCAATGACGGGCAATCGCTGCTTAACGCCTGTATCTCGGGCCTTGGTATCGCTTATCTGCCCTCGTTTCTTTATGCCGATGCGCTGACCAAGGGGCTGGTCGAGGAGGCGATCCCCAATTTGCCGGTCGAGGTACAGGGGATTTATGCGGTCTATCCGCCGGGCCGGTTCACCCAGCCCAAGGTGCGCGCCTTTATCGACTTTCTGGTCAATGCCTTTGCCGACAAAGGCCCGGATGTCTGGTAGGATTTTGACCCGACAAAAGTTTAGGCTCAGTTCGCATCAGCTATGCACATGGTCTCACCCGGCCCGCCCGAGGTGGAGCCTGATCTTTTGGCCCCCCTTTCCTCGATGCGAACCGGGCGAGGGTACGATTCCGGGCGATTGGCGCCGAGCCGAAAGCGAATTGTGCGCCCCTCTGGCGCGCGTGGCGCAGCGGCTCGGGGCGCTTGATGACCGGATGTTCCGTGGGCCGAAGGGCTGGCAGCGAAGGCTTGCTTTGTCCGAAGCGGCGGATCTGGCCTGGTTCGCTGGATTTCGGATCCCACCTGACCGTCTGGCGCTTTGGCTAACACTTCGGACCGGCAGTACTGACGCCGAGGATGTTCGGGATGGCGAAACTGGGTTGGGCCGTGCGGCGGTTGTCGGACGGTCCGGGACCGGCGTCAGGTCTGGCACACTTCCCCGGTCGACACGAAACCGCGATTAGCAGGCTGCTGAAAAAGGGTTTTTGGGGTGTCGCAGCAGGGAAAGTATTCTGTATTTAGGCCAGAAATGGCGCCAGAATCGGAGTTTAGGTGCGATCTTGGACGGTTTTTCTAATTCTGAGCGG
>Ga0105055_10013075_pt1 | contig 10005 bp, 6 predicted proteins | sample BON03_FD_78090 | JGI IMG/M metagenome (GOLD analysis project Ga0105055, IMG submission 78090) | Freshwater microbial communities from Lake Bonney liftoff mats and glacier meltwater in Antarctica - BON-03 | ecosystem: Environmental > Aquatic > Freshwater > Ice > Glacier meltwater | place: Lake... | reverse complement strand
GGGCACCGCAATACTCTAGAGGTTACTCACCACGTCTGTATATGTAAACATACAGATAAATTTGAATATAGATAAGCACACATATTTCATGTTGTGTAGGTGTATGCATACATACATAAATATATATATATACACATACATCCATACCGCTCATACTGCTTGTACTTAAACGGCACCGCAATAACGTTGAGTATATGCACTACATTTACATACATAAATATACAGAATTTTTTGAGAATACATACATATATACACGTATATATTACAAGTATGTGTGTATGTGTAGGTGTATACACACGTACATGTGAACATATACTTACCGCTCATACTGCTTGTGAGTAAAAGGCACCGCAATAATCTTGAGCTTGCTCACCACGTGTATACATGTGAATATACAGATACATTTGAATATATAAAAACATACATATTACATGTATGTGTAGATTTATACACACGTACATATATGCATATACATATATATTTATATATACATATACGTATACACATACATATACATATACATGCGCATATATGTGTATACAGGTTATGAAGCGATGCACGCGCTGCAGGACCGTCTTGTACTGCTCAAGGGAGTGCCAGCTTAAGAACTGGCAGGCACACAAGTTTTTGTGCGGTCCCAACCCGCAGCAGAGCACCCAAGACACGCCGGTCTGCAAGTCCCCAGTATTTGTCTTCAGTATGCGCAACAACCTGACTACAGGAAACTCTGGTGCTGTGCATTGCATAATAACTACGAGGAGCTGCGATCTGCTGACACTTGACAAATGCGTTGAATGACAGGATGATACTCCGCCTACTCCGAAGGAGCAGCCAGACACGGTGCCTTTCCGGAGCGGGCAACGCATCAGAACGGATGGCGGCTACGAATCCTATGTCGACGGCAGCAGGTGCGATGACAAAGGCTTCCCGCTCCCCAAGCAAACAACCAAACCCTCTGGCGCGGCAGGCAGCAAGCAGGTCAAAATGTGCATCAGCTGCACTGGCCAGGGTAAATCTTCGACTACTTGCGAGGGAATCGTGCGTTCTGAGTATTGTGTCAACTGCGAGGGCGAGGGCGTTGTGATGGCATGAGCAATTCCTTGTGTTGATCTGGGATATTCAACACACGCACACACATACACGCACGGACTCAAGTGCACGCGCGCGCGCACGCGCTCAGACATATACACGCACATAACACACACACACACAAGTGCTTCAATTGGTCTGGATAGTGAAAAGGAGAGACTGTTACCCAAAAACTCAAACAAAACGCTGGAGATTTAGTACCTGTGTCAATTTTTTTTCATGCGGAATTCGAATGAATCTTGTGTGTGGATTTCAGAAGGGGGTTGGAAGGCAGTGAAGGTAGGTGGGGGGGTGGTGCAACACAACACATATTCACCAATACACAACAAACACAAATAAAGTCATGAATCATCGATCGACCACCTAGACGTGAGGTCATTCGTGAGCAGAAGGCCCAGCTGTCAGAGGAGTTTGCGAACAGTTTGTGGTTTTAGAACAGAGTTCTTGAAATGGCACGTTTTTTACATTCTTAAGCAAATTAAGTTGCCTACATTCCAAGCGCCTGAGTAAGCACGCTGGAAGTTTGTTGGGATTAAACCTCACGTGCGCATGCTGCGTGTGTAGGGTCTGAGACACTGACGGAGACCTCCGCACACTGGTTATGACCCCTGAGATTTGTTGTTGAATCTCAATCTTTTTGTACGTTCCCCACTTCGTTTATTAAGACCACTTCGGCCGTCGCTCAGATCTTCGCCTCAGTCCCCCATGCAGCCATCTAAGATCAAAAGACAGACGGCACCAAAGAAAGCAATCACCTCAAGAGATTCGGATCCAATCAACTGTCGAGCAAAGAAAAAAAAGAAAAGGTTAATCCAAACATTCTGAGAAGTTGTTTTTTTCCTCCTGCGGCCAAACGCTGTGAACATTGAAAGCTCCTTTCCATTATCAACAGACCTCAGAGCAAGATCCCTTGCAGTTGGCCACAGGATAAGCTTGCCGACAAAACCGTAGCATGTGCAAAGTGACTTCGTTAACTGCATACAATCGCTGCTTTACGAATCGGTAGGAGGAGCTTGTTGCTATCAAGGGCCCTCTGATTCATCCTTGTTTGATTAATTTGAATTGAAAGCCGTCACACAATAATTGCTACTGACTATAGCAACATCATGCCAGCATTTCCTTCAAAAACAGACTGCAAGTGAGATTGCACTGGAACAGTTCAACATCAAAGGACATCTACGCTAAAGTACTAAAATAAGTCGTCCTGGTCCAACGCCTCACTATTGTGTGTTAACTTTATGCACTTGGAGCTGTTGATTTTCTCATTACAGGCAACATTATTGAGTGGCTGGAAGGACACAGCGCAGGTATAACACACGTTCTTCCTGAACCCGACCTGATAGCTGTCATGGCAGGTTTCATTGGCAATTTTTGAACATCTCATGCCAACGCTGCAAAATCTCCAAATGGCTGGCAAAATCCAGCATTGATTGGCTATTTTGATGGGTGCCAATCAGCCCCTCACCCTCTCTATGATTGAAGGGTACCACCAGCACGAGCTTTTGTGCAGTGGGGCAATCAAACGTAATATAGGACGACCAAAGATTAATTAATTTCGACATTTTGGATTCTGTGAACTGTGGAAAACGAAGTACATACTGTATCAACCGATCAGACTAAACGACAAAATTCGATGAAAAAAATCTGGCCTGTGGCGCATTTTGCTTTGTAGAAAAAAAATCTTATCTGTCAGGCATTCTATTTCATTATCTTGCCAGCCGCGCACGCCACAGAACTCGTTGACTGCTCATCTGCACTATATTTGCTTACCTCGCAGTCGTTGCAACTTGCAACGGTGAGATTCAGAAAATGTCTTCTGTGTGCCAGACTTACACAGAGAACACACCCTGTTTGATAATACTTCGAAGCAACCACCAATTCATTGATAGGTGATAAGAAATTGACTTCAAAAACTCAGTGATCACAACAACGCAATTTGTACAAAACAGCAATAAAGAAATCGTCAAAAACCTTATCAAATACAAAACACAAAACACAAGAAGGGGATTTTCGGTCATGTCAAGCTCTCCAATGTTGCAGTACGTTGCAGCGTATCCCAATCTTGAGAACACAAAAGCACCAGATCGTCGGCGAGGGTGAACTAGATCGTAGTACCAGCGCCTGATCCAATCAGGTGGGAACCAAGAGCTACATTTGACCTTGCAGACCCAATTCATTTTTAAGAGGAATTCAGAGCATCACGGGTCATTGATAGCACACTGCCTTATCAAGGCAACACAGTGCAGGTCACAGTGAGAGGTGGTCAGACCCATCAGCCTTCGTTAATTGACAAAAACAAGACGGCTCAATGGTGTCAAGAACGCGTTCTTAAAACAGCAGGTGCCCGGCGACGAAAGCCTCGGGGCACCAAACCCATTGAGGAACCCCGATGGGAGCTTTTGAAACATTGGCATTCGTCCCCATAAGTCATCGCAAACTGATATCAGCAATGGGTCAAAATAGACAAATGGGGGTAAAAGGGTAAAAGCACACTTGGTCGAGTACTTCATGGTTACGAGAACAGTTTAAACTTGGTTCCATCGCTGCAGCACAGTCTCTTAGGGTGGACCCCTCCTTCTCAGATTACATCTGGTCGTTGGATGCAATGACAACTGACAAACGGGTTTTGATCCCCATTTATGAAATGTCAGCAAAGGAAATCGAAAAATACATTGAATTCTTCGATGTCAACGGTCAGAGCTGGGTTATCATGGTCCAAGTAGACCAAGTAAAGAGCGCGCTAAACTCACAGCTGCAACGTCACCGTTCCTGCTTACATCGACTGGATAAAGGCACCAAGGTAGGTTTAAGAAAGGGTTGGTGGCCAACAGGCGAACGCACTAAAGTTAAGGCCCAGCAGTAACACGAAATGTGGGTGAGCAAATATCTCGAAACTGAAAGAACCACGTTTCAGGCTTCAGATATTGAGTCCAATCTCCGTTGGACGCCTGATCGAATAACGCCCAACGATATCTGGACGCACTCCCAAATGGAGAGTACTTTGGAAAAGATTATCAGGTAACAACCGAACAAGCAAACTAAGGTGGTAGCCACTGACAGATCGTTGCAGCTAAACTGATCTATCACGTAAGAGCCTGCCATGAGAGCGGGGGTCATCTGGCACGACGCTACCGTACCCCACAAATCCGAACAGGTGGGTGGCACACACTCCAGCACACGGGCAGAGCAGGCAGCAGTGGTCATGGCGTTACAAGGAATCCCTCGTACTGATGATCTAGCTCATTGACAGCGCTGCTGCTATACACAGACTACGATGCTTTCGGGGTCTGGAGTTCCGGCTGAGCACCAGGTCAAGGACTACGACATCATACAAGTCCATGCCACTTTAAGTGAGCTCAATTTGCGATCAGAATCGTCCTCTCGAACTCTTTTTGTTCAAGTCTATGGTCATTCTGGTGACCCACTCCATGAAAAGGAGGACAGACTGGCAGTAGAAGGAGTCGACAAAGAAGGTGACGACTAAGACATTCTGTATCCAGGAGGCCGACGCCAAGAGATAGTTTTGAACTGGGTCGATGACACAGGTAAGTCAAAATCACACAGTTGGTGCCCAACAGTGAAGAAACACATCTAGACGCATGCAAGAATCAATGGGGCAAACAAACGTACTAAAGGCCAGCCACAGGTTAATTAATCAATTAATTAATTAATCAATTGATTCATTAATTATTTCATTCATTCATTAATTAATTGATTAATTCATTCATTAATTAATTAATTGATTAAAAGAAGAAGATTCTGAGCTGAGATTCGTGGAAAATAATTTTCTTACTGCATTAACAGGACAGAGTACCCATCAGGACTTAGTCAACAAAACCGGCCTGCGGCGCATTTTGTTTGATAAGTCTTGCCTGCGGCGCATTTTGTTTCATAAAAAAACTGGCCTGCGGCGCATTCTTTTAATAAAAAATCCTCTTTTTAAACATTCGGGGATGCATTTCATTTCAAGTTTCTTATTCTGTCTACCAATTCTTTAGTAGTGAAAATGGTCAGAAATCCAATACTGAGTGATCACAACGATACAATTTGTACCAAATAGTAATTACGAAAATTTTAAATAACAAACACTTTGTCAAATCAAACCTCTTGAGATACAAATCGCACAACACAATTTCAATTCCAAAACAATTTATTAGAAACAACGTATTTCAACACATGTAATACAATTGTCATAAATACCAGACTTATTTCTATTCTTTTTCGTTTGCACGCCGTTTCTTCGCGCGTCCTCCAAAACCTCGGGCACAGTAACGGTCCTGAGCCGAAGGTCCACTTTGTCCTGCTGGAGTCGAAGTCACGTTAAGTCCTGTCTCCTGTCCATGATGATCACCCAAATCTTTGACACACCCTATTCCTCCAACAATAACGTGTGCACAATCCCTTGCTTAATGTCTTTGTAATAAAAAAGTAATGTCCCTGTGGGCACTTCCAAGAATGTCACTTTACGTTTGTGTGGCCCTGTTGACCAACCATCAGCAAATATGTGTGCTAACCTGTGCTCAGCCCACTTGAAGTCTGACAAAAAAATTCCATATTCTTCTGATCACAGCCCAATGCTGTGACGACACCGTGGACAAGAAGCGAGTGAATTCTTGTGTACTATGACACCTTTTTTTAAAGAGATTTGAGCAACCAAAAATATCGCCAAAACCCCCTGGAAATGTTCTCTCCAACGCGCTACTAATGTCGTGTTTTCAAAATTTCGCGGCTGACGCCGCAAAAAACAAAACCGCGCTTCGCGCGGTTTTAATTAATGAATTAATGAATTAATTAATTCGAATTAATTCGGGGCCAAACATTCTGATAATCTGTTTTCTTCACTGGCAAGAATGCTAAAGACAATCAAGATAGACCCTGCAACAATCAAGCTGAGGTGGGTATTTTCTCCGCCTACAGGGCCAGATGCTGGGAAGTGGCGTCTGTACCATGTGAAACCAAGGACAAAAGCAAGTCTTGAGGTCTGTTTGTACCCTGTGAAATTCTCGACATCTAAGTCCTTGCAAGATACAGAAATGACGGTAGACAATGCGGCCACCTTTAACACAAGTAGGAACTCAGCATATATCTGCCATTTGTATAGGACCTTTGTTTAGGGAAATGTTACAAATTTACGAAAAAGCATCTCAGAACCAGCCTGCATAGTTTCTCCGAACTCCAACTGCATATTGTGCCTTAATGATACTCGAGTGCAGATCTCAAACCCTCTGACATGCTTGCTCAACCTTGGGTGCTTTGTCCACAAGACCCTCACAGCTTATGCACGACAACGATCACTTATACCCCACTATAAACAGCTACGCAGCGACTCAGATCTGAAGACAGCAGAGGGCCACCCGGCAATTTGTTTATCACAAAACGTAACTGGTATTCTGCTTCAAGCCTCGGACCAAAAACGAAAGGGAGAGAGAAATTACTACAAGACGAGCCGCACTGGCATCTTCCAATACAATCTACAGCATGTGCACTGTGGTAACAATCTACAGTATGCGCACTATGGTAACCGGGGGAAAAAAGATTGACACAGCAAGTACTGTCACACTTAACAAAGGATTGTTTGATGGGCCTTCTTGGAGTTGACTCCAGCAGGGCCCCAAGCATCGTGGTCGAAAAGACTGACTTCATACAACATCCAAGTCTCCACGACACAGTGCTGGAAGACGGGACATACTGACAGGCGATCGCAGAACTTATGATGGGGGCCCCAAATCTTGGAAAGGAGTACCACCAGGTCCGAATTCGGACAAGGTTGGATGTGCGTTTGGACAAACGTTTGACACAACATTTGGTCGGGACCTTCAAAAACCAAAACATCGAGAACTCAAACCTACGTTTCAGCATATAAAGCTTCCAGCAAAGCTACTAGACTTTTTTTTACGAAGTAATAAAAGCATCATCAATCAATCGTGCATAGTGTTCTAGTGGCATCCCGTCATGACATAGCTCCAGAGGCCCGACCTCGCCTGTCTGCAGCCGATGATGGATCTTGTTTGACGCAAATGAAGCAAATGTGTTCCGGGCAGTCATAGCAGCGGGCACACAACGACTGTGCTCTCAGGACCGTCATCTGGAATCCAGCACCTCAACCGAACAACATACTGTCCTTTGCTCACTACAGGACGTCAACGACATGTTTTCACAGGACAGCGCCCTACTGCTGTGAACAAACAGCGATGGTGTTCGATAGGTCATTGAAGAGTGCTGTCTGCGTCATCGCTTGCCTCGAAGGTTCGCCAGAACACCCGAGGCAGACACCCTCCCAGCGATCTTAAGTCACATGGATGAACTGCAGACCAAAAGAATTGAGATGAAGCAGCCTGGGTACCTGCGTGCCACAACAGGGTTAAAAGACACAGCACTGACGGAGCAAGCAGAATCCTAGCTCGCCTCAACCACGCCTGCGACGGACTTGCAGATATGGTTGTGATGACTGGAAGAGATGTCGAACTGGACTTCCATCAGCCCTTCTCTGCCCAGCATGCCACATCAGATTACATTACTTCAGGCTGTGCACCCATGACCCCTGACCCATACAAAGAAGTGGCACAATGTGCATCATCAGTGTTGGCTCAAGAAATCATCACACAGGAGTACTCTACCCTACCACACAAGCGGAAAGAGTGCACCAAATTTATGCGCCTGACTGCATGCGGAGACGTGGACGCCGTGAAAATTAGTAAGATTTGAAAGACACTGCCAGTACACCAAAACACAGAGATACAATCCATGCTGGGACGCTCGGGCGTGATAAGCCGGGAATTGGCCTCTGTCCCACATTGCCCGGGAGCTACTTTCATCAACAACATTCGGAAAATAACAGACGATCAGGGATGCCCATTTTGCATGCATGGTGGCCAGAATCCAGATACTACTGGCGCCATGAATGCTCGCAATCCCGATCCGGGTTTATGGCTGAGTTCCAGATGAGGCGTACAGTCTTCGGGATGTGTCAAATTAGAAGGCCAGACCACACCCCGCCAGCACATGTGAGATAGACGCGGCTATCTCACATGTGCTGGCGGGGTGTGGTCCGGCCTTCTGGGTTGACACATCCCGAAGACTGTACGCCTCATTTGGAACTCGACCACAGAACGAGGACGGTGGGTCTTCGACAACGTCAACCAGGGGGGATCTGGATGCTTGGAATGGGAATTCGCAACCACGAATCATCAGGAAGACATGTCACGGCTCATCGCTCCCGGACAACTGTATGAATCGTTTTCGCAGGATATGTATCAGGTGTTGAAGGAAACGCTGTCACCAGACCCCACCGGGATCACTGGGATGGGAATAGTGTCTGACTGCCAACTCGAGCTCAAAGCATGGATTTGGGACGTCTTTACCATTGCAGGAGAACGCATGACCTTCGCATTGACACTGTCGTGTCTCTTCAATGCCAAACCATGAGTAGTTGGATAAGAGTGGGGGGAGAAGTCAAACTGGAAGGTTGGGCAAAACAACCCTGCAGCTGCAAATACCTGCCAAACACACTGCTCATGGGCCAAGGAACCCTGGCCCCATTCATGTTTGTTTGTTCTACAACATCCAGCAGTTGGCAGCCAACTTGAACTTGTGTGGGAAAAAATTAGATGTACTAGTACTGCTGCTCCTCGAGGACCCTCCGAAAAGACAACTGGAAAAGCGCACGGCACACAAACTGCAGCAGCTCCATAGCGTGTGCCGAACACACTTCCCACCGGGAATGATATTCAATGCCTCACGCCATCAATACAACGGCCCATCAGGACACATGACTGGCAACGGTCAGTTCTGGTCGGTGGACTATAATGAGGGTGTCCAGTGTCTGAGACACCGGACAGCACGAATAGCCGGGAATTCAAACACTAGACAAATGTCTCTGTGGTGTTTCAACTGAAACACCACAATGCTCGAAACAAAGCCCAACAAGCCCCGGGAACTGGCATACCTTCTGCAGGGAACAGAAGGTGGAGGTGATGGAGAGGGACAACGTGCCATTTGGTACACTACCAACAAAAAAGATGTCTCGATTGATTGGCGTGACCAGATCTGTGAGCAGTTGGATTTTTGTCTGCCATGGAAGATCGCTGGATGGCAACCTAGCAGTCTTGAAGCAACACTGCTGCCAACAGATGCTAGTTCCGAGACACAACAACCTGCCTTACTCCAGACACAAGGTTGACTACACCAACTGACCAAGCGGTCAAGGGACGAGGTGCCCGTGCCAGATGGACTGGTCCGAATTGCACTGTTTACATTCTTGACAGCTCTGGGCTGTGGACTGCGAAATGCCGGGTTCATTATTGCACAATGTATTCGAGCCCAGTTGCAATCAGTATGCTCTCTTACTCGCACTCGACGGATGCAGGTGGCAGAATTCTGGCGACAAGTGGGAGCGGTGACGTCGAACGAGGATGCGGTCACACATGCCCGACCTCATGCGTGCCCATTGTGTCAATTACTTGCCACTGAGTTCTTCGAAATTCGAAAAGAACACAGGTCGGCATTGGAGACACTGATCGTTCAGGCAGCCGAAAACCACAGAGTATTCCTACGCTTCGGATGCGCCGCACGCTCCCTCCCAGATGTGTGCCCACAATTGGTTCCACCACCCGCGGGTGCCTCTTAACAAATGAACCCATGCGGCCCCAAGGACCATGCCACGTGCTCTCAATAACACCAGGTGGAAGGGGTCAATGGTACTTCGTCTGATCCGACTACCTCGTCCGATCTGACTGACTCATTCTCGAATGATTCGACTCTCCCTCACAAACCACAGCAAAAAGAGACCACTTCCACTCAGTGAAGGGCCGAAGGCCCGCACTTTCTTCTCAGTGAAGGGCCGAAGGCCCGCACTCTATTTCACTGTTTCACTCAGTGAAGGGCCGCAGGCCCGCACTTTCTTCTCAGTGATTCCTC
>Ga0105055_10013072_pt1 | contig 10006 bp, 12 predicted proteins | sample BON03_FD_78090 | JGI IMG/M metagenome (GOLD analysis project Ga0105055, IMG submission 78090) | Freshwater microbial communities from Lake Bonney liftoff mats and glacier meltwater in Antarctica - BON-03 | ecosystem: Environmental > Aquatic > Freshwater > Ice > Glacier meltwater | place: Lake... | reverse complement strand
GAGCTGGCGGAGGTAAAAATTGACTTAAGGTGAGTGCCATGGCCGGTCTTGATGGGTTTGATGGTGCTGACCAGCTTCGTCGTGCCTGGTTGGCGGGTTTGGCTCCTGATCCAGCGGTTACTGTTTCGCAGTGGGCGGACCGGCATCGCATCCTGTCATCTCGGGGCGCATCCGAGGCGGGTCCGTACCGAACCGCGCGGACACCGTTTATGCGCGCGATCATGGACGCGCTGTCGCCTTCTGATCCAACGCAGCGGGTCGTGTTCATGAAGGCGGCGCAGGTCGGTGCAACCGAGGCGGGCAATAACTGGATCGGGTACTGCATGCACCGGGCACCTGGCCCATTCCTTGCGGTGCAGCCAACGGTCGACCTGGCAAAGCGTCTGTCGCAGCAGCGGATTGATCCGCTGATCGAGGAAAGCCCTGAATTGCGCGAGCTGGTCCTGCCATCGCGGTCGCGGGATTCGGGGAATACGATCCTGGGCAAGCGGTTTCCGGGTGGTCAGCTGATCCTGACCGGGGCGAACAGCGCGGTCGGGCTGCGCTCGATGCCAGCGCGGTGGGTGTTTTTGGACGAGGTCGATGCCTATCCGGGTGACCTTGATGGCGAGGGTGATCCGGTCGCGCTGGCCGAGGCACGCACGAACAGCTTTGGGCATCGCTCGAAGGTGTTCCTTGCCTCGACGCCAACGGTTCATGGCGTGTCGCGGATCGAGCGGGAATATCTGATGAGCGATCAGCGCCGGTATCACATCCCCTGCCCCGAATGTGGCGGGATGCAATGGCTCCAGTTCGAGCGACTGCTCTGGGAAAAGGGTCGACCTCAGACGGTCCACTACAAGTGCGAACACTGCGAGGTGCTGATCGAGGAGCGGCACAAGACGTGGATGATGTCCGAGGCCAATGGCGCTTGCTGGATGGCGACGGCCGATCCGGAGACCCTGGCGAAGGCTGAGTCAGCGGGCATCGTGGGGTTTCACATATCGGGCCTCTATTCTCCGCTCGGGTGGCTGTCCTGGGAGAACATCGCTCGGGCGTGGGAGGCAGCGCAAGGCAACGATTCCGCGTTAAAGACGCTCAAGAACACAGTTCTGGGGGAAACCTGGCAGGAGCGGGGCGAGGCTCCGGATTGGCAGCGGCTTTATGATCGGCGCGAGGACTGGCAGCTCGGGACGGCGCCCGAGGGTGTGCTGATCCTGACTGGCGGTGCCGATATCCAGCGCGATCGGATCGAGATCGACGTCTGGGGTTGGGGCCGGGATATGCAGTCCTGGCTGGTCGATCATGTGGTGATCGAGGGCGACACCGGGCGGCCGGAGATCTGGGACGAACTGACGAAGTTCATCGCCACCACGTGGCCTCACGTGTCGGGTGCCGAAATGAGCATGGCGCGGATGGCGCTGGACACTGGCGACGGTGTGACGGTTGGCATGGCCTATCGCTGGGTGCGGCAGGTCGGGCGCGGTCAGGTTCTGGCTGTGAAAGGCGTCGGTGGGTTTGATCGCTCGACGCCTGTCGATGGTCCCTCCTTCGTGGAGACGACGGAGGGTGGTCGCAAACTGCGGCGCGGCGTGCAGCTGTGGAAGGTCGCGGGGGCAGTGTTCAAGACCGAGACCTATCGCTCACTTCGCCTCAATCCGCCGACCGACGAGGAGCAGGCGGCGGGTGGCGGCTGGCCGACCGGGTATATTCACATCCCACGCGGCACGCCTGCGGAATGGCTCAAGCAGCTGACGGCTGAGCAGCTGATGACCGTCTCGAACCGCTACGGGTTCGAAAAGCTGGAATGGCAAAAGACGCGCGAGCGGAACGAGGCGCTCGACTGCCGGGTCTACGCGCGCGCGGCCGGTTGGTTGATGGGCATGGATCGGTGGGATGTGACGCGCTGGGAACGGCTCGAGGAACAGGTTTTAAACGTCCGCGATGTGGAGGCAGCGGTTGCTGGTGTCCCGAACAGACCGGCTCCGAAAAAGGCGGCGCGAGGCTCATCCGACTGGTTGGGCGCGCGCGGCGGAAAGTGGTTTTGATGGCTTACACTGAGGCGCAACTGGACGCGATCCGGGCAGCTTACGCCTCCGGCGTGACCAGCGTGTCCTATGACGGAAAAACCACAACCTATCGGTCGCTGGGGTCGATGCGCGAGATCATCGCCACGATCGAGGCTGATCTTGCGTCGCAGGCCGGTCGCAAGCGGCCGAGCGCCGGTTACGCTGGTTTTCGGAGGGATTGATGGCGCGCTTGAGCAACACACCACCTCGGATGCCGCTGGTCGACCGGGTGATCGCGGTCGTCGCACCAGAGGCGGCGCTTCGGCGGACCTATGCGCGCGGCGCGCTGGAGCGGGTGCGGGAATACCATGCGGCCGCGAAGGGGCGCACGACCGAGGGCTGGCAGTCCAGCGGCAATTCGGCCGACAAGGAAATCGCAGGCGCCGGTCCTGTCTTGCGCGATCGGATGCGCGATCTGGTGCGCAACAATCCAATGGCAGCCCAGGCGGTTCAGGTCTTGGTTAACAACATCGTGGGCACGGGCATCCGGCCACGGGCGGCGACGGGTGATCCGGAGTTGAACAAGGCGGTGGACGCGCTGTGGAATCGCTGGAGCAAGGTCTGCGATCGGCATGGCCACACTGACTTTCATGGGCTTCTGGTCCTGGCGGTGCGTGAAATGCTGGAGGGCGGAGAGGTCTTTGCTCTGGCGCGCCCGACGCAGGCGCGGCGCTCTGGTGTTCCCCGCTGCAGATCGAGTTGCGTGAGGCCGATCACCTCGACACCGCTCGGATGGACAGTCGGGCCGACGGCGTGCGGATCGATCAGGGCATCGAATATGATCGCACTGGTCGCCGGTCCGGGTATTGGCTGTTTCCTGACCATCCGGGTGGCACGACGACCACCTTCGGTCGGCGATTTGAATCGGTCCGGATCCCGGTGGACCGGGTGGTGCATCTGTTCGAGCGGCAGCGGGTCCAGTCGCGCGGTGTCCCTTGGGGCACGCCTGCCATGCGCCATCTGCGCGACTTGGACGACTGGCAGCATGCGGAGCTGGTGCGCAAGAAAACCGAGGCGTGCCTGGTCGGGATCGTCTTTGGGGCCGAGGAGGCCGAGCAGGGCGTCGCGCCTTTTGTCGAGGACAACGATGGCAATCGCGTCGAGCAGTTCCGTCCGGGGATGATCGCCTACGCCCGAAACGGCAAGGACATCAAGTTCAACCAGCCGACGTCGACGGGCGGGATCTCGGAATGGCTGCGCGGCCAGCAGCACATGATCGCCTCGGGCTTCCGTGTTCCTTACGCGCTGATGACCGGTGACATGAGCCAGGCGAATTTTTCCAGCACGCGCGCTGGGCTGAACGAGTTCCGGCGCATGGTTGAGCAGATCCAGTGGCAGACCGTCATTCCGATGTTTTGCGACCGCATCTGGGAATGGTTTGTCGATTACTCGAAGGATCACGGTCTGCTGCCGCGCGACGTGGAGATCTCGGTCGAGTGGGGTCCGACCCGGTTCGAATCCGTCAATCCGCTGCAAGACGCGCAGGCGGACCTGCTCGAGGTCCGGGCCGGGTTCTCCACCCTGCCCCAGCAGATTGCGCGGCGCGGCTACGATCCCGAGGAGACGCTCCGGGAGACCAAGGAGTTCGCGGACAAGATGGATGCGCTGGGGCTCGTGTCCGACGCTGATCCGCGGAAGGTGGCGAAGACCGGGGTCGCGCAGTCGGGCGATCCGAATGCCGCACCATCGGCCGAAAAAAGCACGGAGTAAGCTATGCCAAGGGACACAATTGACCTGCCTGTGATCGGGCGGGAGGCGGAGCTGATTCCAGCTTCGATCAACGAGGCGGACCGCACGATCGAGGTCGTCTGGTCTGCCGGGGCCGTGGTCCGCCGGGTGCGCTGGGAGGGCTGGGACACGCGGGTCGAATACGACGAAGAGCTGGATATGTCGGCAAATGCCATCCGTCTCGATCGGCTCAACGACGGCGGCGTGTTCCTCGACAGCCATAATCGCTTTGGCGGGGTGACCGGGGCCTTGGGATCGGTGGTGCCTGGATCGGTCCGGGTCGAAGGCGGCAAAGGCTACGCGCGGATCAAGTTGACGTCGGCTCCGGACGCGGCACCTGCCATCCAGCGCATTCTCGAGGGCACGATCTCGAAGGTGTCGGTCGGGTACCGGGTGCATCGCTTCGAGATCACCAAGCCGGAAAAGCGCGAAGATCGAGAGGTCTGGCGCGCTGTCGATTGGGAGCCCTACGAAATCTCGGCCGTGACGATCCCGGCTGACGCAGGCGCAGTCATCCGATCGGACGAGTCCGACGGTCAGCGCTACTTTTCTTGCGCCCTGACGCGGCGTGATCAACCTGCCGCGCGCGCGGCATTTTCTCAAGAGGAGGCAGGAATGCCTGACGAAAATCTCAACGCGGACGCTGACACTGGCGCAGCCGTCCTGGATCGTGGTGCGCCATCGCAGGCGACGGGCTCGCAGCCTGCGCCGCAGGGCTCTGATCGCAACGCTCCGGTTTCGGCCGCGGCTGGCGCTCCGGCACCGGCGGGTGGCCAGTCGGCCGATATCCGGTCCGCCATCGCCGAGGAGCGGACGCGCGTGTCTGAAATCGGCACGCTGTGCGCACGGCATCATCTGGACGCTGGTTTCCGCGACACGCTGATCCGCGAGGGCGTCGATCTGAACAATGCGCGGTCGCGCATCCTGGACGCGCTGGTATCGTCGGATCCCGCTGGCCGCACTGTCGAGCGGGCTCCGGCTCAGGCGCGCGGCAATGACGACGCGGCCTACCGCGACGCGATGGCCGGAGCGATCATGCATCGCCACGATCCTGGTGCAAATGCCCTGGACGAGGGCATGCGCGAGTTTCGTGGTCTGTCGCTGCTCGAAATGTCACGGCACATCCTGGAGCGGAACGGGTTCTCGACGCGCGGCCTCTCAAAGATGGAGGTCGCTGGTGCGGCCTTCACTCAGCGGGCTGCGGGCTACCACACCACCTCCGATTTCCCAGCCATCCTGGCAAACGTGGCGAACAAGACACTGCGCGGGGCCTATGATCGCACGCCTCGGACCTTTGGTGTCTGGGCACGGCGTGCGACCATCGTGGACTTCAAGCCGGTTCAGCGGACGCAGCTGGGTGGCGCTCCGGATCTCGAGAAGGTGCTGGAGACCGGTGAGTTCCAGTATGGCACCATCGGCGAGGCGAAGGAGGTCTATGCGCTGGCCACCTATGGCCGGATCATCTCGATCACGCGGCAGGTCCTGATCAACGACGATCTGGATGCCTTCACTCGGGTTCCATCGGCCTTCGGTGCCTCGGCGGCTGATCTGGAATCGGACATCGTCTATTCCATCCTGATGCAAAACCCCAACATGGGCGACGGCACTGCGCTGTTTCATGCGGATCACGGCAATCTGGGCACGGCTGCCAAGATCACCGAGGCATCGCTGTCGCAGGCGTATCGTTCGTTCGCCGAGCAGTTGGGCCTCGAGGGGCGGAAAATCTCGATCCTGCCTCAGCACATCCTGGTGCCTCCGGGGTCGCGGTCGGTTGAGGCGCGAAAGCAGCTCACCTCGACCACTCCCAGCTCGACGGCCGACGTCAATCCCTACGCGGGGCGGATGACGATTGTCGAAGAGGCGCGCCTCATTCCGGCTTCGGGTGAGGATCCCTGGTTCCTGGCTGCCGATCCGTCGCGGATCGACACTATCGAGTATGCTTATCTTGATGGGCAGGAGGGCGTGTTCACCGAGACGCGCATGGGCTTCGAGCAGGACGGCATGGAGATCAAGGCGCGGCACGATTTCGCTGCGAAGGCGATCGACCATCGCGGGATGTTCAAGAATGCGGGTGCGGCTGCCTGATTGCTGCGGCGTGATGCCTGATCCGGCTCAGCTTGAGGCCGGGTCCTTTCTTCAATCTCAAACGGGAGACTTCCCATGAAAAACTTCGTTTCTGCCGGTCAGATGATGGCCATCACTGCCGCTGCAACGTTCGCCTCAGGCGACGGCGTTCTGGTCGGTTCCATCTTCGGCATTGCGGCGGGTGATATTGCCAATGGTGGCGAGGGCAATATCCAGCTGACCGGCGTGTTCGATCTGCCGAAGATCGAGAGCCAGGCGTGGACCGTTGGGGTGGAGGTGTATTGGGACGAATCCGCATCCCAATGCACGACCGTGGCGACCGATAACTCCCTGATCGGCGTGGCGGTGGTGGCGGTCGGCGCTGGAGCGTCGGAGCTGGTCGGCCGGGTTCGCCTCAACGGCACCTCGGTCTGACAATGAACGCCTTTGCCGCTGCCATCGACGTCCTGTTCTCGGATTCGAACATGGCCATCGACGCGCTTTACCGCGTGGGCGGTGTGGGCGCTGGTTCGTCGGTGCGCGTGATCCGAAAGGCGCCCGACGAGACCTTCACGTTTGGTGAGGGTCGCTTTGTCGCTGATACGATGACCTTTGATCTGCGGGTGTCCGAGGTCCCTGGTCTGGCCATCGGCGATTCACTCGAGGTCGCGGGTGAGCTGTTTGAAATTCGAGGCGAGCCGCGGCGTGATCGCGAGCGGCTGGTTTGGTCGGCTGAGGGTCGGCTGCTGTGAAGGTCGACATGTCTGTCGTCGGTTCGATTGAGGAGGCCATGCGCGAAATCGGGCGCGAGGGTGAGCGGGCGGTGAGCCGGTCCATGAAGACTGCCGGTAACGGATTGAAGGACGATTGGCGGGCCCAGATCATCGGCGCCGGTCTGGGCACGCGGCTGTCGCGGACGGTGCGGGCCGAAATCTATCCAAAGGGCCAGAATTCGATGAACGCTGCAGCGTTCATATACACCCGCGCTCCGAAGGTCCTGCAGGCTTTTGATCGTGGTGCGCTGATCCGCTCAAAGAACGGGTTTTTCCTGGCCATCCCGACACCAGCTGCTGGCGGCCAGGGTGCGGGCCGCAAACGGATTACGCCTGGTGGCTGGGAACGGCGGACCGGGCTAAAGCTGCGCCTGATCTATCGGCGGTCGCAACCGAGCCTGCTGGTCGCTGAAGGCAGAGTGTCAAAATCCGGCAGAGCCGCAGCGTCGCGCTCAAAAACCGGCCGCGGCCTTCAAACGGTGCCGATCTTCATCCTGGTGCCGCAGGTCAATCTGCGCAAGCGGCTGGACCTGGCGCGGGATGCTGAAAGTCGCGCCGATAGCATCCCGGCGCTGATCGTCGCGAATTGGAAGGAGGGAGCCTGATGGCCTCCAAGAGCGAGCTGATCCTGGTGGCGCTGGAGGCGGCGTTGATCGCCGAGCTGCCGGTTGGCGCGGTCCTCGAAAGAAACAGCGTTTTGCCAGAGCGGGTTCCGTCGGCTGGCATGGTGATCCTGCGTGATGGCAATCCGGGCACGCCAGAGGTGCTGCTGTCGCCTGCGCTGTATATCTACGAGCACCGGGCCGAGATCGATGTCGTGGTCGAGGGCCCTGCGGCGGCTCGGGACGCTCAGTTCGATACGCTCAAACTGGCCATTTCTGCGGCGGTCGCTGCCGACCGGACGCTGGGCGGGCTTTGCGATTACGCGCTGGGCGAGGCCCCTGCCCCGATCAACCTCGCGGTCGAGGGTGCCGAGGGCTTCAAGGCCGCGACCATTCCGGTGGTGCTGTTTTACGGCACGTCCGACCCACTTCTCTGAAACCTGAAAGGATACCCGACCATGTCACGCGCTCAGGGGGCGCGGGCGCAAATGGCGCTCGCCTTCGAATCCGTTTACGGGACACCGCCGGTCACCGGCTTTTCCAAGATGCCATTTGCCACCAGTTCTCTGAGTGCCGAGCAGCCTCTGCTCGAATCCGAGCTGCTGGGCTATGGGCGTGATCCGCTCGCGCCAGTCAAGGACGCCTTCACCGCCGACGGCGATGTGGTCATTCCGATCGATGCCCGCGCGATCGGCTTTTGGCTGAAGGGGGCGCTTGGTCAACCAGCCGTGGCGGGCATCGCTGATCCCTGGACCCACACCTTCACTTCCGGCGGCTGGACCTTGCCTTCGATGGCGATCGAGGTCGGTCTGCCTGAAATCCCGCGCTATGCCATGTATGCCGGTGTGGTCGTGGATCAGCTGTCCTGGACCATGCAGCGCTCCGGCTTGCTGAGCATGACGGCAGGTCTGGTCGCGCAGTCTGAAACAAACGCAGCGGCGTCGGTCGCGGGGGCACTCGATGCGATCGATCTGGTCCGCTTTGGTCACTTCAACGGCGCGGTATCCCGCAACGGGACTGCGCTGGGCAACGTGGTGTCAACGCAGATCACCTACGCGAACAATCTGGACCGGATCGAGGTCATTCGCGGCGACGGGTTCATCGATGGGGCCGATCCATCAATGGCGCGGCTGTCTGGGAGCATGGAGGTCCGGTTCGCCGACAACGTTTTGCTTGATCAGGCGGTTGCGGGTGATCCCTGCGAGCTGGTGTTTTCGTATGGCCTGGCGACCGGCGAGGCGATCACCTTCACGGCTCACAAGGTCTATCTGCCCCGGCCTCGCATTGAGGTGAACGGGCCACAGGGCGTCCAAGCCACTTTCGATTGGATGGCTGCCCAGGACGATGCGGGCGGGCCCATGTTCTCGGTCGTGCTTACGAACGATGTGGAGGTTTATTGATCATGCTGAAGCTGAATCTTTCGAAGGAGCCGAAATGGATCGACTTGGTTCCTGGCGTCCGCCTGAAATGCTGCGCACTGACCACGGCGATCATGGTTCAGGCGCGCGCTGATCCGGCTGTTCAGGCGGTGCCGGAAGACGCCAGGGACGAGGACCGGGGCTTTGTCTTTGCACAGGCGCTGGGCCGGATCGTGATCCTCGAGTGGGAGGGCGTCGGCGATGAAGAGGGCGAGGTCCTGCCTGCGTCGCCTGAAAACATCGACACCTTTCTGGAGGTCTGGCCGATCTTCGAGGCGTTTCAGGAGCGGGTCGTTTCCAGGGCGCTGCTCTTGGAATCGGAAAAAAACGTCTGATCGCTCTCGCCGACTGGCAGTTCGGCGGGGGCGATAATTACTGCGCAGTTTGCGTCGGACCATGTCCGGAATGCCCAGCCAGGCTGAACGCCCCACTCACGGTTGAGGGGGTGCAGGTCTGGGACCTGGTGGGGCGGCTCGGGGGCCAGCTGAGAGCGACCCAGAAGACCATCCTTGGCTGGGACATGTGCGCAGCACTGGCGATGGGCGACGCGCTGGGCGTGGATGGCATGGTGCTGGTGGAAATGCTGCCAGAGATCGAGGCCGTGATGGTCCGCAAGATAAACGAGCAGATCGGGGGTTCCGGGTGACTGAAAAACGGGTTTTTGTCCGTCTCGCATCGCGGGGCGGCAAGAAGGTAGAGGCTGACCTGAAGGGGATCGGTGACAAGGGCTCAGAGGGGTTCCGTCGGGTTTCGCGCGAGGTCGAGATCGCCAATGCCAGGCTTGCGGCTTTTGCGCGTCGTGCTGGCCTTGCGGCCAAGGCGGCGGCGGCTGCCGCGGTCGTGGCGGGTGGTGCGATGATCCGCAACGGTCTGCAGGTCGTGGATGCACAGGCGAAGCTGGCGCAATCCCTGAACACCACGGTCGAATCCATCCAGGTCCTGGCGCGCGCTGCCGATTTGTCCGGATCCTCGTTTGAGGCGGTCGAAGGCGGGGCGGCTCGTTTGACGCGGCGGCTGTCTTTGTTCGCCTCGAATGGCGGCGGTCCTGCAGCGAAGGCGATCGCGGCGCTGAACCTCAACGCGGAGGAGCTGCTGGCGATGCCGCTCGATCAGCGCATCGATGCCGTTTCGAATTCGATCCGCGCCAATGCGTCGGCCTCCGAGCAGGCGGCGATGTTCAGCCAGCTGTTTGGCGATCGGGCGTTTATTGCCATGCAGCGGCTGGATACCGCGACGCTTCGGACGGCGACCGAAGATGTGCGGGATTTTGGCGTGGTCGTGTCGGAGGCAGACGCGGACCAGATCGAGCGGACGAATGACGCCATTTCTCGGCTGGGCCTTATCTGGCGCGGCCTTTCGAACCAGCTCGCGGT
>Ga0105055_10013070_pt1 | contig 10007 bp, 11 predicted proteins | sample BON03_FD_78090 | JGI IMG/M metagenome (GOLD analysis project Ga0105055, IMG submission 78090) | Freshwater microbial communities from Lake Bonney liftoff mats and glacier meltwater in Antarctica - BON-03 | ecosystem: Environmental > Aquatic > Freshwater > Ice > Glacier meltwater | place: Lake... | reverse complement strand
TCCAACGCCAACTGCTTCTGGTCCCCCGGTGGCAAGCTTCCCTCTATCGGACATCCCAAGAGCCATCCGGAAAAGAAGCCCTTCAAGATCAGCCTCACCCAATGGAGGAAACTCGGTCACGACAGCCTCAGCCTCACTGTTGATCCCCAAATCACCGAAGGCAAAAAGACGTGGATCCTCGCTAAAAATTCTCCCGCGCTGAAACTCGGCTTCAAACCCCACGACTGGTCCAAGTGCGGTGTAAGACCCAAGTCGAAACGGAGCTGAACTTCACCGCTGAGTCATACTAATGATCGCTGATCTACTTCCAATCAGGATATCCCATACATTTCTACGATTAGTTGGCGGAGTTTTTCAGCTACGGGTGCTTTAAGCGCATCCACTTTCTTCACGAGACGCGATGTGCTGATCGTGCGGATTTGATCCACCGCGATTTCCGAAGGTTGCCCTGCACAACGCGTCTCCAGACGCGAACGCCAACCGTGATGCAGTTTACTCGTGAGTGGACAAACCACCACAGTATCCACGTGCCGGTTAAACACGTTCAAGCTCACGACAACTACCGGACGCGTCTTGGCCATTTCACGACCAATCGTGGGATCGAGCGCAGCCAAGTAGATTCCGTAGCGCTGGGGTGTCGTCATTGGTCGAGGGTATCGAGACCATCAGTGGCAGTCGCCTCGGCCAAATCCGCAAACTCATCACCGCTCGTTGCCTGAGCCGCTGCGATCGCTTGGGCGGTTTCCTCCCAAGACAATCGATCATCTCGGAGCGACTTAAGTAAGATACCTTCTGGCCGTTCCTCCACCGCCAACTGACCCTCAATCCGGTAACGCGCCAACAAAGGAGCCGGCAATCGAATTCCACGTGAATTGCCAATCGGAACCACTTTAAGCAGGGACGTTTTCATTGTAATTACAGTAATTACATATTGCGCACCGTCAAGTCAGCAGGCCGCCAACCTCCAACCACCCTCTTGCGAGCTCATAGTGCGACAGAATTCTATGCGCCGCAGATGTATCCGGGTGATGGAGATCATCCGTTAGGAATTATCGGAACGAGCAACACGCCTATCCATCAGGCGAAGCGCCCTCAACCTCATCACGCTAAAGATCAGAGTCGATTGCGCCGCTTCATGCGATTACACATGAACAATGAACCGTATCGCGCTCATCGGACCGACTGGAGTGGGCAAGACGACCACGGCCAAGCTCGTCGCAGCACATTATGGGATAGCTCATATCGCCTTGGATGAGACCCGGCATGCTTATCTAGAGGAAACGGACTACGACAGCGATCATGCCAATGAGCTAAAACGACGAGACTTCGAAGCAGTCGTTGCTTACTGGGAAAACTATAATCTGCATGTCGTGCGACGCACCTTGGAATCACATCCCTTCGGCGTATTCGATTTCGGCGCAATCCACTCCGTTTACTCGGGTAACGAGAAACTGAAAGTCGTCAAAGACCTGTTAGTCGATTTCAATGATGTGGTTTTCCTTCTGCCCTCAGCAGACAAGCACGAGAGTCTGGAGTTTCTGATCGAGCGAGGGCATGAGCCGGGAATGAGCGAAAAATATCAGGCCATGTGGCGTCGCATCATCAATCGCTTCATTTCCGACGGATCCAACTATCACCTTTGCACTCGACTCATTTTCACTGAAGGCAAAACACCGGCGGGAATCTGCACAGAAATCATCAGCACAAAGTAGCAGACCACACCATGCCATGACCCCTCAATCGCAAGCACGACTCGCCATAGCGGAACAGATATCCTCGTCCTATGCCTCACACTCGGATGTTAAGACCGTGTTCGCATTTGGCTCTGTGGGTAATGGATTTGCCGACGACTATTCCGACCTTGAGCTAGGAGTTATTTGGAAACACCCGCCAGAATCAGAAACTTTAAAGAGTATCGCCGCAAATGCAGGTGGTGAAAACTGGGCCTACGAAGGGTTCCATGAGCCGAAACTCTCCTATTGTGATGGCTATACGAAAGAGGGACTCGAAGTAGAGTTTGCGCACTGGACCACCTCCATCATAGACGGGATCATTGATGACGTGATGATACGTCATGACGTGTCGAAAAACATGCTGATGTATGAGCGGCAAGCCACAGCCGCCACCCTGCTACACTGCATCCCCTTCGCAGGTCACGACTATCTCAAAAGTCTGAGATCAAGAGTGGCCAACTATCCCCGTCCATTGGCCATAAAGATGATCGAGGAAAACTTGATAGTCAGACCTTTGGACGAATTCCACATGATGGCAGACAGGAGTGAGACCCCCTTGTTTCAAGAACACATGTGCGGGCGCATTCGCCGAATGAATACTCTGTTGTTCGCTCTCAATTCACTCTACCACCCGAGTTTCAAGTGGACGCGATTCTTCCTGAGAGAAGCAGAAATCATTCCAAAAGACTTCGAAGCGAGGATCGATAAACTGTTCGATTCCAATCTTAAAAATGTAGTGGAGGACTACGAAAAACTAGTCACCGAACTATTCGATCTGTTAGCGGTCCATTTTCCCGAAATAGATATCTCCGAGGCTGTTCGTAATTTTCAAATGCCCTGCCAAAAGTGGATTACCTCCTGAAATTAAACGGAAATACTTTTAACCGATGATTCACGCTGATCTTTCGATCCATAGCTGCAATTCGTGGAGTTCATGGGCTGACTCCATATTAGCGATAATTAGCGTTCATTAGCGGTTTTAAAAAATACCCCCGATCTAACAGCATGAAAACAAACAAACGCTCAGCTCTCGTCTTAGTCGGGTTTCTCATCGCGTCATTTTCAGCGGCTGCCATCGGCGGTTACGCCACGGGTGAAAGCGTGCGCACGTGGTATCCTCTGCTGAACAAGCCCTCATGGAATCCACCGTCGTGGCTCTTCGGCCCGGTGTGGACCCTCCTTTACATCATGATGAGCATCGCGGCATGGCGGGTATGGAAACTCCGCGACCAACCGGGCGTGAAGTTCGTTCTAGGTTTGTTCTTCGCTCAGCTGGTTCTGAACGCCTTATGGTCGATCCTCTTTTTCGGACTCCACCGTCCGGGATGGGCCCTGATTGAGATTATCATCCTGTGGAATAGCCTCGCACTCATTCAGCGCGCGTTTTGGCGACTCGATCGATTAGCCGGCTGGCTCTGGATTCCCTACCTCGCGTGGGTGAGCTTCGCCACATTCCTCAATGCCACGATCTGGTGGTTGAATCGCTGAGCCTTCTAATCTTGCTCATCAGGTCGCAGTCCTCCTGACACACGATTGTCATTAAGGCGTGTTCGGATCTACTGAATCTATGCACATGCTTCACCATCTCTCTTTCGCTACGCCCGACCTCAAACGTTCCTCCGCATTCTATGATGCTACCCTCGCCCCACTCGGGTATCGGCGCGTATGCGCACACGATACTTTCGTCGGTTACGGCGTAGTCGACAACGCAGACAAGTTTGCCCTCAAACTCATCACCGAAGGAGCTACCATTCCCAGCGAGGGCACTCACCTCGCCTTTACCGCTCCCAATCGCAAAGCGGTGGACGAATTTTATGCAGCCGTGATCAAACATGGCGGCAAGGACAACGGTGGCTTTGGCATCCACTCCGAATACGGCCCCAACTACTACACCGCGTTTGTCTTCGATCCAGACGGCTACCGGGTAGAAGCCGTCATCTGCGGTCCGACGTGAGTCGTCGCTCGCGGGAAGGTTCAAGTCCGCGATGTGTTCTTCGTCTCGAAGCGGAATTGGTTAAAAGCACTAGTTCGCATTCACGGATGCGAATCATCCAAGACACCGTCCGGTTTCTTTCAGCGAAGATAAGCGTTCATCAGCGGTTAATACCCGAGCGTGGCTCACAATTCGTGGCCGCACATTTTACAATGCAACGCCTTGGGGTCGTGCCCATCGTGGCCGCAGCCTTCGCAATGCCGATGGTCCATGGAGACCGCCTTAATCTCACGATTCAGTTCGGCACTCACGATTCCCGTGGGCACCGCGATGATGGCAAAACCCGTCAACATCATGACCGAAGCCAACATTTTTCCCAAGACCGTCACCGGGGCAATATCCCCATAGCCGACGGTTGTCACCGTGACGATACCCCACTAAACTGCCTGCGGAATACTCGTGAACCCGGTATTCTCCACCCCGCCCTCAATGATATACATCAGGGTGCCCTCGATGCAGACAATCGCCATGAGGCTGAAAATGAATACGGCGATCTTCGGCCGACTCGCTTTCATCGCGTTAACCAACACGTAGGCGTCACCTAGGTGTTCCGCCATTTTCAGGATCCGAAACATCCGCAGCAATCGCAGGATGCGGACGATTATAAAGTGTCCCGAACCCGCGAGGATTAAATCAATAAAAGTGGGAAGAATTGAGAGCAGATCAACGATTCCAAAAAAGCTGAAAATATATTTTTTCTTTTGCCGGACCGTCCAGATCCGCAGTCCATACTCAATGGTGAAAAGAATGGTAAACATCCACTCCAACCCATGCAGCAGCGCCGCATAATTCGCCGCCACCGATTTCACGCTTTCGAGCATCACCACGAGAACACTCGAGGCGATCAAGCAAAGTAGAATAATATCGAAGATTCGCGCCTTACCCGAATCTGAGTTAAAGATGATCTTCCAAATCCTCTCCTTCAGGTAATTGCCTTGGTGCGCTTTGGCTCTGCGGTGGGGATCTTCCATCATACGGGTGGGCCATTCATAAACGACGAAACCGCCCACGTCAAAAACGGAAGCGCCGCGCACCGGCTGAGATTCTAGTCCGCTGCTTGGATTCCTAAATCAGCTGCGCGCTGCGTTTACGATCTCCAAGACAGCGACGGCAGGCGCCGCAAGATAATCGGCCACCTGAGCGGCACCCTCTTCCCCAGCGAGACTCAAATATAGTGACGCTATAAACTAGATTCACTCAAATTCGGTTAATTCCTTGATGAATTTTTCGGCGTTGGTGTTGGTCGGATCTAGATCGAATGAACGGCGATACTCGCGCAAGGCATCTTCTCGGCGGCCGACATTATAGAAGACCTCAGCCAAGCTATCGTGCGTATTTCCGGAGGTCGGATGGAGCGCCACATTCATTTCCATGACGGCCAACGCTTCATCCATCTGGGCTTTCCCCAGATATTGATAACCCAGCATATTGAGCTGAGATTCGCTGACGAAATGTTCTTCGAATTCCTTTTCCCTTAATTCGATAAACCGCTCTTGAGCAGCATCTACTCCTTCGTCCACAATTAACTGTGCGATTAGATCGGATAGCGCGTGATCCTTGAGTTCGAGTAACTCGACCTCGAAAATTAACGTGGAACCGGGCGGGATAGGATCACGATCTCCATAGGCTAGTTCCGGTGCAATCGTCAGTGTGGCGCGATCGCCGACCCGCAATTGCGCAAAGGCAAGATCCCATCCCTTGATCACCTGTCCGCGACCCAACGTGAACGCAAAGGGCTCGTCGCGCTCGCGCGAGCTATCGAACACCGTGCCGTCTTCCAATGTGCCAATGTAATGAGCGATCACCACCTGTCCTTCATTCGCCGGTTCACCCGTGCCCGGTTTAATGATATCAACTCGCAGTTTCGGCGCTTCCTCGTTGGCCGGCGCGCACACTGCCATGAAGAGACTGGAGACTAAAATCGGGACATATCGTTTCATAGCGAAAAGCGAGGGGAGGGGAGGGTTTAATGATTCAGGTCGATCGGATCTTCTTCTTGTTGAAAGCGGGTCAAGTAAGTCTGGTTCGTGGCTGCCAATTTCATAAATACATCCACTGGCACGATCTCAACATCTTCACTTAAGAGCCCGAAAATCTGCCGCACTTTTTCGACCGTATTGCTTTCCCGCACGTGCATGAGCAGAAAATACGGGCGCTGCGGATTGAGTTCGGTGAGCTCCTCTAGATCAGCGGCAGCCTCATCAATTGGGCGATCCACCGAAAGGTAATAGTCATAGCTGATAAAGGGCACGCCATCACGCAGATCAAAAGTGCGCGCCGTGCCGTAGCCGTTGATGAAACCAATCGCTTCAGGAAACGATTTATAGTAGCGATCCACTAATTCCTTCGGGAGATCGGTATTACCGACGTGTCGGTTACCCTCAGAGTAATCCATGATTTCCATGATTTCCAGATCGAGAGTCTGCATGAGCTGACGCGCGTCTTTCATTAACACGGTAAAATGATCCTCCGGAATCGACTTGGGATACATGTAGCCCGGTCCACTCAAACCACCGACGAAGTAATCATTGGCCATCTTATCCTCATAGAAGAATTGCAACGCCACAGGGTTGAGCCGCACCCAGCCCATGAGCACTTGCCAACCGTAGGGGATCTCGCCGCGCCCTTCCTGCGTCCACGTGCCGATACCCATCGAGTCGGTCGCGAGCGCCGCCACATAGATCTTCTTCTTCGCCACCTTATCGTAGTCGCGATCGAGATTGCCGGGATTCTTGAACGCAAAGTCCTTGGTCAGCGGAATCTGGCAAGTGTAGGAAACATTGGGCAGATTATGCAGACCTTCCATTTTGAGACCGAAGTTACCGGTCAGCGTCGTATGCTGTCCTTCGGTGTCCTTCCCATAGGAGTGCCAGCCAATCACCGTGCTATTCTTATTCTGCTGACCAAGAAGTTTCTTCAAGAGCGCGAGCTCTTCAGGATGTTTGGGACTCGCCGATAGATCCGCACAAAACGCACGTTGCATCACGCCGAAATCAGCCACGCCGGGCTGCATCGACATGCCAGCATGACCACCCAGCACCACGTAGTAATCGCGTGAGGTGCGATCCCAGTATTTGTCCACCGCCCATTGGTAAATCTCGTGATCACCTTTCCCGCGAAAAATGCCCCGCAAGTCTTCTAATTTTTTGAGACCATATTTCTCCACCAATGGAATCAGTTCTTCGCTGACGACCACGGCATCGAGCACGCCGGAAGCCGTAAACGCGACATTCACCGAAGCGCGCACTTCGCGGTCCCAGACCACGTAGCCCTTAGCATGCTTCGCAAATAGCGCGAGCGCAGCATCGGCATCATTTAGGCCGATTCGCGTAAAGTGGGTGCCATGGCGACGCTCCATGAATTTGATTAACGGGCGCACCGTCTCCCACTGCCAATGCGTGGGGTATTCGAGATAGACCTGCGGCGTATCGCGATTCGCGAGCCCTTGCAGGGAGATCAACAGCACATTGGTGGGGATATCCCCGTCCATCTGCCAGTTTTCCGACATCGGAATAATTGTCGCTTCCTTCGGCGCATATTCAGCGCGATGTGGAATGGGTTGGGCCCCTAACGAGCTGACTAGGGCGCCGAGAAAAAATAGAGATGTAAAAAATTTCATGATGAGAAAGGTCTAAGGTTAGTTGCTTTCGGCGCGCTTGAAGAAATACACGATAGGTCGATCGCGTGTGCTGCGAATCGTGATCACGCTGAGCTGTTTCCCGTTGGCAGAGATCTTGTAGTTGCGCAAAATGTTTACCGGAACATCGCCTTGTTGGGTGGTTAACACCAAGTCGGATTCCAAACGTAGCACCCGGCCATTCGACATCCACTTACCGCGCACCGTCTTCTCATGGGCATCGCTGATAAACGCGCCGATGTAACGATTGTCCGGCCACCAACGCACAGGCACGACGTTCTGATCTTTAGTGAGATCGATCGTCATCGTATCGCTGTCCTTGCGACGCCCCGCCGCAAAGCGGCGATTGATCGTGACGAGGTCCCCATTGGTCTCGATATCGATCTCCAGAGTTCGCCAACTCCCGAGGTCAGTCCCTCGCTTAGCCTCAATCGTCCAAGAACCATCCATCTCCGATGCTCCCCATAAATTACCCACTCCCACGACGCCGATTATTCCTAACAAGATATAACGAATCATGGGCATGATCAGACCCTCACCGGTCGAGTAATGGCAAACCCAATCGCCCGCCCTGAGCCCCAACAACCTAAGCGAGTAATTCGACGGTGAAACGAGTCTCAAAGGTAAACTCTCGTTCTCCAGCCTCACGGCGGCACTGCAAATGCCACACCGGTTCCATGCGATGATCGATCAGGTTTTCGGCCTGTGAGATTTCATCCGCCCACGGCACATGTATCGTGAGCTTCCAACCTGCGACCAGCAGTTCGGCTCGCTTTGCCTCGACATCGATCGCCCACGCGTTTCGCGTTTGCAGGTTAAAAACTAAGGCCAGCGATTCCAACAACTCACCGGAATCAATCACCGTGAATTGGCTCGCGTCTAACGAAGTCACCGAACGCGAGCAACGCGACATCACGCCGCGCCATACTGGGACGAGATCCATCTTCGCAGTAAACGTTTTTGCATCGCCGTGGCCTTTCGGAATCACTGGCGCGTCCGCCCAGCTCTGATTCACAAACGAGCCATCAACGCGCACCGGCGCGAGCACGTTATGCAGTTCCGTGCGTTTCAACAAATTGATGCGCGCATCGTCGTAACGAATCACCCCGCGATCGATGAGCACAGGTTCTTCGTCCAATTCCAAAGTCAGATTCCCTTTATCGAAATGCGAATGACTCGGCCTCGCCTTGCACCCCGCCAGGTGCAAGCGCACTTGATGACCATCAGCTAACTTTCGCCGACTCGTGATATGCCCCGTGTGGGGCAAATGTCCAAACTCAGGCACGATACAGCGCGATTCTGGAAACTCATCCGGCGCCAGAATAAACGACGCGATGCCATCAAACATCTTGCGGTCAAAGTAGGTCGTATCTGCCTTCAGCAATGTTTCACGCGCCGCATGAGTGTAGGCCTCGTGCGGACAAAGCTCAGCGAGTAGAGCCACGATATCACAACCTAATCTTCCGTGCATATTATCGCCATCCAGCAAGACACTCCCCGGTTTCATCGCCGACATCACCGAGATAAAATCCACGCTCTTTTGCAGATTGGGCGGCAATACCGCCGCCATCTCGCAACCACGCGCTCGGGTATAAGCACGCAATCCCGGCAGCGCGATTTTGAAAGTCGCATCGAAATAAGAAAGTCCTTCATCCACCCCGCCATCCGGCAGCAAATAGGTATTCAAACCTTCGAGCATATCCGCAAAGCCCTGCTCGATATAAGGTTTCACGCGCGGCCAATCCTGCTCCAACACGAGCCCGCCAAAGATCCTCGCCCGACAAAACCATGGTCCCTGATTGATGCTGTAAACATACTCCCACTTCACCATATCACGCTGGATCACGCTCAGCCCCTTGTCCCAGATCGCCACGCGCACGAGATCGCGCGCCCGCTCGGTGAGGCAACTTCCCAGCCAATCGTAAATCAATGCACACGTGGTCACCGATATTTCCTCGGTGAAACATCTCGTATCCCAGCTAATGCCGCGCGCACGACTTTCCATCGATGATATCCAATGCTTCGTGTGCACATAGCACATCAGAAAACACAAAGCCTGCCGCTGCATCGCGCGATCATTTCGCACCAATCCGACCAAAGCGCAGAGCGCACCTTCGGTATGCCAGGCGACCCCGTCGTGCTCGCGTTCTCGGATGTAACGCAGATCGCTGCCCGGTAGCACATCGCGAATCTCGGTTTCCGGTTCGCAGGACATCGCGTCGCGTGCTCGTTTTTCCAGCACCCTGAAATGTTCTTTCCACGTCGGTGAATCCGTTTTCCGACGCAGCCCCTCTAAATCCGCCTCATCAAACAATAGTCCACGCGTGAACTTAAGTTCGGGCCACTCCACTTCCGGCAAAATCAAACCATCCCATTCCGAATCATACACCGCGCGATTCTTTTCCAGCGCAGACAGCATCGCCTTATCGCCCACTCCCCACCACTGCAGCCCCACGCGAGTCGGCCCGTGTTCATCTGCATAAAAATCGATCCCGATTTCAGACGCACCCGCCACCACATCGCGGGTGATCTCTGATCGAATTCCCTTACCGAGCAGCGGCTCGCCCAGCTCCACCCGTTTATTGTTCGCTCGCACCCCAAAATTGGCCCACCACCCCTTTCGGCAACACCGTGCAAAAGATAT
>Ga0105055_10013066_pt1 | contig 10009 bp, 9 predicted proteins | sample BON03_FD_78090 | JGI IMG/M metagenome (GOLD analysis project Ga0105055, IMG submission 78090) | Freshwater microbial communities from Lake Bonney liftoff mats and glacier meltwater in Antarctica - BON-03 | ecosystem: Environmental > Aquatic > Freshwater > Ice > Glacier meltwater | place: Lake... | reverse complement strand
GCAGCGTCCAAGCAAGCGTGAGCAGCAGTACGCAAACCACTGGCGACATGCAATGAAGAAGGGGCAAAGGTAGTCGCTGTTTCATGGCCGCACTCGGGATAGGACAAACGAAGAACGTGACGGGGCAAATTCGGTAAATCAGATTCAAGGCACGTCAAGCCGCCGTAATCAGCAGTGGCTCACGCCGCACCTTCACGCATTGTAAACCACCTGCGCGATTGGATCGACCCTTTCTTGAGGTATCTGCGTCGTAACAACCTCGTCACGCCACGCGTCAAAACATGAAGATCGGGTAGGATGTTCCTGCACTGATTCCTGTGGCGCATGGTGAGCCTCACAACGGCCTCAATCCATAGGACGCACGAAACAGATGCGATTCCAGTTTTTTTTACAGATCGACCTGAAGGTATGGATCATTTTGCGGTAGCATGCGTCTATACAGTTAATGGTTATCTTTCACGAGGGCTCTTGTATGTCATTCCATCGAACGACGTTTCTCCTGATGCTGGCGTTTCTGTTCTCCAACCAATTGGTGAAGGCGGACGAAGCGTTTGATATCCAGATTCCGAAGCCCCCCATCATTATCGCTCCCAAAGACCCTGCCACCAAGGATGGCAAGAAGGAAGACGAAAAGAAAGCTGAAGAGGAAGAAGAAGCACCGCCGCGCCCGCCAGCTGAGCCGGTCGATCCGGAAGTGGTGCAGCTCCACCTGCTCGATGGTTCGATCATCACCGGCAAGCTTTCCGTGAAGGAAATCCTTGTCGATACGCAGTTCGGCAAGCTGACCATCCCCGTCACCAACATCGTCAGCTTCCGCCCTGGCCTGGATAGCTTTCCCGAACTGTCGAAACAGATCAACGACCTGATGACCAATCTGGCCTCGGCTGATTACAACGAACGCGAAGCAGCTCAGAAAGAACTGGTTCGCATGGGCCCGCCGATCCGCAAGCTGCTTGAAGCGAAACAGCAATCTGATGACGATGCCGAACGCGGCCGCAGAATCAAAGTCATCCTCGAAGGCTTTGAAGAAGGCGGCATGGAAGAGGAAGGCGCTACGCCCGAACTCATTCAACTGGACACCATCGTCACCTCCGACTTCACCGTCGTGGGCACCATCGTTCAGAAAAAGTTCGGCGTCAGCAGCAAGTTCGGTCAGCTCACGGTGAACCTGGGCGATGTCCGCATCGCTCAGCGCGATACCGGTGCCAAGGAAGACATCCGCAAGAGCATTGCCGTCGATGGCTCAGCCATCGCGCAGCGATCCTTTAAGAACACCAAGATTCGTGTGGAAGTCGGCGACCGCGTGACCATCACCGCGGAAGGCACCATCACCATGACCCCTTGGGGCAGCAATGCGATGTCAACGCCCGAAGGCAGCCCCAACTACGGCTGGTACATGGGTAACGAAATCGCAGCCGGCGCTCTGGTCGCCAAAATCAGCGACAGCGGCCCGATCTTCAAGGTCGGCTCCAAGAACACATTCGTCGCCAAGAAATCGGGCACACTCATGCTCGCCATTGGCATGAATGCAAGCTACGCCAATCAGGCGTTCCCCGGCAAATACGATGTGAAAGTTCGCGTCACGCCCAAGTAATTTCAACTTCATCCACAAATAACACTCAACGCCGATCGCCTATGCGGTCGGCGTTTTTCATGGCTGTCTCACCGTGTGGCAGTAGCAGGCCGCTGCTTTGAGCGGTTTGCCAGTGGTGATTGGTCTTGCAGATTCTCGTTCGCCACTGGCAAACCGTCCAGAGCGACGGCCTGCCAGTGCCACCCGACAATACCGCAACCGAGTCGCTCTAATTCCCCGGCAACACCACCGCAAAATCACTGCCCTTGCCTTGCTCCGAGTGCACCACGATCTGTCCGCCATGTTCTTCGATGATGCGTCTGGCGGTGGGCAATCCCAGGCCGCTGCCGCCCTTCTTCGTCGAGAAGTAAGGCTGAAAAATCTTGGCCAAATCCTCCGCAGTGATGCCAGGCCCGGTATCGGTGATGTGCAGTTCCACTTGCTCCTGACCGGTCTCCTTCACACGATCGGTGCGCACGATCAGTTCCACCGCACCGCCATGGGGCTGCTGTTTCTCCCGCGCGTTTGCCATCGCCTGACATGCGTTGATCATCAGATTCAGAATCGCCTGCTTGAGCAGACTTTCATCGGCCGGCACGATCATCACGCCAGGCGTCAGTTGCAGGCGGAGCGTGACGTGCATGGACTGCGCCTGTGGCTGAAAAAAATCAACCAGCTCGCTGAGCATCGCGTGCAGATCCGTCGGCTGCTTCTCAAGCTTGATGCGACCGGCAAAGCGGAGAAAGTCATCGAGGATCGTGCGCAGACGTTGCGTCTCGCGGGCCAATGAATCGAAGCGGCGCTGGATGCGGCCGACCTTGTCGCCGTTGTCGCTGCGCACGCTTGCTTCGATGGCGGGTGCAGCGATCGCTTTGCGCAGCTCAGCGAGATCTTCCTGAAGTAGCTGAATGTTGAGATTGACACTGGAGAGCGGGTTTTTGATCTCATGCGCCAGACCGCCGGTGAGCATCGCCTGCTCAGCAAGTCGCTCAGCTGAACTGGCCCGCTGCTGCAAATCGCGAACGCGCTTTTCAGTGCGCCTGGAGAAAATCACGACAAGTGGAATCGTGGTAACAAACCCCAGCGCCAGACCAAACCAGAAATAAGCCATGGGATTACACGGAAGAACCAACCGCCTTGGTCGCACATGCGACGAAGCCGACTGGCGAAAGCAAATCGCATGATAGCAGTGTGCATTGGACTCGTACTCCCCCAACCCCGTTTTAGGCAATGAGATTCCATCGCAGTGAATGATGATCACTGCACGAACTGACAGAAGACAGGCTGATCGGGAACCGACCGAGAGCGCCTCAAACAACTGTGCTAGTTCGCACTGTCGGCCACCGCGCTGTTGCCTGAGCGATGCACATCACGGGCCTGCAATCCTTTGTCACCTTCGATGAGTTCGTAGTCCACATTTTCGCCATCCTTGAGCGAGCGGAAGCCGTCGCCTTTGATCTGGCTGAAGTGAACGAACACATCTTTGCCTTGGGGACCGACGATGAAACCATAACCCTTCTTAGGGTCGAACCATTTGACCTGGCCTTGCAACATCATGGTTCGTCTCCTTGAAATGCTGGCGCACCGGCATGTAACAATGCGCCTCAAGCCCAGGCCGGTGACAGAAATGTTGAACGTGCAGCCGATGTGAACTTAACCAAACTGGACCAGACGCTTCACAGCTCCCGCAAACAGCGCCTTCAACCGACGGCCCACGCGCCAACACCACTGGACCAACCCCGGCTAACCGTGTTGAGGCTCCCGATCGCAACGACATGCATACGGTCGAGAACCTATGACCCTTCTGACCTATCTGCCCCATCTGACCCATCCGAAAATCATTGGCCACCCAAAGCCATTGACTTACCCAAACGAGATCCCCCAAACCAGCCCAAACCAGCCCAATCCCGCGAACCTGATCATGCCCCTGCGCTTCCCATGTCGCGCTCGCTCTTGAGATTTCAGAATACCTCGTCGCTGATGATCCACTTCTAACGATCGATCATCGGGCACTCACTGCCTCCAAATCTTCCATCGGCAGTCTAATCCCTCCCGCACAAAAGAGGAAGAGATAAACAAAGAAAAACACGAAGAAAAATGCAAGGGAAAACGTGGAGTCTTATCGTCACATCACGTACCATTTACGCCGCCGCCTGCGACTTCGCTCTTCACGACTCTCCCGCCGCTCGAGGCGTAGCGTCATCAGCGCAAAAATCATCACCCCCAGGCTTAGGCAACTTCTCTGCGCCACGCCGAGCTCGAAAAAAATCCTGAAGCACCTGTGCGCAGGCCTTCGCCTCCACACCGCCGATCACCTCCATGCGATGATTGAGTCGCGCATCAGTGCACAGTTCATAGAGCGTATGCACCGCGCCCATTTTCGGATCGGTCGCACCGTAGATCAGTCGCTCCATGCGAGCGTTCACCAGTGCACCGGCACACATCGGGCAAGGCTCCAGCGTCACCGCGATCGAACACCCTTCCATCCGCCACGAGGCCATCTTTGGTGCTGCGATGCGCAGGGCCAGTAGCTCCGCGTGAGCCGTCGGATCGCGCTGCGATTCGCGCAGATTAAAAGCTTGCGCCAGTATCTCGTCGCCTCGATAAATCACCGCACCCACTGGCACCTCCCCCGCCGCTGCTGCCTGCTGAGCCTGCTCAAGCGCAAGCACCATCATGGCGCGGTCGAGCGCGGTGGGCTGTGATTGTTCAACGGGTTGGTTTGACACTTCATTCATCTGCTGCTGATCACTGTAAACGCTGGTGCCTTATCATGCATCACCGCGACACACCCGACGACCAACGTTGACTAATAAGGTGCATTCATGAACGACTGGACTGGGCGCATCATCATTCTTCTGCTGCTGGCGGTGATCATCGGTGTGCCTCTGGCGATGAAGCCTGCGGCTCAGGCGATCGAGCAAGGCGAAGACATCGCCAAGCTCGTCGTCATCACGCCGCACAATGAACAGATTCGCTACGAGATCGCGCGAGCCTTTAATCGCCACCGCGCTGCGCAAGGTCTGTCGCGTGTTGTTTTCGACTGGCGATCTTCCGGAGGCACCAGCGACCTTCGCAAGCAAGTCATCGAGGAATACAAAGCGGAAGGCCTTCGCGCTTTGAAACAGAATCGCCAGCCGGGCGGCGTCGGCTATGACCTCTTCTTTGGCGGCGGCGACTACGATCACAACAAGCTCGCCGAGGATATCACCCTCACTGATGACGATGATAAATCTCGCGTCATCAAGTTCAGCCCTTCTATTCCTGTGGAGTTTCCGCCGGGCATGCTCGAAGAAATTTTCCCGCAGCCTGACATTGCCGGTGCCAATCTATATCACCCCAAGCTCAAGTGGGTGGGCATCGTGCTCTCCAGCTTCGGCATCGTCTACAACAACGACCGCATCGCGCAGCTTGGCCTTGCTGCACCGACAACGTGGACCGATCTGATTGATCCGCGCTATCAAAGTGAAGTTGCCTTGGCGGACCCATCGCACTCAGGTTCCATCGGCGAAGCGTACAACGCGATCCTCATGCGCCTAGGCTGGGATGAAGGTTGGAAGGTGCTTCGCCGTGTGTTTGCGAACGCGCGGTACTTCTCATCCGTCAGCACCAAAGTTTCCGTCGATGTCTCCACCGGTCAGGCAGCCACCGGTATGTCAATCGATTTCTACGGCCGCTTCCAAGCCAGCGCTGTCTCTGGCTCCACGGGGCAAGCGCTGAACCGACTTGGCTACATCGATCCGCCGGGCATGACCAAACAGAACGGCGACCCGGTCTCCATTCTGCACGGCGCACCGCATCACAAGCTCGCCAATGATTTCGTACTCTGGCTGCTCTCGAAGGAAGCCCAGCGAATCTGGAATCGCAAGCGCGGCACGGAAGATGGCCCCGAGCTTTACGAGCTGCGCAGGCAGCCGATTCGCCGGGATATGTATGTGGAAGAGGAGATGAAATATTGGACGGACGAGTTGCAGCCGTTCGCGCAGGCTCGCGCTTTTTCGCCGGGTATGCCGAACTTTTATTCTTACATCGCCACCATCTCGCATGCGATGGCGATCGATATTCATGATGACCTGATTGCAGCGTGGAAGGCGATCAATGCGTGCACAGATGAAAAGTTGAAAGCGGAACTGATCGAGATTTTTGATCGCATGCCGGCGGAGCTGGTCGTATCCAACGTGCCTGCGAATTGGCGCGAGATTCTTGATGATCCCAAGCACGCGGAGCACGCCGCTGTCGCAGCTTCGCTCAAGAAATTTACTTCCGACCTAAGCGCTCAGTGGAAAACAAGCGCAGATGCGATGCTGATGGATCGCCTGGCGTGGACGGCTTTCTTCCGAGCGAACTACCGAGAAGTGGTGGCGAAGGCGCGAGCGGGCAAATGAAGCTACTGGTTCATTGCAATCACATCGACGCGCCTCACATCACGCCGATCGCTTCTCTCTACAATGCCGCCATGCATGCCATTATTCTTTCGATCGGCGATGAACTGGTGCTCGGCCAAACGGTGGACACCAACAGCGCCTACCTCAGCGCGCAGCTCGCCTCGCGCGGGATCATGACTCGCTTTCATCAGACCATTGCTGACGATCAAGACGCCATCGCGCAGGCTTTTACGTGGGCATCCAATGAAGCTGATCTCGTCATCGTCACCGGCGGCCTTGGCCCGACGGAAGATGATCTGACGCGGCAAGCGCTGGCTCAGGCGATGGGTGTGGAACTGGTCGTTGATGAAGAGAGTCTTGCCGCGATCACCGGCTACTTCGCCAAACGCAATCGCATCATGCCCGATCGCAATCGCATTCAGGCGATGCAGCCGCGCGGCTGCAAGGCGATCCCCAATTCCTGCGGCACCGCGCCCGGCATGCAGGTGCAGTTTAGTCGCGCCATGATCTTCGTCACGCCCGGCGTACCCAGCGAACTCTTCGCCATGTTCCGCCTTTCTGTTGTGCCGTATCTCGATGAACTTGCCGCTGCACAGCCCGCACTTCGCCGAACTATTTTGACGCAAAAGATCAACACCTTCGGCTTAGGCGAAAGCGATATCGCAGAAAAACTCGGCGAACTCATGGACCGCAAGCGCAATCCGCTGATGGGCACGACTGTTTCCGATGGCCTGGTCTCCGTGCGAATTCGCAGTGAATTTGATGATCCCCAAAAAGCACAGGCTGAGCTTGATTACACCATCACTCAGGCGGAGCGGCTCCTTGGCCCCGTCGTCATCGGCAGAGAATCGCAGACGATGCAGGCGGCGCTCGTCGAGTTGCTGCTCGCAAAAAAAGCAACACTCGCAACCGCAGAAAGCTGCACCGGCGGTCTCGTCGCCAAATCCATCACCGATGTCGCAGGCTCCAGCGCCGTCTTCGCCGGCGGCTGGGTCACGTATGCCAACGAGATGAAAGCCGCGCAGCTCAACGTCCCCATGAGCCTCATCGAAAAGCACGGCGCTGTCAGCAAGCCTGTCGCGCGCTCCATGGCCCAAGGCGCCATTGAAAAAAGCGGAGCCACCTTGAGCGTCGCCATCACAGGCATTGCCGGCCCAGGCGGAGGCACCGAAGCCAAACCCGTGGGCACCATCTGGATCGCCATCGGCTCTCGCGATCAGGCGACTGGCACAATCGCTACAGATGCTCGTCTTTACTACCTGCCAGGCGACCGCGAACAGATTCGTGACCGCGCTGCTAAATGCGCGATGCAGATGCTCCGATTCCACATCATGGGTATTCCGCTCGATGAACTGCGCTGGGGACGAAAGCAGAAGTAACGGTAACCTGAATGTTGCATGATGCGGTGCGTGGTCAATAAGACATTCGATTCTCCCTGTGATCCCACCTAGACTCGCCCGCCATGAGTGACCAAGTTCAAGATGCTGCTTCCTACGATTCGCCGCGCCGTCGGCGAGAGCAAGCGGTCGCTGCGCCTGCGGCGCGCATTGATATTCACAGTCATCTGCTGCCCAACATCGACGACGGCTGCAAGTCCGATGATGAATCGCTCACCTGCGTTCGCAAGCTCAAAGAGGCGGGTTACATCGGCACCATCTGCACGCCTCACATCTGGCCCGAAGCCTTCCCGCAGAATCTGCCGATGCAGGTGCGCGCCTGGGCGGGCAGGTTCAGCGACTTGCTCGAAGATATGGGCATCGATTATCAAATCTGGCCCGGCGGTGAGCTGCGCCTCTTCGATGGCGTCATTCCCTTCATCGAAAAACACGGCGTGCCTACCCTCGCTGACTCGCGCTATGTCCTCGTCGATTTCTGGGACAAGCAGTGGCCCAAGTGGGCTAACAAAACTTTCGAGTGGTTTCTCAATCACAAGTACCGCCCGATCCTCGCTCACCCCGAACGCATCCCCGATCAGCGCGGCGACCTCGACGATCGTCTCCGCGAAGTCGAACAGATGGGCGTCCTCCTGCAAGGCAACGCACGCAGCCTGACCAACGGCGAAGGCATCCCCGCCAGCATGATCCTGCGCAAGCTGCTGCGCGAAGAGCGGCTCCACTTTTTCGCGCTCGACATGCACCGCCCGGATACGCTCAACCAGCGGTTCGATGGCATGTCGCTCCTGGAAGTCGAGTTCGGCGACAACCTGCACAACCACTTCACCATCACTGCGCCGCGCGTCATCGTCACGCCTCGGTGATCTGCATGTCACTGCAAGTTCGCTCAGCCGGTGCCCTATGCGATGGCACGCCGGGTGATTCTGGGCTGTTCTCGCAGCCGAGTTTTGTCTACTTTGAGCATTTTTCATTTGCGTCTACCCTTGTAAGTCGTTCTCAATACTGAGATTAGCTTGTGTCTAGGGGTAAACGAGTAGACGTCTACCCGCTTACCCTTACTGCCGAAGAAATGACCAAACCTGTCAGAGCAATGCCAAAGCCATCAAATCAAAGCCGTCAAATCAAAGCCATCATCAAGCCCGCGAAATCGAATCCTGCCCAAGCATAGTTTACCATATATCGAACTATAAATCAACCGTTCAATTCTAAATAAATACACCAAGACACGCGATAAACATGCAGTTTGTGTAGCGGGCGACTAGCGCTGTGAAAGCGATCGTGCAAGTGCTTCGCGTTATGACAAGACAAATGCTGTGCCCTACCCTAGACCCTCATCGAGGGAGGAGGTTCAAGAATTGCAATCCCTGCACCGCATAGAACAAATTCACGGTGATACTCGTTATGATGAGGTGCCTTGGACTTTTCCGAGGGCTTTTATCGTTTACGAAGGGTTTCCAATGATGTGCATTAAGGTTTCTCGTTTTTTCACGATGGCTCTGGTAGCCGCGTTTTTTGCTGTCACTCTGGTGAGCGCGGAAGATGCCGGCAAGGCGATCTCGCCGTTCAATGGCAAGGACCTGAGCGGCTGGAAATCCAAAGGTGACCCGGCCAAGAGCAAGTGGACCGTGGGCACTGCGACGCTCGATGCCGAGAACGCGGGCAAGATCAAAGTCGTGGCTGGCGGCAGCGATCTGATTAATGCGGCGGGCGGCGCGACCGACGGCTACAGCGAAGCGGCGTTTGGCGACTGCGTCATCGAGCTGGAAGTCTTCGTCCCCAAAGGCTCCAACTCGGGCATCTATGTCATGGGCGAATACGAAGTGCAGGTCTTCGACAGCTTCGGCAAAGAAGATGCCAAGATGGGCGGCGGCGACATGGGCGCGATCTACAGCGCACAAGCCCCCAAGGTCAACGCCACCAAAGCCCCCGGCCAGTGGAACAAATATGTCATCGACTTCCGCGCTCCTAAGTTTGATGAGCAAGGCAAGAAAACCAAAAATGCCCTCTTCGTGAAGGTCACACTCAACGACCAGGTCCTCCACGAAAATGTCGAGATGAAAGGCCCAACCCCCGGCGGCCTCACCGGCAAAGAAGCCCCGCAAGCCCCGATCATGTTCCAAGGCGACCACGGCCCTGTCGCCTACCGCAACATCAAAATCACCCCGGTCAAGTAATTCGCATTCCCTACAAACTTCCAATCCCCCTCCCTCGGGGAGGGGTTAGGGGAGGGCACTGCATTCGTGTTACGGCTGAGCGCAGCACTTGCATTCTCGCTTGTATCAACTGCCCTCCCCCAGCCCCTCCCCAAGGGAGGGGAGTTCAGGCCACTGCGCAACGGCTACATGCAATTGCCCTGGGAACTGCGCCTTTTCGGTCAAACATTTCACTTACTCGCCATCTCATTGACCAGCTTCGCCAGTGCTTCGAGATTTTTCTCTTCGATGATCTTCTTCACCCGCCCCGATGCATCCTCAACGCGGGCCAGCGCCGTCGTCACCGTCTTCCAAAGCTTCTCCGATTTCTTGGGGCTGTCCGCCAGGTACAACTCGGTGACTGCTTCGCTGAGCTTGGTGAGCTGAATCGTATCGAAGTGCTCGTAGTAACGGTTGATGATCTTCTTCTGACTCTTGGAATACTCTCGGCCTTGGGACATGGTG
>Ga0105055_10013064_pt1 | contig 10011 bp, 9 predicted proteins | sample BON03_FD_78090 | JGI IMG/M metagenome (GOLD analysis project Ga0105055, IMG submission 78090) | Freshwater microbial communities from Lake Bonney liftoff mats and glacier meltwater in Antarctica - BON-03 | ecosystem: Environmental > Aquatic > Freshwater > Ice > Glacier meltwater | place: Lake... | reverse complement strand
TGTGTGTGTGTGTGTGTGTGTGTGTGTGTGTGTGTGTGTGTGTGTGTGTGTGTGTGTGTGTGTGTGTGTGTGTGTGTGTGTGTGTGTGTGTGTGTGTGTGTATGTGTGCGTGTGTATGTGTGTGTGTATGTGTGTGTGTGTGTGTGTGTGTGTGTGTGTACATCATATACCTGCCTCGCAGGTGATACGTGTGTGAGTATTCATGTGTATGTGTGTGTGTGTGTGTTTACATAGATATATACGTATATATAGACATGTGTGTGTGTGTGTGTGTGTGTGTTTACATAGATATATACGTATATATAGACATGGATACCTACATATAATATATATCAAACCTGCCGCACATGTATCTCTCTCTCGTGCTCTCTCTCGCTTTTCCCCTTGCGCGCGCGCCCTTGCACGCGCATGCTTTCTCTCTTCTTCCTCTCTCGCTCTCGCTTCCTCTCTCTCTCTTTCTCTCTCTCTCTTCCTCTTTCTCTTTTCCTCTGTCTCTTAGTATCACCCTTTCTCTCTCTCTCTCTCTCTCTCTCTCTTGCCCTCTCTCTTGCCCTCTCTGTTCCCCTTTTTCTTTCTCTTTCTATCTCCTCACTGCCTAGACTCCTCTCTCCCTCCCTCTCATTATCTCTCTCTTCCCGTCAACTGTTTGACTCATGCACTTCCAAACCCAGATTTTGGCGGAAATACGAAGTGAATCGGCCGAACGAGTTGGGGATGTGTGTTCCCTTCTCTATCAGTGGGCTTCTCTTCAGGTCATTTTTTTTTTTTCAAAAAAATATTGGGGTGGAAATGCAAGTTAATATTACATTCGTATTCTATCTTTTTACTCTCCATGTTTTCTGCGTGTTTTATTTTATTTTATTTTATTTCTTCTTGGTGATGTATAGATGGGGAATTGATGCCGCCAAAAAAAAATCATATACAGTATCATTTACATGCAAAATATGATATTAGTATCATTTACATGAATTTCCAAATTGAGTAATGAGCTAGAAGTCTTCTAGCTGCATGTCGTTTTGTTTTTTTTGGTGGGTGTTGATTAAGTAAAAAAAGAGATTCGGTCGCGTTGACGCAGATATCCCATTGAGTCTTGCCTTTTTTGAGCGACTCTTAACATTCATGTACTTTTTACATATGAGAGATCCCCAGCATTCATATATATGTTTCCATTCATGTGTTTCTCACATGTAAGAGACCCTTAACATTCATATACCGTTCATATGAAAGAGACCCTTACTGTCTATATGTGAGAGACCCTTAACATTCATATACCGTTCATATGAAAGAGACCCTTACTGTCTATACGTGAGAGACCCTTAACAAGAGGTCCGACGCGGATATCCGATGGAGACATTCATATTGGGGAAGAATATATGTGAGAGACCCTTAACAAGAGACCCTTAACTATATGTGAGAGACCCTTAACAAGAGGTCCGACGCGGGTATCCGATGGAGACATTCATATCGGGGAAGAATTCCCTATCATTCATACATCGTTGACACGAAAGAGACCCTTACTACTCATACGTGAGAGACCCTTAACTGGAAGTTCAACGCAGATATCTGAGCGAGTATGCATATCGGAGAAAGGACCCTTAACAAGCATTTGTCGACATATGTGCGAGACCATTTATGTACACGTGTGAGACCCTTAACAAGCATTTGTCGACATATGTGCGAGACCATTTATGTACATGTGTGAGACCCTTAACAAGCATTTGTCTACATATGTGCGAGACCATTTATATACATGTGTGAGACCCTTAACCAGAGATTCGACGCAGATATCTGAGCGAGTCATGCATCTCGGGGAAAGGACCCTTAACATGCACGTCAGAGGGGCCCTTACATTAGACCTTAACTTGTCTTGTTACATCATTCATATATCGTTTATACGAAAGAGACCCTTCCCATGACTCGCTCAGACCCTTAACATGCACGTCAGAGGGACCCTTACATTAGACCTTAACTTGTCTTGTTACATAGTGATGATTTTGTGAGAATTATCCTTAATAGTCACGTCTGAGAGACGTGTATCCTTAACATGCATGTGTGCAAGACCCATCATATCCTGAACACTCATGTTTGAGAAACCCATGATAGACTTGACATATGTAAAGTCATAGATCATGTAAAGTCTCTATTTTTTTCATTTTTTGGAGTCTATGAATGATAGACTTTTACATATTCTATTAGACCCATGATAGACTTGACATATGTAAAGTCATAGATCATGTAAAGTGTCTATTTTGTTCTTTTTTGGAGTCTATGAATGGTAGACTTTTACATATTCTATGAGACCCATGATACACTTTACATATTCATGTATGAGAAACCCGTATGGTTGACGTTCATGTATGAAAGATTTGACTCTCATGTATGCGAAACTCATGTATGAGAGACCCATATGTTCGAGATAGCTCCCTGGTGTACACCAGGTGAGATTATGGGAGAAGAGACCCTTAACATTTATGTACAAGAGACCCTTATTTTTTACACGATACTCTGGTGTACATCCTTAACAGTCATACATGGGAGACCTGTATGTTTGACATGGTTCCCTGGTGTACATCAGGTGAGATTATGGGAGATTGCTCTGGCGTGTCGCTCCACCAAGGTGAGACGTGACTTTTGTATGCGTGCGACATGACTCCTTCATACCCGTGTCATGACTCCTTCATACATGTGACACGACTCATTCCTGTTATTATGGGAGATCGTTCTTACGTGTCTCTGCACCAAGGTGAGACGTGACTTTTTCAGATGTGTGACATGACTCCTTCATACCTGTGTCATGGCTCTTTCTTAGGTGTGACATGACTCATTCCTGATATGATGGGAGATCGTTCTGCCGTGCCGCTCTACAACATGTGTGTGACATGACATGACTCCTTCATATGAATGACATGGCTCCTTCATATGTGCGATATGACTCCTTCATATGAATGACATGACTCCTTCATATGTGCGATATGACTCCTTCATATGTGCGACATGACCCTTCATGTGTGTAACATGACTCATCCACATGTGTAACATGACTCCTACATATGCAATTTGAATTTTTTCTCTGATTTTTCCGCATGGCTCTGGCCTGTCACTTTTGTTTTACGGTGAGACATGACTTTGTCATATGTGTGATATGACTCCTTTGTATTTGTGACATGGCTCCTTTATATGCTTGGCACGACTTTTACATATTTGTGACATGACTCCTTCATATATGTGACATGACTCCTTCATGCATGTGACATGACTTGTTCATACACATGACATGACTCATTCAAACGTGTCTCTCGTCACACTCACATATACAAACACTCTCCCCCCCCCTTCCCCTCGTCCCATCCAACTATGTCCTCACTTTGACTCTCTCTCTTCCCCCCCCCATCCCTCCTCTGGTACGTATATGTGTAAGTATACGTATGTGTACGTATATGTATATATACATATGTATATATATATGTATGTGTGTATACATATATATGTATGTACATATATATATATGCACACGCACACACACACACACGCACACGCATATACATATACAAATACATACATATGTAGATATACATATATGTATATTCATGTATGTATGTGTGTGTTGGTGTTTGTTTGTGTGTGGTCCTATATGTGGAAACCCATTGCCGATTTCCCCCACGTCTGACCACTCTCTATCTATCTCTGCGTATCTCTCTCTCTGTTTCTGTCGCGTTGTCTCTTTGTTCTCTCTTTCTCTCTCTGTCTTCTTTCGTTTCTCTCTTTTTCTCTCTCTCTCTCTCTTTCTCTCTCTCGTTTTCTCACTCTCTCTCTCTCACACGAACGCACACACGCGCATACACATTGAACACAGGTGGAATATATATAGACGGGAGGAAACGAAGGCTGCGGCATTTTCGTGCGAGAAATTTAAATATTCTCGTCATGTTTTCAAGTGCGTTGCAGTGTGCTGCAGCGAGTTGCAGCGTGTTGCAGTATGTTGCAGTCAGTGTGTTGTTGAACACTTCTGCGTCACGTTTCGTGTAAATAGTTATGTCTCATGATAATGAGTCCTGCCTGCAGTGGGTTCCCATCTATTGATCCTTGTTCTTGCAACCCGAGACAAGCATCCTTAATGTCCAGCAGCAGCTGGCCCAGAGAGGTGTCCTGTTTGTACAGAGCGTTAAGTTTCGCAGAGACACTGTCCATTCGAGTCATAAGCAGTGACAATGCTTACTTCCTCTTACTTTGGTTTTCCTGGGGAGATTTAACGGGGAGGAGGAGAGTAGGACATGCCAGTGGCAGTTCAAGGCTGGTGACGTTCCCATCATTGTCGCCAATTGTTCAGCAAGAGAATGTCCGCCAAAGGAGCCAATTGTTCAGCAAGAGAATGTCCGCCACCTCCGCGCTTACAAAGATTGGGCAGTGGAAGGTCGTGGTCAGGACCCTGTCATCCTGTCGAGGGATAGTGTCGAAGGTAGAGAACCCGTAACGTCGCAAATTAGGCCAGAGTTTACTGTACGCAGCTTCCCCACCTTGGAGGATGGTAAGTTCCAGCATCTTAGCACTTGTGAGTTTGTCCCGCGTCCCTTCCAATAGCTTCCGATTGATGTTGCCTTTATCACCTCGTAAGAAATAGTCTGGTAGCTTTGCTGGAAGCTTCTCGGGCCCAGCTGATCTTAGAGGTCAGAGGAGAGCTTCTAACAATTGATACCGTTCGAGAAGCACCGCTGGTGTCTGAAAGACCTAGGGAAATCGTCGCGAATACTCTCCCCTGGATGGCTGACCTTGGCTGGTCATGTGTCATGTGCCCAGTGTTAATTGAGTTAACATGTGTGAGGGTATCCCCTATGCCATTGCTCCTCTCCCAGGGAACCACGCGGTCCTGGGAGAATCTTAGTAATCGTAAGCAGGGGGGTGTAGATCCCAACCCCCTGAGGCCGGACGGATAGCAGGGATCAGTTATCTGCCGCCTGTCCTTGTGCGTCGGGAGCTCCTATGATGCCCGGGAGTTCGCAAAGCCACTTTGCCTGACCATAGCTGTGAAAGATGCACTCCCGCAGGGAGAATATTCCTCGGTTCCTGGCCTGTGCATCAGTTCAGATGAAAATTGTGGATGTTCCAACTTTAATAGCGACGCTGCGGTCGGAATTGACTTCAGGTGGCTTTTACCATTGTCCCTTCCATCTGGATGGAAATGGGAAGTTTCGCTTGGCAGGCCAAGAGCGCTAATTGGATATTGGGTGCAAAAGAAATGAGTTCGGGAATGAACGGGTCCCATTCTACCCGTATATCCAAGATGTGAGCGAGGTAACAGGCAAAGGTGAGTTTGTTAGCGCTGGCATGTTTCCATCCAAGATGCTGCGCAGTATCCTAGAGTTTCAGCAGGCTGAAGCGACCATTGTCATTGAGTGCTTCCTGGTAAGTGATCTCAAGCATTTGCAGAGTGCCGTCATCAAATTGACTGCAGCGTTCTAAGTTATCCCATTGAGACGTGAAAAGCTTATTTAGGGGGAGCTTGCATTGTAGCCCACCCGAGTCACTCGGGAAAGTTACGAGGTGAAGAGGCATGTGGCGGTGCTGCGTACCAGGTTCCAGGCGTTTTTATACGCTCAGACCCATATTGCCGTAAGTAGTTTGAGATTAATATCCGGCCAGTCAACCAGTGGAGCCGAGAAGGAGAAGAGCAACGGCAGGCACATTGAGATGACCTTGAGTCTTTGGTTGATTCTCAGATTGTTGTTCTTGTAGAGATAGGCCCCCAACTCTATTGCCAAATCGATCGTCTTCCTTCTCTGGGCTTTGGCGTCCAACCACATATTCCGCCCGTGAACTACCTTGAGCTTCTCGCCCTGGGAGGTAATCCCTGTTGGGGTCCAGGTCTTCGAGCATGGTGTGCAACGATCTTGTGCTTCGGACTTGAAGTGGTGCAGGCTGCGCTTTTGTCCCCACGTTAAGCATCTTTTCAGATGACTACTGTTTGCGAGAACTTCACACGCTTCGGCAACCCTATCGTCCTCGGATAATGGTTCTACCGCAAAGTCAGGATCCATGTATTTTAAGTCCTGCGTCTCCTAAATAATCTTATGGAAGTCACGGTGGAGTTATGTGCGAGGCTTTCGTTTCCGGACAGTTGTTCTAGCGTCTTGATGCCCCCCCCCTTCCTGTATAGAGCTCCCGTCACCAGTGATTTTTTTATGGAGATTTTGAGTTGGAACTTGATGATTTCCCAACGAGCCGTAGTAGTGTGTTGATATCTGGAGCTGACATACAGGAAGAGGTCGTCGGCAAATGCTTGCTGGTTCCACTGGCACTTGGGAACTCTGCGTACTCGATGTGAAATTTCAGAGGAGTCCAGCAGTCGTAAGAGAGCATTGACGAAACAGTCAACTTGAAAAAGAAGAGATGACAGTGCAGAGCCCTGCACTGTTCTTATGTCCAGATTGATTGCTGCCAAAAGTTTGTTATCAGCGAGAACTCGCATGGTAGAGCGCTCGTAGATGCTGCTAAGTAAAAAGACATCGGGGATGCCGAAGCCTTCAAGCCTTAAACTCAAATTCCCATAGATCTGAACTTCATGGACCCTCAATCAAGGGTACTAAACTACCGTTGAAAGTAATAAAATTAATCATCAAATCATGTAGGAAAAGACCCTGGCTTCATTGAGAAAGTCCAGGTTGTTGACTTATCTTCTGCTCGAGCGAAACTAGTCAGGATCCAATATCAGGCACCCAGCGTGTGGGCGGAAGCAGTGCATTTGGCGGGAAGTGTCTTGATCGTGAGCGCCCGATGCCTGAGTCTCTGTGAGCGGGACCGGGCCGCAGTGCTTCTGGGAGTGGCTGCAGTGTGAAAGGGGGTGGTACGTATTTATTTGGAAAAAGAAGTCCACAGCTGTCACCAAGTTCTCCTTGCTCCAAAGTCCTGAGGAGTATATCAGGATCAGTGAGAGCAGGGAGGAGATGTGATGGTCCACAGGCTTTCTGGCAAAAATCTGGGAATGATAAGGCATTTTTTTTGGTTGGGTGCGTCAAAAAAAAGAATGTCCGAAAAAGGACAAGAGGAGAGTGAGACGCGGGAGTAGAGAACCAAAGCACACAGAACACACAAATCAATCCGAATAATAAAAGCTCGGTGAACCCTAAGTCTGCCTCAAACCAGTCGAGGAAACCCTGTACAGTGCTGCAGTACCCATCAACAAACGTGTGCTCGAATGCTGCAGAACTATCACAGCCCAATCCGAGCCTACAAATACGACCGCAGCGCCAAGCGCGCGAGGGCCGACGTTTAGGCTGAAATTGTGATCTGCAGATTGTATTCCACAGAACGGGCAGACAAAACAACGGCTATTCAATGAAATGCGAAGCCGTCGCATGTGGATCATCGCACGCTTTCGACGCTCAAGGTTCTCTACATTGCCGGTCAGTGTTCTTTACATTGTCGGTTTGTACTGACTGCTAGACTGACGAAAGGTCGGCGCGACTCAGTTGATAGCCCAGTTAATGTGCATGCGGGTGTGTGGGTGGTGTGTACTGAATGTTCAGTACTGATTCATTCTGGGTGACAGGCTCGGATCATGTCTCCTTGTGCGTGCGGATGTGGGTTGGAGGTGCGGTTGATTGGAGATCATCGCAGAGACTGCCGTCTCAGGGAGCTTGCTGCTGGACGTTCGTGCCCACCCAACGTGCGTAGCGCAGCCCAGGCGTGTCTCAAGCGCGACTTGAACTTGAAGTCCAACCCGAGCCACAACAAGACCAACAACCCGATCAACAACCCGAAGAACAACCCGAAGAACAACCCGAAGAACAACAAGACCAACAACCCGATCAACAACCCGAAGAACAACCCGAAGAACAACCCGAAGAACAACAAGACCAACAACCTGATCAACAACCCGAAGAACAACCCGAAGAACAACCCGAAGAACAACCCGAAGAACAACCCGAAGAAAACCCCGAAGAACAACCCGAAGAACAGCTTGATCAGGAAGCATGCTCTCAGAACCGCGAACCTGAAAGCTTTGCGAGACGACCCAACGATTCTCGCCACGAAGAAGATGTCAGCTGGTATGATTGCATCCGTATCCGTGCCGACTGACAATGACTGGAGTACTTGGCATCCATGGTTCATCACTGACCATCAAAAATTGGTGTTGTTTACAGAGGATATCGCCCGGGCCACGTCGCACATCTTCACTTGCATTCGCGACAAGGACGGCTGGTCCATCGAGGAAAAGCATGACTACAACATGGAGACTCTGCGCATCGAGAAGGCGGGGGGAGACATCTCGAAGCGCAAAATTTTCAAGATGTACTTCGGTACCACCGTCCGCGATGTGAAGCGAGTGAGTTTTTGACTCAATCAAATGGTTGTCTGCGCTATGGTGCCGTGGTGCTGTGTGCGTGCGTGCATCTGGATGGTAATAGTTGGATTATATTTGTTTGCAGGAATGTGCGGCCTTTTTGACCGCACGTGGAGGAAAGCAGCGCACCAAGGCCAAGCATACAAAGACCAAGTCTAAGATTACAAAGACCAAGTCTGCAAGCACTGTCACGATGGGTGTGGACATCGAGCAGGAGGATTCAGACGTGTTGGCCGTGTTGGGCGACCAGCGTGCACTCGATGGCAACTGGGGCCCCGAATACTGCAACAAGGCAGTGTTGGTCGGTACACGCATCAAACACGACTCCAAAGCCTCCATCAAGGCCAAGAGGCCAAGATATTGGACGGCAACGCAAGGTGTGCCCAATTTGTTGCTGTTTGAACATGGGTCTGTGGATGTGGCATCATACCGTCATACACGCTTGTGCATACTGACACTAATGAAAAACAATGTGCGTATACAGCGCTCCAGGTCCTGGACGCTCAAGTCCAGGTACTCCACACATCCTGTGCCTTCATCTACACAAAGGAGCTCGAGGACGCAATGCAAACGGCCATCCACGAGGCCCCCCTTCCCTTGAGACTCCACAGGCAATATATAATGATCCAATTCGTGTGAAGTCTAATCATACACCCTGACTCTGCATATGTCACAGGGCCATATCCAAGGGCGGCGGAATCCCCCGAGGCGAAAAAAGTGCGTATGATGCCTCATTTATGTGTGAGTGAGAGGACTCAAACATATATATATGAAAAAAAAGCGCAGAGCGCGATTTTGAAATTTGAAACCCTGACCTTAGTAGTGTGCCAGAGACAGCATTTTCGGGTATTTTTTATGAGTTTTTTGGTGTTTTAATTCTCGCTAAAACAACGTGTCTGGAGTTGGTAACAAAGAATCTCCTTACTCGAACTCACTCATAAATACCCCCGTCGCCCGCACCTAAACACTCCTTCTCACACGACACACTAGGTGAATTCCCAGTCAGTGACCCCACCCGTCTGTCAAAAGAAATGATGTCTTGGGTTTCGCCTGTATCGAGTATTAAAATACTGTGTTTTGAAAATATTGGATCCGGACTACCAGGATTTACTTTTCTTGCATGTTACGCACGCACACACGCACGCATGCACACGTACACACACGAACAAATCCGCACACACATTCGCACACATACATGACTACATCCTCATACAAGAAAACAAAGGCACACCGGTGCGCGCGTGTGTGCGTGAGAGAGATAGTGTGTGTGTATATGTGTGTGTGTGTGTGAGGGTGTGCGTGTGGTTGCGTGTGTGTAAAGGTGAGTGTGCGTGTGCGTGCCTATCAGTGAGAGTGCGTGTGTGTGTGTGTGTGTGTGAAAGTGTTCGTGTGTGTGTATACATTGTTTATGTGCGACAGAGAGTATGTCAGAGAGTACAAGACAGAAAGTGTTCCGAGTGTGTGAGAGAGAGAGGGTGTCAGCGTGTGTGTTTGTAAGTGTGTGTGTTTGTGTGAGAGAGAGAGACAGAAAGAGAAAGAGAGAGAGACAGAAAGGGGGAGAGAGAGAGACGAGTGGAGGGAGGAGGGAGGGGGAGGGGGGAGGAGGGAGACGAGAGAGATTGAGTGAGTATGTGTGTGTGTGTTTGTGTTTGTGCGTGTGTGTGTGTGTTTGT
>Ga0105055_10013063_pt1 | contig 10011 bp, 9 predicted proteins | sample BON03_FD_78090 | JGI IMG/M metagenome (GOLD analysis project Ga0105055, IMG submission 78090) | Freshwater microbial communities from Lake Bonney liftoff mats and glacier meltwater in Antarctica - BON-03 | ecosystem: Environmental > Aquatic > Freshwater > Ice > Glacier meltwater | place: Lake... | reverse complement strand
ATAGAGTATTCTAATGATGTGAATGTACATTCATTATTATTATTAACTTTTGCAGAAGTATTATGGTACACATTACAAACAATAATTAAAGATTTTAAATTTGATATACAACAAGAAATAAAAAGCATTTTAAATCAAGATATTAATGATGCTGTGTGCAAGTGTTTTACTGGACGTATTAATCGGGTTATTAACTGTTTAAATGGGTTCAGTCCATTAGTATCAATTCAAATAAGCGAAAATGAACAAATCGGGAATATAATTGTTATTATTAAAGAAAAATTAGAATTAACAAATAGCTATACAATTGAATCACATAAAGAACTTGTTGTTGATGAATTAGAAAATCGTGGTTATTCAAAAGATATTATTGATGTATGGATAGGTTTCATTGAATGAAAAAATTGATTTATTTATTTAATTGAATTTATTATATTATTACTATATAATGATACAAGTTAAATATAGTAATGATACAATTAAAGAATATAAAACATTTGATGAAATATCTGATGGTATAAATGTTATTTCTATTGATTGTTCTAATAATGAATTAACACAATTACCTGAAAATATGAATTTTCAAAATTTACAAGTATTAAATTGTTCAAATAATAAATTAACACAATTACCTGTAAATATGAATTTTTCAAATTTACAAAAAATAACTTGTTGTCATAATGAATTAACACAATTACCAGAAAATATGAATTTACCAAATTTACAAATATTATATTGTTATAATAATGAATTAATGCAATTACCCAAAAATATGAATTTTCCAAATTTAAAAGAATTATCTTGTTATAATAATAAATTAACACAATTACCTGAAAATATGAATTTACCAAATTTACAAAAATTAAGTTGTTATTATAATAAATTAACACAATTACCTGAAAATATGAATTTTCAAAATTTACAATATTTATATTGTTCTAATAATCAATTAACACAATTACCTGAAAATATGATTTTTCAAAATTTACAATCATTATATTGTTGGAATAATCAATTAACACAATTACCTGAAAATATGAATTTACCAAATTTACAAGAATTATATTGTTATAATAATGAATTAATACAATTACCAAAAAACATGATTTTTCCAAATTTACAAAAATTATATTGTTTTGATAATCAATTAACTAGTTTACCATTGTGTATTTTAAATTTTAGACATTTACGAATAATTAGTTATGTGAATAATGAAATTGAATTATAACCACAAATTGCTCGATTTATTCATAGAATAAAAAATTTAAAGATAAATTCAAATAAATTAAGTGTTTACAATGATACACAAAACATTCATAATGCTAATATACAAGTATCTGTTAAAGATAGTATTAATAATATTACTACTAGAACTGATTTACCAAAATTTAATCAAGAAAAATTAATTGATTATATTTTAAAAGATGATACACTACTCAACAAAGAACAATTAATAGAGTATTCTAATGATGTAAATGTACATTCATTATTATTATTAACTTTTGCAGATGTATTATGGTACACATTACAAACAATAATTAAAGATTTTAATGTTGATATACAACAAGAAATAAAAACCATTTTAAATCAGGATATTAATGATGCAGAATGCAAGTGTTTTACAGGACGTATTAATCGGGTTATTAATTGTTTGAATGGGTTCAGTCCATTAGTATCAATTCAAATAAGTTATGGAGAACAAATTGGAAATATTATTGTTATTATTAAAGAAAAATTAGAACTGACAAATAGTTATACAATTGAAACACATAAAGAACTTGTTATTGACGAATTAAAAGAAAGGGGTTATACAAAAGATATTATTGATACATGGATAGGTTTTATTGAATAAAAAATTGATTTATTTATTTATTAATATTCATTATATTATTACTATACAATGATAAAAGTTAAATATAGTAATGATACAATTAAAGAATATAAAACATTTGATGAAATATCTGATGGTATAAATGTTATTTCTATTGATTGTTCTAATAATGAATTAACCCAATTACCAGAAAATATGAATTTTCCAAATTTGCAAGAATTAAATTGTTTTGATAATAAATTAACACAATTACCTGAAAATACGAATTTACCAAATTTACAAAAATTAGATTGTTCTCATAATAAATTAACACAATTGTCTGAAAATATTAATTTTCCAAATTTAAAAGTATTAGATTGTTCAAATAATAAATTAACACAATTACCAGAAAATATGAATTTTCCAAATTTACAAGAATTAAATTGTTCTTATAATCAATTAAGACGATTACCTGTAAATATGAATTTTTTAAATTTACAAAAATTACATTGTTTTTGTTGTGAATTAATACGATTATCTGACAATATGAATTTACCAAATTTACAAGAATTAATTTGTTGGGATAATCAATTAACACAATTACCTGAAAATATGAATTTTCCAAATTTACAAAAAATAAATTGTTGTAATAACAAATTAACACAATTACCTGAAAATATGAATTTCCCAAATTTACAAGTATTAAAATGTTCTTATAATGAATTAACACAATTACCAGAAAATATGAATTTTCCAAATTTACAAGTATTATATTGTTATAATAATAAATTAACACAACTACCAGAAAATATGAATTTTCCAAATTTACAAAAATTACATTGTTATAATAATGAATTAATACAATTACCAAAAAACATGAATTTTCCAAATTTACAAAAATTATATTGTTGGAATAATAAATTAACTAGATTACCATTATGTATTTTAAATTTTAGACATTTAAAATATATTAGTTATGAAAATAATGAAATTGAATTATCTTCACAAATTGCTCGGTTTATTCGTATAATACAAAATAAAAATAAAAATAGTTTAAATGTTTACAATGATGGACAAAACATTCATAATGTTAATATCCAAGTATCTGTTAAAGATAGTATTAATAATATTACTACTAGAACTGATTTACCTAAATTTAATCAAGATAACTTAATTAGTTATATTTTACAAGATGATACACTACTCAACAAAGATCAATTAATAGAGTATTCTAATGATGAAAATGTACATTCTTTATTGCTTTTAACTTTCCCAGAAGTATTATGGTATACATTACAAACAATAATTAAAGATTTTGATGTTGATACACAACAAGAAATAAAATCAATTCTAAATCAAGAGATGGCAGATGCTGAATGTAAATGTTTTACTGGACGTATTAATCGGGTTATTAACTGTTTGAATGGATTTAGTCCATTAGTCTCTATTCGCATAAGTGATAATGAACAAATCGGAAATATAATTGTTATTATTAAAGAAAAATTAGAATTGACGAATAGTTATACAATTGAAACACATAAAGAATTTGTTATTGATGAATTAGAAGAAAGGGGTTATTCAAAAGATATTATTGACACATGGATAGGGTTCATCGAATAATGGATATTAAAAAAATTGAATTATTTATTTTATTACATCCATTATATTATTACTATATAATGATACAAGTTAAATATAGTAATAATACAATTAAAGAATATAAAACATTTGAAGAAATATCTGATAGTTATACAGTTATTTCTATTGATTGTTCTCGTAATAAATTGACACAATTACCTGAAAATATGAATTTTCCAAATTTACAAGAATTAAATTGTTCTGATAATAAATTAACACAATTACCAGAAAATATGAATTTACCAAATTTGCAAGAATTAAATTGTTCTCTTAATAAATTGACACAATTACCTGAAAATATGAATTTTCCAAATTTACAAGAATTAAATTGTTCTGATAATAAATTAACACATTTACCAGAAAATATGAATTTTTTAAATTTACAAATATTATATTGTTGGAATAATCAATTAACGCAATTACCAGAAAATATGAATTTTCCAAATTTACAAGAATTAAATTGTTCTTATAATCAATTAAGACGATTACCTGTAAATATGAATTTTTTAAATTTACAAAAATTACATTGTTTTTGTAGTAAATTAATACGATTACCAGACAATATGAATTTTCCAAATTTACAAAAATTAATTTGTTGGGATAATCAATTAACACAATTACCAGAAAATATGAATTTTCCAAATTTACAAAAAATAAATTGTTGTAATAACAAATTAACACAATTACCTGAAAATATGAATTTTCCAAATTTACACAAGTTATATTGTTCTTGTAATAAATTAACACAATTACCTGAAAATATGAATTTTCCAAATTTACAAGAATTAATTTGTTGGAATAATCAATTAACACAATTACCTGAAAATATCAATTTACCAAATTTACAAATATTACATTGTTATAATAATCAATTAACACAATTACCTGAAAATATGATTTTTACAAATTTACAAATATTACATTGTTATAATAATCAATTAACGCAATTACCTGAAAATATGAATTTTCCAAATTTACAAGAATTAGATTGTTGTTATAATAAATTAATACAATTACCTGAAAATATGAATTTTCCAAATTTGCAAAAAATAATTTGTTCCAATAACCAATTGACACAATTACCTGGAAATATGAATTTTCCAAATTTACAAGAATTACATTGTGATAATAATCAATTAACTAGATTACCATTATGTATTTTAAATTTTAGACATTTACTAATAATTAATTATGAGAATAATGAAATTGAATTATCGCAACAAATTGCTCGGTTTATTCATAGAATGCAAAATTTAAATATGAACAGTTTAAGTGTTTACAATGATACACAAAATATTCATAATGTTAATATTCAAGTATCTGTTAAAGATAGTATTAATAATATTACTACTAGAACTGATTTACCTAAATTTAATCAAGATAACTTAATTGATTATATTTTAAAAGATGATACACTACTCAACAAAGAACAATTAATAGAGTATTCTAATGATATGAATGTACATTCATTATTATTATTAACTTTTGCAGAAGTATTATGGTATACATTACAAACAATAATTAAGGATTTTGATGTTGATGTACAACAAGAAATAAAAACCATTTTAAATCAAGATATTAATGATGCTGAATGCAAGTGTTTTACTGGACGTATTAACAGGGTTATTAATTGTTTAAATGGGTTCAGTCCATTAGTATCAATTTGTATAAGTGATAATGAACAAATTGGAAATATTATTGTTATTATTAAAGAAAAATTAGAATTGACAAATAGTTATACAATTGAAAACCATAAAGAACTTGTTATTGATGAATTAACAGAAAGGAATTATGCAAAAGATATTATTGATACATGGATAGGTTTCATCGAATAAAAAATTGATTTATTTATTTTATTAAATGTATTTATTATTACTATATAATGATAAAAGTTAAATATATTAATGATATGATAAAAGAATATGAAACATTTGAACAAATATATGATGTTATAAATGTTATTTCTATTGATTGTTATCGCAATAAATTAACAAAATTACTTGAAAATATGAATTTTCCAAATTTACAAGTATTAAATTGTTCTAATAATAAATTAACAAAATTACTTGAAAATATGAATTTTCCAAATTTACAAGTATTAAATTGTTCTAATAATAAATTAACACAATTACCTGAAAATATGAATTTACCAAATTTAAAAGTATTAAATTGTTCTCACAATCAATTAACACAATTACCAGAAAATATGAATTTTATAAATTTACAATTTTTACATTGTTATGATAATCAATTAACACAATTACCAGAAAATATGAATTTACCAAATTTACAAGAATTACATTGTTCTGATAATAAATTAACACATTTACCTGAAATTATGAATTTTACAAATTTACAAAAATTATATTGTTATTATAATAAATTAATACAATTACCTAAAAATATGAATTTCACAAATTTACAAACATTAGTTTGTTATAATAATAAATTAACACAATTACCTGAAAATATGAATTTCACAAATTTACAAATATTAATTTGTTATAATAATAAATTAACACAATTACCAGAAAATATGAATTTACCAAATTTACAAAAAATAGATTGTTGTTATAATGAATTAATACAATTATCTGAAAATATGAATTTAACAAATTTATATGAATTATATTGTTTTAATAATGAATTAACACAATTACCAAAAAATATGAATTTACCAAATTTACAAAAATTAGATTGTTCTCATAATAAATTAACACAATTACCTGAAAATATGAATTTTCCAAATTTAAAAGTATTAGATTGTTCAAATAATAAATTAACACAATTACCAGAAAATATGAATTTTCCAAATTTAAAAGTATTAGATTGTCTTGGTAATAAATTAACACAATTACCAGAAAATATGAATTTTCCAAATTTACAAACATTAAATTGTTGGAATAATAAATTAACACAATTACCAAAAAATATGAATTTTCCAAATTTACAAAATTTATATTGTTCTAATAATAAATTAACACAATTATCAGAAAATATGATTTTACCAAATTTAAAAGAATTAAATTGTTATAATAATAAATTAACTAGTCTACCATTATGTATTTTAAATTTTATACATTTACAAAGTATTAATTATACAAATAATGAAATTGAATTATCGCCACAAATTGCTCGATTTATTCGTAGAATACAAAATAAAAATATAAATAGTTTAAGTGTTTATAATGATGGACAAAATATTCATAATGTTAATATTCAAGTATCTGTTAAAGATAGTATTAATAATATCACTACTAGAACTGATTTGCCAAAATTTAATCAAGATGACTTAATTGATTATATTTTAAAAGATGATACACTACTCAACAAAGAACAATTAATAGAGTATTCAAATGATGATAATGTACATTCTTTATTGCTTTTAACTTTTGCAGAAGTATTATGGTATACATTACAAACAATTATTAAAGATTTTGATGTTGATACACAACAAGAAATAAAAACCATTTTAAATCAAGATATTAATGATGCTGAATGCAAGTGTTTTACTGGGCGTATTAACAGGGTTATTAATTGTTTAAATGGTTTCAGTCCATTAGTCTCTATTCAAATAAGTGATAGTGAACAAATTGGGAATATAATTGTTATTATTAAAGAAAAATTAGAATTGACGAATAGTTATACAATTGAAACTCATAAAGAACATGTTAAAGAAGAGTTGTATGAAAGGGGTTATTCCAAAGATATTATTGATACATGGATAGGTTTTATTGAATAAAAAATTGATTTATTTATTTATAGTTTCATTATATTATTACTATAAAATGATAAAAGTTAAATATAGTAATAATACAATTAAAGAATATAAAACATTTGAAAAAATATCTGATGACGAAATAGTTATTTCTATTGATTGTTCTTATAATAAATTAACACAATTACCTGAAAATATGAATTTTCCGAATTTACAAAAATTAGATTGTTCTGGTAATCAATTAACGCGATTACCTAAGAATATGAATTTACCAAATTTACAAGAATTATATTGTTATGGTAATAAATTAACACAATTACCAGAAAATATGAATTTACCAAATTTACAAAAATTATATTGTTGGAATAATAAATTAACAAAATTACCTGAAAATATGAATTTTCCAAATTTACAAAAATTATATTGTTATAATAATGAATTAATACAATTATCTGAAAATATGAATTTTCCAAATTTACAAGAATTACATTGTTGGAATAATAAATTAACACAATTATCGAAAAATATGAATTTACCAAATTTACAAGAATTATATTGTTATAATAATAAATTAACACAATTATCAGAAAATATGAATTTTCCAAATTTACAAAAATTATATTGTTGGAATAATAAATTAACACAATTATCGAAAAATATGAATTTACCAATTTTACAAAAATTATATTGTTATAATAATAAATTAACACAATTACCCAAAAACATGAATTTACCAAATTTACAAGATTTAAATTGTTGGAATAACAAATTAACACAATTACCTGAAAATATGAATTTACCAAATTTACAAATATTACATTGCGCTAATAATAAATTAACTAGACTACCAATGTGTATTTTAAATTTTATACATTTACAAAAAATTAGTTATGTAAATAATGAAATTGAATTATCGCCACAAATCGCTCAGTTTATTCGCGGAATACAAAATAGAAATTTAAATAATTTAAATGTTTATAATGATACACAAAACATTCATAATGCTAATATACAAGTATCTGTTAAAGATAGTATTAATAATATAACTACTAGAACTGATTTACCTAAATTTAATCAAGATGACTTAATTGATTATATTTTAAAAGATGATGCACTACTCAACAAAGAACAATTAATAGAGTATTCTAATGATGTGAATGTACATTCTTTATTATTATTAACTTTTGCAAAAGTATTATGGTACACATTACAAACAATAATTAAAGATTTTGATTGTGATATACAACAAGAAATAAAAAGCATATTAAATCAAGAGATGAATGATGCTGAATGTAAATGTTTTACTGGACGTATTAACAGAGTTATTAATTGTTTAAATGGATTTAGTCCATTAGTATCTATTCAAATAAGTGAAAATGAACAAATCTGTAATATTATTGTTATTATTAAAGAAAAATTAGAATTAACCAATAGTTATACAATCGAAACTCATAAAGAACATGTTATTGATGATTTAAAAGAAAGGGGTTATTCAAAAGATATTATTGATACATGGATATGTTTCATTGAATAAAAAATTGATTTATTTATTTTATTATATTATTACTACAAAATGATAAAAATTAAATATAGTAATGATACAATTAAAGAATATAATGAATTTGAACAGATATCTGATAGTTATACAGTTATTTCTTTTAAACAATCCCACATACACTCATTTTTCATATACCAATCAATTCATTAAATAATCAATTAAATAATTAAAAATTTCGTTAATTGATAAACTGGTTGATATTAATAAATTATATCTTCTAATAATTAAAATAAGTTCATTTATCGCTTTTTTAGATTTTTTAATAGGACAACCATTTTTTACGAACATATCTTAAACATCCATTAGATGATGTATTCCGATATGTATTATAATCCTATTTTATATCCATTTCCATTAGCATATTTTAAATATCTAATGGCTGCTTCAGAAGTTGCACAAGGACTACATATTGTAAATTTCAATTGATGACCTTTTTCATTCTTTATTGCTTTTAACTTTCTCAGAAGTATTATGGTACACCCTACAAACAATAATTAAAGATTTTGATATTGATACACAACAAGAAATAAAATCAATTCTAAATCAAGAGATGGCAGATGCTGAATGCAAGTGTTTTACTGGACGTATTAACGGGGTTATTAATTGTTTGAATGGATTTAGCCCATTAGTCTCTATTCAAATAAGTGATGGAGAACAAATCTGGAATATAATTGTAATGAGTAAAGAAAAATTAGAATTGACAGGAAGTTATACGATTGGGTCACATAAAGAACTTGTTGAAAAAGAATTGGTAGAAAGAGGATATTCAAAAAATATTATTAATGAATGGATAGGTTTCATTGAATAATTAAAAAAATTGATTTATTTATTGAATTGAATTTAATTATTGAATTATTATTCCAATGATAAAAGTTAAATATAGTGATGATACAATTAAAGAATATAATGAATTTGAAGAAATATCTTCAGGTATAAATGTTGTTTCAATTGATTGTTCTGGGAATAAATTAACACAATTACCTGAAAATATAAATTTTCCAAATTTACAAAAATTAGATTGTTCTCATAATCAATTAACACAATTACCAAAAAATATGAATTTACCAAATTTACAAGAATTACATTGTTGGAATAATAAATTAACACAATTACCAAAAAATATGAATTTACCAAATTTACAACAATTATATTGTTGGAATAATAAATTAACACAATTACCTGAAAATATGAATTTTACAAATTTACATTTATTAGATTGTTCTGATAATGAATTAACACAATTACCTGAAAATATGAATTTTACAAATTTACATTTATTAGATTGTT
>Ga0105055_10013062_pt1 | contig 10012 bp, 8 predicted proteins | sample BON03_FD_78090 | JGI IMG/M metagenome (GOLD analysis project Ga0105055, IMG submission 78090) | Freshwater microbial communities from Lake Bonney liftoff mats and glacier meltwater in Antarctica - BON-03 | ecosystem: Environmental > Aquatic > Freshwater > Ice > Glacier meltwater | place: Lake... | reverse complement strand
TGTTGCAGTGTGTTGCAGTGTGTTGCAGATGTGTTGCAGTGTGTTGCAGTGTGTTGCAGTGTGTTGCAGTGTGTTGCAGTGTGTTGCAGTGTGTTGCAGTGTGTTGCAGTGTGTTGCAGTGCCGCACAAGTACCGTCTCCTCCACATTCTTTTTGGCCGCCGCCGCCTCCTCCTCCTCCTTTGCTGTAGCCGTGGCATCCTCTCCAGCTTTCGCTTTGGCTGCAGTCTCCCCCTCCTCCTTTTTCAAATCCACTCCCGCTGCCTCCTCCTCCACCTTATTTTTAACCTCTTCCTCAGCTCTTGCCACCGCCGCCGCATCCTCCTCCAGCGCCTTGTTTTTAGCAGCCACATCCATCTCGGTTTTTTGTGTGGCCGCATCCCCTTGCACTTTCACTATCGTTGCCGTGGCCTTCTTCTCCAGCACGGCCTTTTGCGTGGCCTCACTGTCTTGCTCTGTCAGTGTCGTAGCCACAGCCTCCTCCTCCAGCCGTATCTTCGCATCCGCTTGCGCCCGCTGTTTAGTCCACGCTTCACGCGAGGGCGAGGGTGGCACGGCCTCTCCCTCCTCCTGCTTTCCCACCATCTTCTCTGCCTCGATCTTTCCCGCCGCCACAACCTCAGGCGTGCCATCCGCGACTGCAGCAGCAGGAGGCAGCTCTGTGTTGGAAGACCCAGACACACTGGATGCATCATCCTGCTGCTTCCTCGCGTCCTCACTCGATGCATCATCCTGCTGCTTCCTCGCGTCCTCACTCGATGCATCATCCTGCTGCTTCCTCGCGTCCTCACTCGATGCATCATCCTGCTGCTTCTTTGCGTCCTCCTCCTCTTTTCTCTTGGCGCCCAGCGCCTGTTGTGTGATCATCGCCGCTGCCGTGTCCTCCTCCTTCTTCTTAACCGCTGCGTCCGCCGCCGCCTTTTGCACTACTGCCGCGTCGTGCTCGGTCTTTTTCTTGGCCGCCATCTGCTCCGCTTCCTTCTTCGCTGCCACCGCTGTGTCCTTGTCCTTCTTCGTTGCTGCTTCTGGGTCTTCCTCCTTCTTCTTCGCCGTTGCCGTATCCTCCTCGATCTGTGTCAAGGCTGCAGCTTCTGCGAGCTCTTTCAGCTTGGCGGCCGCTTCATCATCAGCCTTTTTCTTGGCCTCTGCCTCCTCCTCCACCTTGTGCTTCTTCGCCGCGTCCTGCACACGCACAGCCAATGCGAATATCTCGTCATCGAGGACACACTGACTCGTGCGCACACACCCACGCACACACACCTACTCACACACACACACTACGCACACACACTCATACCTCATACAAACACACACGCAAACATACACGCACACAAATTGCAAACACACCTCCTCTTCTATTTTCTTCGTCGCCACCGCCGCTGCCTCCTCCCCTGGCTTCTTCTCGGCCATCTCCTCTTGATTCTTTTTTGCCACTACCTCTTCCTGGGCCCTTTTCTTGGCCGTCTCCTCCTCCTCCTCCTTCTTTTTAGCCGCAGCCGCCTCGTCGTCGACCTTTTTCTTGGCCACCATGTCCTCCTCCTCCTTCTTTTTAGCCACAGCCTCAGCCCCCTTGGTAGCGTCGTCCTCCGCCATTGTCTTAGCCGCCGCTGCCTCTTGCTCCTCCATCTTCTTCTTGACGGCCGCCTCGTCGTCGGTCTTTTTCCGGGCCGCATCCTGCAAACCAGATATTCAGGTTTAGTTCAGTGCTTGGAGTGCATGTATGCAGTTGACCAATACACACATAAATGCATAAATATGGGGTGGCTACGATTAGTGGGATGCTTAAAAATGTAGGTCTCTTTTGCAAAAGAGACCTACAAAAGAGACCTATATTCTGCAAAGAGACATATATTTTTAAGCATCCTACTCATCGTAGCCACCCCATATTAGTTCGTTGGTATTAGTTGTTTGGTCACAGGAGGTATGTATGCCAATACGCACATACATGCATACATACACATGTCAATGCATACACCCACAGATACCAATACAGACATTAACACGGACGCGGATGCGGACACAGGTAGACTCACAAAGGCACAGACAGACAAAATTAAACATATTTCCACACACACACACACACATACAGGCAGTGCACGTACCTACCAGAATCAACCCCCTTCAAACACAAAACACATTCACGCATACATTCCTCACTCTCCGTTTCTCTTTCTCTCGCGGGTGCTCTCTCTCAAAAACATCAACACGTAGCAGGTGGAGGACCGTCCAATTACCCCTCCCCCTACACACCCCCTCATGATTCCCTGTCTCTCTCTCTCTGACACACCCACACTCACAACACACCTCCTTTTCCGTTTTTTTCTCAGCCGCCACCTCATCCTCTGCTCTTTTCTTGGCTGCCTCCTCCTCCCCCTTCTTCTTTGCGGCCTCAGCTGCTTCGTCGTCGATCTTCTTCTTGGCCGCCGCATCCTCCTCCTCTTTTTGTTTAGCCACAACCTCTGTCTCCTTCTTAGCGTCCTCCTCCGCCGTTTTCTTTGCCGCTTCTGCCTCTTGCTCCTCACTCTTCTTGGTGGCTACTGCCTCATCATCAGTCTTTTTCTCGGCCGCATCCTCTTCCTCCTTCTTTTTGACTACCGCCTCCTCCTCTTCTGCCTTCTTCTTCGCCACCGCCTCGTCGTCAACATTCGCCAATTCCACCGCCTCCTCCTCCGCCTTCGTGTTGTCTGATGTCGTCTCATCTTGGACTTTCTTCTTCGCCACCGCTTCATCCTCGCCCTTTTTCTTGCCCTCCTCCTCTGCCTTCTTTTTTGCCGCCTCCTCCTCTTCCCTGCCCTTAGCCGCCGAGTCCCCTGCCAAATTCTTGGCAGCCACAGCGCCTGTTTCTTTAGCCGGGCTTTCAATGCCAGCATCCTCGAAATCATCATCTCCGTAGTCATCCTCCACTTCCTCTGCAGGCGACTCGCCGCCCACATCTGCCGCCGGCGCCACCGTCATGATTTCAAGCGCTGCATACGAGCTGAAACTCCAGATGGGCACACGGAGAGCTGCACGACCATTGCTGCCAACTGCCAGTTTCGACCCGCACTTTTCGTCCCAGTCATTGGTGTGGGAGTTGTACTTGAAGATGCCTACGCGCCTGCCCGCTGCCGGAGGTCTCCTCAGCTCTAGCTCTAGAGTGACGGCCTTTTGAAAACAGATGCCCGACGGCGACAATGTGACGACGTCGGATGCTAGCATGCGTGACGCGCCGCTCTTGCTCTCTCTGACTACGGGTGGAATTGGCATGACTTGCATGCCGATGAGCTCGCGCTTCGACAGCGCGCCCGCGGGGAAGCTGAGCTGCCCGCCCTCGTGCGCTAGCGCAATGCTGCTGTTGCTTACGGGATCCATGTGCTTGAAGACACTCTGCATGCGCTTGCTCAGCTGCGGGTCGGCTGCTGCAGGTGCGTGCGCACTGGGTGCTCTCGCTGTCGCGGCTTCTGGCCACGCTGTTATTGGCACGTTTGGCGTGTACATTGCAGCGCTGTCGTGCTCGCACGCCACACAGTCTCTCTCGCAGCGTGTTGCCTCCTTATGGTGCGGGTACTGAAAGATGTCGCGTCCTCCTCGTCGCAGGTCCAAAAAGATGGATTCAGTCACGAGCGGTGCTTCCTCTTCTTCCTCGTCCTCTTCCACCGTCTCCCTTGCTGCCTGATCCTCTGTGTGCTCGGTACCTAGCTCAACGAGATCATCATACTGCCCCCACGCCACTTTTGGATGGGTGGTTTCAAAGATTTCTTCCTCGTCGTCCTCGCCGGCCAGGTCGTCTGTTGCTGCTCGCGTATGGCTTGCAACGGCGTGTGCACATTCCCGCACGTCTGCGCCTCCGGGGGCGTGCTGCGCCTTTCTCGTTCCGTCCTCCCCTCCTTCTGGCGCCCCCTCCTCTGCGGCAGCAGCCTGGGCAGCCGCAGAAACAGCATCAAACAAAAAGCCATCGGCCGCTGAGATCGCTGCCGCTTCGCTCTTTAGCAACTCCTGCAGCTTCAGCAAATTGGCAGCAGTCAGCAAGAAAGCTGCCGTTGCATCACCCGCACCGCCAGCTTTGCACGCAGCTGTGGCAACGTGTGCTGCAGCCTCGGGCTGACATGCCTTGTCCTGCTGCTGCCGAATGTACTGCTGCACACCAAGCTGCTGCTGCTGCTGCTCACGCCGCCGCTGCTGCTGCGCGTGCGTTTTATCAATGCGTGCCTCATCCTCGGCTTCCTTCATGTGTACAGCTGCGCGCTCTCCATCAGCAGTCCCTCCCGCACCCTTCTCCGTATCTCTGCTTGCCTGATGGTGGAGATGCATATGTGTCACTCCCCCCCCCACCTTCACTCCTCCTGCTTCTGTCGTGTCGTCGTTGTGTCTCTTCTCCTTCTCTTCCTCTTGCAAAAATGAAGTCTGAGTTGCGGCAACTTCTGCGGTGACCGCAGGCACGGGAGGTTGGACTGCATGTGCCTCGTCAAACGATGTTTGCGTTGCCGCCTCTGCCGCTGCTGCTGCTGCAGCATCTACTGCTGACGCTGCCTCGGTTGATACTGCACTCCATCCTATCGCTGGCCGGATGCTAACTGTGTCTCTCTCGTCAAAGGACGTTTGCGTTGCCGCCACTGCCGCTGCTGCTGCTGATGCAGTTACTGCTGATTTTGTCTCATTTGATACTGCACTCACTCCTACCTCCGGTGGAGTGCGGACTGTCTGTGCCTCGTCAAAGGACGTTTGCGTTGCCGCCTCTGCCGCCGCCGCCGCTGCTGCTGCTGCTGCTGAATCTAGTGCAGCTGCCACCGTCTCTGTTGATACTGCACTCACTCCTACCGCTGGAGGAGTTGCTGCTGCAACGCATATGCGGGCAGTCGGGGTGCTAGTTGTAGCAACTGTAACTGTTGCGTCGACCTGCAACACCCTCTGCTGCTGCTCTTGTATTCTCGCGCGCTCTCGCTCGCTTCGTGTGTCTTGCTCGCGCAGTCGCTGCATTTCGCGGGAAGCCTCTCTCTCGGCATCGATGTACTCGAGCTGCGCCAGCCTCTTTTCGAGAATGGATAATCTGTTGGATTTCATTCTGCGCAGTCAGCTCATATACGAGTATGTATATAGATATGTGTGTATGTGCGTCTCTCTCTTTCTCACACACACATATACACACACACTCTCTCTCTCTGTGAGTGTACATCTCTCTCCCTCTGTATATATACATATACGTGTAAATATGTGCGCGTGTGTGTGAGTACGCGTGTGTGTACGCGTGCGTGTGTATATATATCTACATATTCGCGTTGTCACCTCTTGTCAGCAGGAGTGTGCGGAGCCTGGGCATGCGCACCCATTCTCAACAAGTCCATCTGTGTGTCAGTCCCAGTTTTTGCCGGCGATTCAAACACCCGCGTGTCTGCCTCTCCCTTCGTCTCTTTCTGCGTTGCGCCCACGTATGTCTGCGTCCGTGTGCGCGTTTCGATGTGTTGTGTGCTTGAGCCCATCATCATGTGCGCTTCGCGACACGTCTCCGTCGCTGCATACATGAGCGCAATCTCAGGCAGTGTTTGCTCAAGCCCCACATCCTCCTTCGTTGCACCAGCCACCGTCACAACCAGTACATGCGCAACATTCCTCTCCCCTTCCTCTCTGAATGTAGCACTCTGTATCTTCTTCTCCTCTGTGGCACATATTGTCTCCACCCGCTTGTGCGCATTCTCCGTGTCCTCTCCCGCTTTGACTTTAGCACTCTTGAACTTGTTGCCCGACAGACAAAGGCGCCGGCTGACACCAGCCCCAGGAGCAACCAAGGGGCTCGTCGGGAAGAGACAGCGCGGCGCGAGTTGCGACTTGACTTCCTGCAGCGAATTGAGAAGCAGTCGCGTTTCGTAATGGCGTTTGCTAGAGGCTTGCGTGCCCACACTTCCCTTGGCCGCACTCGAGTCTGCCTCTGTCGGCGCTGGCGCCAATGTGCTAGCTGAGGTACCACACATGCGTCAAAAGTGACCTACATCCATCAAAAGAGACCTACATAAGAGACTTTCTGGCATTCTTGACATATGTGTCGTACCTGGGGTAGGATCAAGGGTCCGTTGGTCTCTATTACAGGACCTATTTACATCAGAAGAGACCCATAAAAAAGACCTGGTGGCTATATATATACGTCTGGCTAAATATATATGTTCATCGTACCTGAGCTTTGCGAGACTAACGACTTGCTGCAGCTTGCGGGCGTGTCTGCCTCTGTTTGCGTGTCCTTCGCGTTGTGTGCAGAGGCGGAGGCGGAGACACTTGTGGCTGAGTGCGACGACCTCGCAGTACCTGCGTCCTCGCCCAGAGGTGTTGCCGTAGCGCTTGCCTCTGTCTGCACCGCTCGCGCTGCCCCTCTCGCGTCGTTGTTCGTGGCGCTTCTCTCTGTGTCTGTCTCTCTCCTTATCTGTGTCCTTCTCTCTGTCTCTGGGCTGTGTTCTGTCGGGGACTGCATCTCGCTATAGTGAGATGCAGTTGAGCCCTGCGCGCGTTCTTGCATTAGTGCTGCTGCAGCAGCTGCTGCTTCGGCCTCGGCCTGCGCTAGCGCTGCTGCTGCCGTGGCGGCCCACACGGCTGCTGGACTATCCGTGCCACGTGCCGCAAACTCAACCTCTGACGACACGTCATCATGTGCGCAGTCCTGCCCCTGCGTGTGCTTCTGCTGCTGCACAGCCGCGCTGCGGCGCTGCCGCCGCCGCTCCTGCCGCTGATGCTGCTCCTGCTGCTCTAGCTTTCTCGTGTGCACACTTTCACACAGCCGCACAACCCGATCAGGCGTGGCCCGAGCAAAATTCTCCAGAACTAGCTTGCGCGCGCGCATCCTTGCGCTCCATCCCCGCACCACACACTGCAACGTCATTGCGGCCTCAGATGATGCCTCCAACACCTTCTCGCGAGCGCGCATTCGAGCTATCCACCCCCGCATCACATATTGCAATTTCACCGCGGCCTCTCGTGCTACAGCCTCTTTTGCTGCTACCACCTCCTCCTCGGCCCGGACCACCGCTACTACCGCCGTTGCTTCTGCCACCAATGCCGCAGCCGCCTCCACCGCCCGAGCTACCTCCGCTGCTATTGCGCCGGCCGCTGCCGTTGCGGACATGGTGGAACAACATGAGGATTCTGCGGACATGTCGTGGGTGCGAGGATGCGAGAGGTGACTCTCGTCTCCTGCAATCATTGGCGATGATGTCAGGGCTGACATACACGTGCACAGGCACAGATGCAGAGAGATAGAGAGAGAGCGAGAGAGAAAGCGAGACAGAGAGACTGGAGACGGAGACGGAGACGGAGACGGAGACAGAAACAGAAAGACACAGGCATTTGTACAGACAGTGATACATATGCCGCACACACATTCACACATACGCACTCACACATGTTTATGTGTGTGAATCGCATTTATATGTGTGGGGTTGCGTGTGTGTGAGAGAGAGAGAGAGAGAGAACGAGAGAGAGTGTTTGTATGTATAAGTATCTCCATATGATACCGTCACTGAAGACAATATGACCCTCCTCCTCGACTTCTTGCATCGTATCATCCTCGTCTAGCGTCTCACCCTCCTCTGACACCTCCTCCCTCTCATCCTGTCTTCTCTCTGCGCGTCTCGCCGCATCCCTCAACAAGCCCTTCACCACCGACTTCTCCACTCCTTCCTCCTTCTCCATCTCCCAATCTTCCTTGAGTCGAAACGGAACAGCCGAGACAAGAGACGTCTTGAAAGTATTATCACTCAGAACTGACGTATTGCCACCCACAACTGACAGATTGCCCGTATTGCCACTCGAAACTGACGAATTGACCTTCGCAATTAACGAATTGACAACGTTCGCTACTGACGCATTGCCATTCACAACTGACGTGCCGACACTCGACTCCACACCCTTCAGCATCAACACGCCGTCTACAACGCGACAACCCTCTCCTCCATCTACGATGCTGCCCATCTCCTCCCGCAACGCAATGTCTTGCTGCGACACTACCGCGTCTGAAACGCGTACCTCAGAATGGGAGGAAGGGCAAGATAGCAGTGTATTGTGGGACACATCGCCTTCGCGCAACGTCTGGCTGTCATCCAGCGCTGTGCTGTCGCACGTAAGTACCGAGTGTTCGTCGGTCAGTACTACGTGGGAGTCATTCAGCAACGTCGGCCGCGCTGCAGCCACGAACACGCCTGCCCCATCCTCCGCCACCCCACCTCCTCCTGCAACCCCCCCCACTTGCACCGCGCCATCCACAGCAGTGACCATTGTCTTGACACCAAGCAGCGCCGCACACGAGTCCATCTCCACAAACACAGATACACTCACAGCCTTTGGAAACGCGCTGTTTGGGTCGTCGATAGCCACGCGGACCTCAGGCAGAATGTACTCAGTGAGTGAGTGGGGCGTGACATATCGCACGGGCACACGCCATTCTCCGCAGATGAATGATGCATTATCGCATGATGAATGAGCGCTTCTCATCTGCTCCTTCCTTCCATTTGCATCTGCCTCCCCCCCCCCATCTGCATACGTCGTGTTGAGTGTGCGTGTATGCGTATAGGGAACAAGGGGCGCCCATCCGATGCACATGTCTGCACAGCCTCTCGCTTCCCCTCCTCCGCGCAGCAAAAGTGTGAGCACAACAGCAGCAAGTGGGTGTGGTGCGTAGTGTGACACGAGCAGAGGCTCGTGTGCTTGCCATGTGGTGCTCTTCTCTCCTTCCTGTTATGCGTGTGTTGTGTGGGGGTGCCATTCACTCTCTACTCAGTATGCGCCAATTTACATGCACACGTGCGCATGGGTGCACACACACTCACACACATACACATACACAGACACAGACACAGACACAGACACCCACACACCCACACGCACACACGTACATCGCACACACCCACAGGCACAGGCACAGGCACAGGCACAGACACAGGCACAGGCACAGGCACAGGCACAGGCACAGGCACAGGCACGGGCACGGGCACGGGCACGGGCACGGGCACGGGCACGGGCACGGGCACAGGCACAGGCACACAGGCACACAGGCACACAGGCACACACTCAGGAACACACACACACACAATCACAATTCAACACACGGAGGTCACAGTATTCACATCATTTGTGCACAAATGACTCTTTGCCGGGCAATACAAACACACACACGCACACACACACACACAATCACTCTCGCTCTCTCTCTTTCTCTCACACGCACACCGGTCGCAATTCGACGCACGACGCGGAAGAGGTCATGGGCACACCTAAATATTTGTGGCCATTATGCATCTGTGCACGCACGACTAGCCGCACATCATTCTGCGCGCCTAGAACCATATTTTCTTTGCCTACTACCGTGCGTGCCATTGCCAAAAAGGTGCTTTTCAAATGCTGCGCCGAGTACTGGCCGTTGAAGCACACTCGGACGTTTGCTATCCGCACATGTGACACTGTGGCATGTGTGTGTTTGTATGTGAGAGTGAGAGAGCGAGAGACAGAGCGAGAGAGCGAGCGAGAGAATGAATGTGTGTGTAATGGCAGTTGACGGACACTCGGACTTTTGTTGTCCATACAAGTGACACTGTGCGCGTGTGTGCGTGTGTACTTGTGTGTGTATGTGTGCATTTGCGTGGTAGGTGATGTGTGTGTGTGTATTATGTGTGTGCGCGGACGTGTTCGTGTGCTTGTGCGCGTTCCTGATCAATACACATGGATGGGAGGGGGGCATGCGTTTTGAAGCCATGTGCAAGCAGATACATGGAAACGTATGGATATAATCATATGCATATACAGATATATATATATATATATACATGTGAATGTGGATATATACATATATCTATACTTGTTAATTCACATGTTTGTGGGTGCGTGTTTGTATACATGTATATACATACATGCATTCACAAGAGAATACACGTTCATTTGCACGCACATGTATCTGTACACACATGTGTACATGCATATGCTCTCATACATGCCCTCTCTACCACGCACTCTCTCGCGCGCGCACCCACACCCACACCCCCACCCCCACCCACACCCCCACCC
>Ga0105055_10013061_pt1 | contig 10013 bp, 1 predicted proteins | sample BON03_FD_78090 | JGI IMG/M metagenome (GOLD analysis project Ga0105055, IMG submission 78090) | Freshwater microbial communities from Lake Bonney liftoff mats and glacier meltwater in Antarctica - BON-03 | ecosystem: Environmental > Aquatic > Freshwater > Ice > Glacier meltwater | place: Lake... | reverse complement strand
GTGCTAGGGTCGCAGTACAAAATTTGTCAGGAGTATGCTGAGATCACTGGAGATCCTGCGAGTCCACTTGGCAAAACGGTTTTCCACACGTGTATTTCAATTTTCGAAATGGTGTACGCATTCATGAAGGCAATTTCGTCGGTTGTAACATTGAGTGCTTTAACCGATTGTGTCTGTGACATTGATCCGTCGAGGCTTCGTAACGAAATCGACCTCTTTACAGCGGCTTGCGAATACAAATTGCCTAATGAATTGCGTCTCGAACTTTACGCTTTTCTACAGGGTCAGAATCAACGTTCAGGCCATTGTAGTACTTTGATCAATCGATTCAGAGATGTGCTGTTTGAAATTCCGAATGAAGTGATTTTACACTTGGATGCCGCACTTCAAGCTTCGGCAAATGTTCCGCTAGACATCATGAAAGCTTTGAATATTGACCGAACTGACACAATGTCGTGCAATGAATACGACAACAGCCTGGAAGTTGTGACAATAGTTCCTCGCCCGATTTCATTTTTCAAGAAATGTGCTTTCATACCGACTTGCCGGACGAAATGTGCGCGGGAAATCAATTGGTTTGAGGCAGAAAAATATAATGTGGTGGTGCCAGACAAGCCTAATTTATCGGGAAGCTTTATGAGCTTCATACCCGCATGGACTTCAAAAATATCAGGATTAAATGAGGTTTTCCAGCCACTGGCAATACAAGAATATTCTGGCCGACGCCAAAATTGCAACCGGTATATCGTAATGGTAGGCCGACCTTTGGGAAGTACCGTAATTGGACAGAAAATTCCGTGGAGTATGTACTTTTTTTGTTATGAAGACAGTTCGTTAGGAGTAGTATTACTATCGAAGAAAGTTCTTGACATTACTAGTATGTTGGCACTCAATAATGACAATAATAAAATGGAGAAATATGTTGTGAATGAAATATTCTTGGTACCCATGCTGGAAAGTACACAGGGAGCACTGGTTGTAGTGTTTAGTGGAATGACTTCGAGTGCAAACACGATTCTCGAAATTATCGTAGACTCAAACGGAGATGTATACTCGGATGAAATTCTGAATAGCGCCTTCATAAAGTCAAACTCTGATTGTGATGGATTCTCGGCCGCAGTCACCATGAACTGTATACCTGAAGTGAAGCTAGACATACCGTATGGGTTTGTCGATAGTCTGACACATGCTCCCATGTTTGAAAAAATAGTGATCATGCCAGGACAGCATCCGTCGGGTGAAAATCTAGATTCCGAAACACCGTATACCATTATGGCTATTTATACTACCTACATTCGGTATAGAATAGATGGAGACTCGAATGACTATGAATGCGAGGCAACACTAGAGATGGTTCTTTTTCGGACAGAAAATAAAAATGATGAAACGGACCGTGGTAAGCATTGTAAAATGTATCCACAGTCTTCACAACGAAGAGAAGACTCAATCACACATTTATTGACAAAAGTTTTCAGACAAAATCAGGGGACTGTGTTACTCAGCAATGACAGGAATGGAAATGAAGTCTTCTTGTTAAGTTCTGAAGGCATGGAGCAAATCTATTTTTCAGTAAATGAAGATTTATATCTGAACTTCACAAGAACACGAAAAATTGAACTCAACCTTGATGATTTCAATGCCAGGAGAATCATGAAATCGAAATCGCGCCAGTCAATGTATAGCGGACTCATGTTTTCATCTTCGCATATCTACAAGGGGATCATGCTGAAAACCGACTCAAACCCCCAAGGGAACATCGTGTACACTGTTTTTGAAAGCAGTGATGGACAAAATAGTGACACTCCGAATTGGGTGTCACAATATACATTTTCTCTCAGAAACAATGAAATAACCACAAAGTTCAAGTCGTCGAATGATTTAGCTCCGGCAGAACAATTGAAAATTGGTTGGTCGAGTGGTCTCGCAGTCATACTTGAAGCTACGATTGACCAAGAGTGTAATTACATGTCTTGTCAGGCGTGTAAATCGAGAAAGCTGAGAAATTTCTGTATGATGGCACAGAAATGTGCTGTTGTCAATTGCGTTGGAACAGTTGTCAACCCAAACAATATATTTTGTGTAATGGGGACCATGGTAAAAGAGTATAGAGAAATCGTCATTTATAAAGGTAACACATTGTGGTTCGCTGCTGTCGAGATCGGGCTGTCCATCATGCGGATTGCTGAAGTAGACAGTGGACAAAGTCAGCCAATAGACCTCGAGTCTATTTCAAATATTCTGAATACGCAAATGTGCGAAAACAAAGATTTGTTTGCAGTAGCGTCTGCGTTTTTCCCAGCACTAGTCATGACAATTTATACCTCTGTGATTGGTAACCAGCAAGGATTTACTATGAAGGACGTATCTGGAGACAGTCGATATATCATCCGACAAATTTTTTCGCCTGGCGTAAAGCTTCAGAATACCGCAATCATATCATCTGTAACACAGGGTATCTATCAGCTTGTTCTCGGGTTCATAATGTGGACCTATCGCAACACACGCATAATGATGTGTATCATAACAAGATTTGCTGAATTTACTGGAGGATATGTCAATATTGTCAATCATAACATAGGAGATACCGATTTCTGTACGATTGATAATGATTTTGCTGAAGGATCCCGAGCACGTACGGATGAAGACATTGTCCGGGAACGGATAACATCAGGTTCTGTTGGTGATAATTATGCAAAAATTAAAATCAATGGATATCAGTTTCCAACGGCAGGGTTCACCTTTGATGGCGCTATGTCTGTTGCCTTAGTTAGTAGCATGGAAAAAATCTTTTACATTGTAAACTTGAATGCTATTGTCGATTACTCGCTCGGATTACTCTATGCTCTTGGGAGGATTCTCATGTTGATCGAGGACGAAAAATGTAAACCCAGAAGCATTGATTTTGCATACGTACTGAATTGTGCTTGTGGAGATACACGTTTTAAAGTGAATGCGCGTGCTCGTGTAGGCAAATTGAATGAAGGGGCTTTGTGGTGTACTGGTATCCAAAAACATGTCAATATGGTGGGCAATACTGTATTTGTATACAATCGATTCTCACTCTCCGAACTCGTGGAAGACCTTCATGTTGCTGGTCAGGAGTATATCAATTGTATCACGGTCAATAACGATAACTTATGCAAGGTTCAGAAAAAAAATGTCTTTTTACCAAAATATAATTCGGATTTTATGGCGTTTGACGTGTCACCTCTAGCTGTGTTAAGCCGATGCAGAGAAAATTTTCACACAAAAACATGGGACGAAGGGATATTCGGTGCATATGACCCCGAAATGATCACGATGATAACACAGGATTTTGGCTTTATTTCGAGTAACGACATGAAAAATATCAAAACGGAAATAGACGGATTCTTGAATGAGAATGAAGATGGACCGATACACTCATGCTTACGAAATGGACCTTCGAAAAACCGAATACAGTCCTGCATGATGTTACTATTCACACACCAGAACATGATAAATCAGAACACTCTACAATCACAATTGGCAAGTGAGACATTTGTGTATTCAACAGAGGCATCAGTATTTTCGTATTTTCAATATACGCCCGTCAGTTCTGAGAGCAATGATCCCATGGATGCCTGTGAATTCTTGTCCTCTGATGTCTTCAAAGATAATCCTGAAGTCGTGGTATGTCAGAAAGAAGATGACATTGATGGTACGTGTACTAACTCGGACGCTGATGAGTGCAGGATATCAATGTCAACCATGTCGTATGAAAAATCAATACAACGTAATGTAGTCGACCTTTTTAGGGTGACTTCGCTTTCTGTCGATGAAATCGGCACAGATATAATCACAGAAAAAGTATTGACAAAATACAGGAAGGTACGTGATTGTGCAAATGATTTTTTCAGAGATGTCAAGACAGACCTGTCAAGTGCAGTCATTGACAGAATAATATCGCAATTGGATCTCAATCTCATAACAGGTGAGGGTGATTTACTTCACCAACACCTGGATTGCATTTTCATGGGAGCATATACAAAGACGTTTTTCGCACCCACAGATTCAAACATGGTTTTAGAACCAATGATGTACTCCCGACACAAAAACGGGACAAGTCGCGAGTTCGATATTCCGTGCGCACCAACTATGGTTTATGATACACATGCCGAAAACATAGAAGAATCTGCCTTTTCCCAGAAAACGTGTGGTAGTGAAGTGAGAATAGGAGTCATGGCATTTGCCAAAAAAAACATTGTCAAGAAAGAGAATTCTCTCAATTTCATCCTGGCAAAGAAAATCAAGGAAAAAATTGCCAACATCGAGAAAAGTTTCCAAGACATTGATTTTTATGGATGTAAACCGACAACATCATGGAAAGAATGTTGTGAGATACCAGGAAAATGCAAACCGACCGAATCGATTTTTGAGCCGTCAATAGCTGCATTGAATTTCGAGATCTCAGGCTCGGAACTTCTGCATATGCTATTGGATAGTATCAAAACAATACAGCGAGATATTCTCTACGATTCGTCGGTAAGAATCTTATTTTTCTGTACTTGTGAATCCATAATTTCCATAAATGATTGAAATATTGGATTCTCGATATCATTGTTGTGTGATGGTGTATTTTCAAAAAAATCATATAGAGTTTCTAAACTACAGGGCTGCACAATACTAGTCTCGACTGTTTTCAGCTCCTCATACATAAGATTAATTAGTCGTGTCATGTTTGTGAGAACAATCGATTCTCGCGACGACAACGTACCTATTGGAATACATGTTGGTGGACATATCGACCCCTTATATCTGATTTCATATTCTCGGATCTTTGTCTTATCCGACAATTGTGATTGGTATCTGTTGTCTCTATCTTGCATAATCTTGAGCATGTTGTATATGCTCACATTACTGACACATATATACATATTTGACCTTGATTTTATAAATACAGGCCATCACACGATTCTCTACCCGGAAATTCATGGATTCAAAAAATAGCTACAATAACGATACGTTCGTCGCAGCCGATTCTGGTGTTTCGTATGATGTTTTGGGACAGAACACGTATAACATCGTTCAGAATGACGAGCAATTCAAGTTTCCATTTACACGTGAAACAGATCCTCTAAATATCATGGAGCAATGCCAGTCAATCATCAGATCACATACACAAACGCACCCAACCAGCGAATACAATGCTGATATAAACGATATTGACGACAAGCGCGCATCAACTCTCGAAATCTTACTGAGTTATGTACAGACAGGTGCCGAATGGAAACCTTTGGAAACAAGGACAAACCGTTCAAACAACAATCAAGAATCTCTTGATTTGTCACGAAAGGAACTTATTCGTATGATCACAACATATTCAAACGGCAACCCATTATTTGGACTGCATGATGAAAGATTTATTTCTGGAACGTCAGTGTTTTGCGAAGATAACAATTACAATAAACCTCAGTCCACGTCAACAATGAGTGATATTGTTTTCACAGACCCAGAATTGACAGAATTTTTCCAGGACATTCCTAGTGAGTTTAGAAATATTTCGTTTGTTCAACTGGACCAACGGACAATTGGAAATATCGAAAAAATATGTCCTTGTTCAAATAATATGGAAACAAATAACAAATGTTATATCGACAAGAAAATCTGTATCATACGAGGTTTCTTAGAAGCATCCGAAATGGAGATTTTTTCCGATTGCATCAATGCAAATAATAATATTTTTTACGATTCAAACAAAAAGCACATTGTGCGAGACCTGTTGGTAACTTATCACAATATTTTGACAGAATATGGATTTGTATGTATTTCCATGCAACCTTCAAATCTGTGGGGGATTTCGGCATCACATTCAAACAATCTGCCTGGAAATTCCAATCAAAACACAATCGACACTCTTGATTTTATGCTGCGTCCCAGATCTGGTGTATCATACTTCAACTTCAAAAATGTCATGCAAGATTTTCACAAAGTCATTGGAGAAGGCGATCGGGTCATTGCAATCACCAACAAGAAAACAAACGATACAGTCCAAAATGTCCTGTGTGAGTCAAAACACAACGAGAAAAAGATTCATGATCAGGGATTTCCGGTTGTCAGCAATATAGCAGAGTCCCCTGTGATTCTTAGCTGCACTAGATACATTCTAGAAGTATCGTGGAAAGATATATTGGACAGGTATGTTCCTATCACACCAGAATCAACCATCGAAAACGATATTAGAAATTCTTTCGATTTTGTTGAGACAGAATCTAAAGATGACTCGGATTTCATTTTAATTCTACATTCGAAATCAGATGAAATGATTCAAATGTGGAAGGAAAAATGTATGGTAAAACTGGAAAAATTAAAAAGCTGCAACGCAATGGCTGCATATTCCCGATCTTTTCTAGTAGACCATGATAATACATTTTCTCAGAAATATGACAAAACTTGTCCATTCAGGATGACAGCAGAATTGGCCAATCAAGCAGCCATCATGTATAGAGCATGTGTTATTGTCAAAGATAATGGAAAGATGTACGATCTACATATGTGTCGTCAAAATGATCCTGAGCCACTTGCATCAAGCAGAATTGTCCAAACTTCTGACCTTACCGATTACTGTTCCATTGTCAATCCCACTGAATTATTGTCGAATTCATATGAAACGGCGGGAATTGTGGATGTACCGGCATTAAGCAAAGCTTTTGTAGACGCCATTCTCGCACCCGAAGAGGTACTTGACAATGTTGATGGCAATAAAATGTACAGAAAGATGGGGGTCTTGGCTACGCAATATGGCAGCGATTTCCTATTTCCCGGATCGGACAGCAATTCTCAGTGTTTTGAAACAGTACCATACTGGCCTGAAAAGTGGCAAGCTCCATTCGGGGAAATCATCAGCGAAAACTACAACACCGTAACAGGATTCGCAAACTACATGGCTGTAGTTGTGAACGATGAAGAAGACACAATACAGGAAGTCGTACTCTTACCTGATCACATGAGGAACAAAGACGACAATGCAAACCTTTTCGGAACAGGAGGCATATGTCGTGAACCCACATTCGCCATGCCACTGCTGCAGATCAACACAAATGTCATTTGTACAGCTCCTCTAGAGCAACGTGGAGATATCGATAGCAACGACAGTTGCTCTTCCACGCCCAAGGTATCGATTGGTGGAGGAATGGGCACTACTATAGGACATCTATGGCCTCTGCTTCGGCTATTCCTGGAAAAACGCAAGAGAGGCAGCAAATTCAAGTTAAATGACGACTTGCATACAATTTTATTGAATGACTACAAGGACTTAATTGACGATCACTTTTCGTTAAACGTTGATCTTCAGCAGTCAGGAGATATAGAAGATATCGTGAAAACTATGTGTTATACAACTCAGAAGTATATGGTGTTGGAACATGAGCATAGGGGTGAGGGGGCATGCATATCCAATCAGCAGTGCGTCGACGGAAGCGTGTGTGCAGCCGATGGCAAATGTAGTGAAGTTGACATTCAGATCGAAAACGAATATGATTTGAACGTCGAAGTTGGGCTGAATAGTGCAGGATGTGATCAACATGACTTGGTATCAGGTGCAAGCCCGTGGTCAAGATTCAATGATATTCTGGAACAGCATGGCATGTGTTCTCATTCCAATATGGTAACATATGAGCGCATGAACACGGCTATTCACAATACACAAATAGAAACAAATTGTACCACACATGATGCAGGCACGGAAAACGAGCACTGGATTTGTCCACGGCACATGGTAAATTGGACATGGGCACGGCAAAACCCCGATTATGTGGAGTTAAATCCCAGTGCCGACACACGAAGTGAGCAAAATACGTATTCGGTGCTGGAATCCCGTCTTTTTGACACCGAACCCCATGTGTGTGATTATGACTACCTACATTCAAGTGATCTTGGTTGGTGTGGCTTGAAACGTGTATCTGAATCGAGTGAAAACTTGACGTCACAATATAATCATTGGTCTCGCTCGGCACAAAACCACAATGATTTCTCACTACTAAAAAGCAAAAAAACATTTGATGAAATCTATGACGAGGATAGTGGTCTGACGGATAAACTTCGGTTCATGGGACTTGGAACTGGCGTGATAGACGAATGGAATATCATAGAGAAATACAGATCTGTTGTGCAATCATGCCAAGCTCTGGGAGTTTGCCAGCAACAAACTTTTACCGTTGGAGGAGTATTCAAAAGCAGAAAAATCGATATCGAAAAAGTACATGGTGTAGGACATGTCATGAAATGTGGTGCAATTGGATACCAACACGAAGCAGACCCTGTTTGTATTCTAGACCCACAAACTGCAATCATGGTTTACAGCCTGTACTATAGTGAAACATCATCACAAGACACAAATTGCAGACGAATTTTCAAACAGAGCGTGCTGTCAATCCTGTCACCTGACATCAGTGTGCATGCTGCCACTGGATTATTACAATATGCCCTCGGAAATCTGGCAGCCATAGATACCCTCATCAAGAAAATCAATCATGTTACAATGCTTAACACGAAATACATTGACATTGCAAACACTCCCCCAATTCTTTTCAACACCTACATCCACGGATGTGTTACCGAACTGCGTATATTCATTCAAAACGAAAAGATAGACTTATATGATCATGTATCGAAAAATAACTCGGGTCTCTATATATTTTACCAATTTGGTTCTTATGAAATACCACTTTTTTGGTGGCTCAAAAATTCAATCTCAGCGATTGTGTTCAGCACCGACGAATCACAAGAGAATGTTGATATCCGCTCCATTCAATCGTACATGGTCGATTCATATGAAAATAGATTCTCAAAAGCAAGCAGTCGTATCAGTAAGCTGCCCGTAGGGACGTCTTTGAGTCAGTTTTGGTCACGCATCAACACAAACGAATTGGATATCTTTCAGGACATTTCGTCATATTTGATCTCAACACTGGAAGACTTCACCGTGAGCGAAAGTTTTGATTTCAGTATTGGTATGCATTGTCCGGATGAAATGAGCATAAATTCAGAACAAATGGCATTGAACCAGGCTGTCAATCGTTCTATGCCAAACCTGGAATCCATATTGCATGACATTTTTTATGACGATTCAAGAGTTGAAGGCATTCCTCTAAAACTCAAAGGAACAGACAAGAAAGAAACCCCGTCTCCATTACTTACATCATATAACTTGTGGAATAACATGAAATTCTTCGACGTGACAAACGAAGGTATTTCGTCGGTTCTCAAATCGAAAAAACAGCTGCAGACAGACTCTTCAATTATTGGTACCTCTGTCAACATGTTCTTCATGCGATATATCATTCAAATTATTATCACGTCTATGCAAGACCACGATAAAGACCTATACAATCCACTGAAGAATCCGAATAACCCAGTCATTATTATAGACGATTTCAAGGTCAAGATCATGAACTTTGATCTAAATACAATCATGCAGAAAATCTCAGACTTGAATGGAAACGAGCTTCGGAAATACATCAAAGACTTTTTGGCGGAATTCGATAACAAAAATGACTGTGAATCAAAAGAAGCTCCTTCATTTATTACGAAGAAAAATAGTGCAACACAAGATGGTCCATGCATTTTCAATGGGAACATGTACTCTTCACTCAAACACCAAGGAATTGAAAGCAAACAATGGGACAACCAAAACGATCCTGAAATTAAACTTTACACAACGAGTAACACACCATTTAATACTATAAACATGTGTTCCAACGTAGGTATAGATTTTTATGGTCGTAATGGTGTGGATATAGAAAACGACGCAGTGCAAACAGACTCTAAAAATACAGGAGGAAGATGCACATTGAAAGACATTACAGTACATGGAGGTGGTGAAGATTTCAATGGCGAAATCATCCTCGAGGTGCCTGTTCCTGGTAGCTTGAACACGCAAGCATGCAATACCGTAGGCGATTCGTGTGACTCAACATGTAACGTTCCAGAATTCAAAAATACCCCACAATGGGATGGAATTGCAAGAACCCCCCTTCCTTTGACATACGCGGGGC
>Ga0105055_10013059_pt1 | contig 10015 bp, 6 predicted proteins | sample BON03_FD_78090 | JGI IMG/M metagenome (GOLD analysis project Ga0105055, IMG submission 78090) | Freshwater microbial communities from Lake Bonney liftoff mats and glacier meltwater in Antarctica - BON-03 | ecosystem: Environmental > Aquatic > Freshwater > Ice > Glacier meltwater | place: Lake... | reverse complement strand
AGCCCTGTAGAGGCTGCGGATTTGTGACATTTGTGACATTTCTACGTTTTTTCGACATTTTAGGTTTTGCTAAAAAAACTAAAAAAAATACATACCGTGTGACAAAAACCTAGAAATGTCACACAGTTCAAAATTGTGATATTGTGACATTTGGAAATGTCACAAAATGTCTGAGTCACACTTTTTCAAATCTTTGGTACAAAGCTATGTTTACCTTTTATGTTTGGATCCGGCTCGGAACGGCTCTTAGTCTGTCTTTGGGAAAGGACAACTGGAAACGTCCACTGGAAACATCATTTTCTTCTGGGACAAAAAAATGATGTTTCCAGTTGTCCTTTCACATTTCCAGTTGTCCTTTCCCAGAAGGAAATGATGTTTCCAAACTGTAAATGCCGCGGACAACGAATCCCCCACTGGTCAGCGTATGGGGTGGTTACGATTAGTAGGTTCCTTAAAAATATAAGTCTCTTTTGTAGAATATCGTCTCTTTTATAGGTCTCTTTTGCAAAAGAGACCAATAATTTTAAGGAGTCTACTAGTCGCAGCTACCCCGTAGTAAATGCCATGAAGGATCGTGACACTGTTCTGAAAAACCGTATCAGTCATCCTACACAAATACATTGCGACACCCCTGTCAGGTACAGTGGCACTTATCCACGTTCGTACGCACGTCGAGTTATACTGTTTATATGCTCGTATTGATTGTTCATGTTCTGAAGTCTCCCTCTGAGTTAACCATGACACAAATGTACAGTTTACGGTCTATTCGCTTGTCCCCTTCACATGTGTTCGCAAAAGACAAGTCACAAAATTAGACATCTTCTTGACCACAAGACTACCTGATTGTGATTCAGTTGACTTGACTTCAAACATCGCATAGTCCACATTTCGTCGTGTCAAAACTTGAAGGTGGTGTCGCGGAAGACTAATACGAACCACACGACTACCTGATTGTGATTCAATTGACTTGACTTTCCAAATCGCACAATACACATTTCGTTGTGTCAAAAGGTGGTGTCACGGTAGACTAATACGAACCCTTGTCCTAGGGGGTCTTTCAAGTTGGCCTAACTTACAGGTCTCTTTTGGACAAATCATTGAATCATGATACAGGTATGGGGTGGCTACGGTTAGTAGGCTCCTTAAAATTACAGGTTTCTTTTGCAAAAGAGCTCTATGAAAGAGACGTTATTCTGCAAAAGAGACCTATCATTTTAAGGCGCCTTCTCTTCGTATCCACCCCATACATCATAGTCTTTGTTTAACCTAAAGATGCCTCCCACAACCCCACCCCAGGACCCGCTCACAATCCCTCCGACTCCCCTCATACTTGTGCGTATGAGCCATCAAGAGACTCTCAAACAAAAGACAAAGACCCCCAGGCGGGGGGGGGGTTTACGTTTCAACCCTAGTCTGTATGATGATGATTACTTTGATTACTTTAAAAAGTGGTTTAGTACCCTTGATTGAGGGTCTATGAGCTCAAATGTATTATTTCAGATTTGAGATTATTGGTGGTTTGCGTTCACATCATTTTCTTTTCTTTTTCGAAAGGAAAAATATGTTAAAGAAAAAATCTGTCACTCCAAGATCACATCTCGCCTCCTAGTATATACATACACAGGTGTGCTTTGTACACATATACGAATACATACATGCCGAGGTTTATTCCATCTGGATTCTTCGGGCCCTCCAGGTTTCTCATCCCGACCCCTGGGCTCACAACCAAGTCCCCGTATGTACAGTGTGTGTGTGTGCTTCATTGTCCTCTTTCCGAGTCCTGGCTTGAGTCATACTTCAATTTTTTCGTGAGTTAGAAATTGACATTTTTCGACAAATTGATCAGTTTTTCCGATATTTTCTTCCTCAATTTGATTTGTCTCTTTCTTGCCAGTACCTGTTCCTGCACGTGCTAGTGCACATACTCGGCACATTTTGGCGTTTATGGTGTCGAGGTTTTAAGGAGGCAAATATTTCGACAATAATTAATTATACCCGGGCAATATTTAAGAAATCAATAATTTCCGTCCCGGAAAAACGCAGTCCGTGACGGATTGTTTGGCGTCTACACAGACCAACATTTCACTAATGTCACTAAAAAAGGAAAAAAACCGCGTGTCTGTTGATGATCAGCTATCATAGTATTGAGCAAACTTGAAACGCCGCTGAACGAGTGCTGTATTTTGGACGAGGATGCCCCTGAAGCGATGGCTGCCGCGTATCGCAAGGATAGGACCAAAGAATCATTCGAATTTGACGTACACGGTAATAACAAAGAAGATAACCCAACAGAAATGACCGTCTCTCAGATTGAGAAAGCTCGTACGGGCCAGAAAAAGTGTTGGAAAAGACATCTCCTTTGTCACACAGGAGAGATGATTTGACAGAGCATGAATAATAGTCACACAAAAAATTTCGTCTGACTCGGACAAGAAGCAAATCCACACGAAATCATCAATCAAAATTTCCTGGGTGTTATTCGATTTGACCGTATGTCTTATACGCTTGTTGCCATATCTCACTCACTTTGTCACGGTATGTTAAACTCAGCTCCGGAAGAGTTGGCTCACAACGTCGTCACATACCACTTTTCGACTGCTGCCGCCTGCTTATATTTCTCTCTGAACGTCGTGTTCAAAAATTGTAAATATATCACCTCAGTCACCAAGAACGTCCAAGAAACATGCCAACCCTGTCTTCTCACAGGAATTTTCTACACTGCACTTAGCGAGCCGCAAAAAACATACTTGTCTCTTACAAGCCTCTGATATCAGCAGCTACCCTCCCAGAGTAACTTCATCCATGAAGTGATCTTTTCTGATAAATATTTTGATTTAATCATCCAGGGCGCAAGAATCGAACAAATACGGGGATCAATTGGTTGTGTGGGAATGGCGCGCGGTGGCGGAGCCCCTACGCCGCTGTATGACACCCGCATTTCCGAATCACGCCCCTTGGACACTCTGTATTCTTCTGTTTCGGTGTACAAGTATTTAAGGCGCACGAAATCTTTGCTGTTTGCCTGTTGCTTTCAAACTGTCCGAAAATCGCAGAATAAGCTGTCAATCTTCCGATTTTGATGACATTTTTTTTTGAATTTTCAACCTTTTTCGGGGAGTTTGAAAACACCCGGCAAACATAGAAAATTGTACACCTGAAATCCCTAGGCAAAGAAACAGAGGAGACAAAAGTCCGAGGGACAGGCGTGTGTGTGTTGGTGTGTGTGTGTGCGAATGTGTGAGTGTGTGCGTGGAGTGTACGTGTATGTGAGATGGGAAATGTGTGTGTGTGTGCGTCTATCGTGCGCATGCGCGTGTATGAGTGTGTACCTGTGGATATTTGTGTGTTTGTGTGCGTGAATGTGAGTCCCGTTCCTAACTTCGGAACAGTGGGTGACACGCGGCGGTTCCTCCGCCGCCGTACACCCAACAAATATCCAATTTTCCTTCTCACACGTTTACAGTGAACCATGTTCCTGCAACCCCCCTCCTCCCGGCCAATAATTTGTTCGCTTGTTCTGAATTCCAGATCTCCTTTCCCCATCAACTTTCGTTTTATATCCTCCCGGATTTCTATCTCTCATTTCTCCTGTCCGTCCCTTCCCAGACTGGTTGCCCTGATACCCAGCGTTGATCCACAGTGGCTCCAACACTCAGTCTGAATCCGAGCTGCTGCTGCTGCTGCTGCTCGATGATGATGATGAGGAGGAGGAGGAGGAGCCAGGACTAGGCGACTTTTTGCGAGAGCTCTTTTTCTTCTTTGGATCGCCACCCCTGTCTTTCTCCCTGTCGTCACCTCTATCGTCGCTTTTCTTGGCCTTCTCGTCCGGATCCTCATCATGTGTCCTACTCCGCCCCCCATCCTTCTCATCCACGCGCGCACGTTTGCTGGTAACCCCCTTGTCGTCGTCTTCTGTGCGACGCTTCCTCTCTGGCGAAGCCGAGCGCTTCTTCTCTTCCTTCGTCTTAGCAGGCGATCGCGAGCGCGGCGAGTGCTTCTTAGCATCCTTGGCGGGCGAACGAGAGCGCGACGAGTCCTTCTTATCTACCTTGGCGGGCGACCGCGAGCGCCGCGGTGAGCGCGGCTTCCCTTCCTTTGTCTTAGCAGGCGAGCGCGAGCGCGACGAAGAGCGCTTCTTGTCATCCTTGGCGGGCGAGCGAGAGCGCGACGAGCGTTTCTTCTCTGCCTTTGCGGGCGAACTCGAGCGATCTCTGCGCGCAGGCGAGGCAGACCGCTTGCGCGCTGGTGAGCGCGAACGGGATTTGCGCGGGGGGGACTTTTTGCGGCGATCTCGGCCGCGGTCCTCGCGTTCGTTATTCCTGTCCCTTTCTTTGTCTTCCCTCTTGCGGCGTTTGTCAGCCTCCTTGCGCTCCTTTTCCATGCGGCGCTCGTTGGCCTCGCGCTGAATTTGCTTCTGCTCAAATTCCTCGCGCTTCTGCTGCTTACGTTGTTCCTGAAGCTCGCGGTCAAAAGATTCGCCTTCGTGGCGATCGCTCCTGATGCCCAAGGCGTTCGCCATTTTTGCGGCATCCCTGCTCTTTGCCTCTGCCAGAGCATGTGTCTCTGTAATCCTCCTCGGCCCGTCATCTTTGAGCTTGAGCTCTTCACTCATAAGCTTCTTCCGCACCTCTGCCACTTTGGTCTCGATTATGTCGTCGTCGTAGCCTTTATCCTGAGGAAACATGCAGCACAGGATGCAGTGTGAGCAAATGCCAGGAGAACAAGTGATCACAGGCGAAAGGTTGCAGGAGAGGTGCGGGGGGCATTTTACCTCCATGGCAAGACGGAACTCCATGAGCTTAAGCTCGACCTTCCGCTTCGCCTGGTGATCCAAGATGTCCTGGCTGGGCTGTTTGTTGGCTGGATTGGAGCGGCTGTCAGGACGTGCAAACAAGAAACGTGTGCACAGAGAACGCAGAAGGCAATGTGGGAGACTGTGGGGCCACACACGCACACTGTCCACAACCTATCGACGGGGCGACGTCGATCAGGGCGTGCCACTTCATGCACATCAGCACACCAGTGCTGCGATGAAGTAAACGCGGAAACGGGGAGGGGAGGAAACTGACTCAGGGAGGGCTTGGCCATGGCCTTTTCCATTTCCTTGTTGTAGTCGATTTTAGTTTTCGGCGCAGAGTGCGCAAGATTGCGCTGCACGTAGCCATTGGTTGCCGACCCACGAGTTGACTGGAGTCCCACGCCATTGTACATCGCCGCGGCGCTCAAACGCCAATCTACTCGAGATTGAATATTACACAACTTTAGTACGAGAAACCGCAGAGAAAGCAATCTGACCAAAAATCAAGTCGACAGTCCCAGGTGAAAAGGTCCGATTCGATACTGATGGGCGGTGGTTGACCTTTGGTAGGGCCCAAGGGGTTTACTTCGAGGCCAAGGCAGGAGGCGAAGTAAGAATTTTCGGGTTTTTATAACCACAAACAAACCAAAAAAAAATATTTAAGAAACGACGGGCGGTGGACAACAACGAGCCTCCTGCCGGCCCCCGATCTCCCGGAGCGGCGCTGAAAGGGGATCTTAGAAGAGAACAAGGAGGCCTGTATGGAATCCTAGGCCGATCAAAGGGTGGGATCAGCCATGACATCGTGTGCACCCTACGATCCGACCGTCCGGACTCTGGCGACGTCGTTGCGGCCATTACACTTTGACGCGACAGCGGAAGAGACACTTATGGTGCCATTGCCCTGGTGCTTTCTTTGAATGTCCTTTGTTTGCGAATTTTGCCTGGGTTGCATGTGCTTTGCCCTTATCTTCTCCTGCCTTACCGTGCTGTTTGTCCCGCAACAAAAACAAGCAGGTCGACGCAGGCGCTGGCCTGCGACGCGATGAACCAGAAACAAGCTCAATTCCGACAAAGACACGCGACAGCGTCGGCGACAATACTGGTGTCACTGTCCAGGTGATCAGACCCCAAACCCTTTGATTGATGTTGTTGACATTATTCCATAAGAATGATTTATGTTGCTTTTATTACTCCAAAAGAAGTAGTCTAGTAGCTTTGCTGGAAGCTCGATTTGTTCGAATCCTTTTTAGATTTGGGATCGTTTGTGTGCACGTGTGCCCTGCCTCCGAGTCTGTTTGCGCGTGCTTTGCCCTGTGAGAGAGAGAGATAATGTTGTTTATTGGAAAACCAAAAGGAAGATCAAGGATGATCTCCAAGCTTTGCCCTGTTTTGTCTGCGCGTGCCTAATTCTGTTTGTACATACTTTCCCCCGCGTGTTTTCGATGTTTTTGAAAACCAACGTCGTGCCACCAGGGCGTAGTACAGATATCCGCTCGAGCAGGCGGGCACACGCACGCACAAACACACACACACGCACACACGTAAACACTATAAAGGGTGGTGGGGGTGAGTGGTCGTTTTGGATTTTTTTCGTCTCCCTTCCTCTCAGAGAAGCTTCCACACGGCCTAACCGCGGCGTGGTATTTTGGGGTGTGAAACCCCAAACGCGGCGCCCTTGATAGCACCGGTTGTCACAATCACCCCTTTGCTACTTCAAAGTTACCTTCGTACAATCTACATATCACGCCACACCACCTCCACAACACATCCCATCTCAACCCTCTTGCACAACCACTACACTCCACAATCATACCATTACCATTTCCGCTACCAATATACATCACACTATACAAACACATTTTCAATGTCCATTGCGGCAATCGGGGAAACACACGTATTCTGGGCCGGCCCAATGTTATTGAGTTGATTCATGAATTAAATATTTATGACTTAATTCATTAATCAATCAGTTCATGAAAGAAAGAACACTCTGACTTGTAATTTGTGAATTATGATTTACGTACTACATCAACAGGACAGAGTACCCATCAGGATTCAGTCCAAAAAACCTTGCCTGCGGCGTATTTTCTTGTATAAGTGTTGCCTGCGGCGCATTCTTTTTACAAAAAAATCCTGCCTACAGCGCATTGTTTTTCATTAAAACATCTTGTGGGGCATTTCATTTCAGTGGCTTGTTTGGTTTACCAATGCATTGGAACTGAAAATGATTTGAATTCAAATACTCATTGATGCCAACGACACAATTAGTAAAAAAAACAAAAAAGAAAGTTTCAAGTGACAAACCCTCTGTCAGAACAAACCTCGTGGAAAACAATTTGAAATCGCACAACACCAATTCAATTCCAAAACAGTTTATAAAAAACAACTCACGTCATCACACGTAACATAAATATCACACGCCTGCGAGCCAATACCTCTCGCAGAATAAAACGCTGATACTGGTGACCACCCTTGTCGCTACAGTCTCCAACGATTTCGTACGACGACTGCCGGGTGCGCATGCACCCCGTGGTACAAATGCGAAGAATCGTACCCGCGATCGTTGGCTCGGAGTCGTGTGAATCAAACGAAACCGTTGAATAGAAGCGCTTCTATTGACGTAATCCGAGTCACTCGGTATGACCGTGACGGTGGAGAGCAAACAGCTTTGAAATAAGAGAGAGTTTCACCCACAGGTGTATATGTGTGGGCTGTTAACTCAACAGTGACCAAGCACTCATATTATTTTGCTTGAAAGGACACGTCAGAGGTCGTGACTCGACGCTGTGACCACACCGAACGCGAGTGAATTCTTGTGTATTGAAACATCTTCTTTTTTGAGAGAGGTCAGCAACAAAACAAATCGCCAAAAACCCCAGAAAAGTTTTCTCCGACGCGCTACTAATGTCACGTTTTCAAAAATTTGCTTCTGACGCTGCAAAAAAAACCCGCGCACCGCGTGGGTTTTAATTCATGAATCGATCCATTAATTAATATGGGGCTAAAGATTCTGAGCAGTTGTTTGGTTCACTGCATTGAGGAGGTGTCTTCGGGCCGCTTCCGGGCCACCCTATTACTGCGCATCACTTGTATGCATTCCTACGTTCAAGGGAGGGTTGGCGGTTTACACAAAAAAAAAAACAAGAGGTGGCATCCAAACTTTTTTTTTAATTTAAGAGTGTTTATTAAGGAGTAACCTCAGCAAGAGGAGTAAGCAACATTAAAATAGAAAGACTCCCAGTTCGCAGCTGTTAAGCTCCCCAAATGTCTAGAGGGGCCCCACATCACCTACAACCCAAACCAACTTGAAAACCAAACCAAAAACCGAAAGAAAGACCCCACTGTCTCATTTCATGTATGCCGTCTTTGCATGTTCTCTTGAGTGTTGTGTACATGCGTCGGTCTCTGTCATCAAATGCGCTGGTCAGCGATCTGCTACCATTCCGGTTGCAATTAGGTTTGAGAAAGGCGCAATACTAGAAGAGAATCTCAGTCATAATCTTGATAGGCACTGCTTAGATGCATACCCTGAACCTATGATGCCTGACCTAGCCTAGTGGGGGAGACCAGTATAAAATAAGTGGGCAACAGTCTGGAACAATCTTTAGGGTCCTAACAGAATAATTGGGTGTTTATTATTCACTTAGTACATTGATTAATTGGAGTTTCACCAAGAAAGAAAGAAGAAAGGAAGAAAGACAGAAAGAAAAAAAGAAAGAAAGAAAGAAAGAAAGTCAACGTAACTCAAATCACTATTGCTTTCTTTCTGACTTGGTTTCTTTCTTACTTTCTTGCTTTCTTTTTTTCTTTCTTGTCGAAACCCCAACTGATTCTTACACCGAGTGAATGATATAAACCCAATTATTCTGTTAGGAGGAGGATAGGTCAAATTTGTCGAATCATTAATGTGCAGGCACGCCGAGAAACTGCGGGCCAAATAAACAGAGTCAGATCAATTCAAAACTTGTACAATCGGTGTAAAGAGGGTCAACTGGGCTCGTCCGCGGTATGCCTCGCTCTCCTCACACCAGTTCCCCTTCTGGTGAACTGTCCCTTGGCACAGCTGTGAAATCGTAGAAACAGTTGTCACCGGGTTTAAGTTTGCTTGATTCAATGGTTTATTTTTGTAGTACAAGTACCAGAAACGAGCCTAATGGGACTAGCCTGAGGTACCGGGAATCGATCGCGGAACCTTTTGTCATGATAGTTGGAGCCTTAGTCACCTGGGCTACTTATACCCAGGGACATCTCCTGTTATGATCAAGCTTGATCATAACAGGAGATGTCCCTGGGTATAAATAGCCCAGGTGACTAAGGCTCCAACTATCAGAGGACCCTTGCAAGAGATCTGCATTGCACACCATTTAAGGTGGTGGTGATATTTGACAAACAAACAAACATTCTGGGCGTGCGTTGCGTAGCAATGCGTTGCGTAGTGGCAGTGTAAGTCAACCGTGACAAACAAACAACACAGTCTCTCCCTTTGGCACTGTTTCTGTAATAGATACCAACACGATGAAAGTTGGGAACAGACTGTACTTTTTGAAAGAGTTGGGAACAGACTGTACTTTTTGGGAACAGACTGTACTTTTTGATGCAGCAGGCACGCATCAACACGGACCGCCATGTTTCTAGACAGTGTTGATGCGTGTACAACATCAACCAATACCCTTTGGAATGTAGGATACCAACACGATTTGCCAGTGAAGGCAGTAACATCTGAAATGCGTGCCGTTGCCTTGCGACTTGATGCTAGTCACACACTACTGTAATGAGTTTCGACCCCAATGGTTATTCGAATGTTGTGCATGTCACCATGCGATGAGTGGGGTGACGCCCAGGCTTGCTGTACGCTCTGGCCTATCTTTTCTTGATTCTTATCAATGTCCAACCTCGGTTGAACCCTTCGCTCCTGTACTGAGAGACACACCCTCGCCGCGACCTCCAGCACATGCGACGACAATGCTGGCCCCCACCGTCATGCAGGAGTCAACCCTCTCCCACAATGAATTTGCGCTGTGCCTGAAATAGCTTCTGCGTCCATCCTTGGCTCTGTCTGCATGTGAATTGGCCACATGTAGGCAGGCGCTTATTCCCTCCCCTGTTCCCGTGTGCCTGTTTCGCTTGCGCGACCCTTCTTGGCCCTGTCTCCAAGTGAATTCGAATCATTATAAATGCGAGCACTAACTCCCACACATATTCCTGCAGGCTTTT
>Ga0105055_10013056_pt1 | contig 10016 bp, 8 predicted proteins | sample BON03_FD_78090 | JGI IMG/M metagenome (GOLD analysis project Ga0105055, IMG submission 78090) | Freshwater microbial communities from Lake Bonney liftoff mats and glacier meltwater in Antarctica - BON-03 | ecosystem: Environmental > Aquatic > Freshwater > Ice > Glacier meltwater | place: Lake... | reverse complement strand
TGTGTGTGTGTGTGGTTGTGTGTGTGTGTGTGTGTGTTTGTGTGTGTGTGTGTTTGTGTGTGTGTGTGCGCGCGTGTGATGCTGTGTGTACGCGGTATGCTTCGCGTGTGTCAACTGTTGTGGAGTACTCACCGCCTCAGAGATGCGCTGCGGAAAGCCAGTCTTGACCGTCATGAAGACAAGCAGCGCGATGCAGCCGAGCACCGTGAGCTCCTTGAACAGAATCTCAACAACAGGTCTGCTGAAATCATTACAGGACTTCATTACATAGCTAGCTCCCAAGTCAATCATGACTGTGATGACAACAATCGTGGCCAAAATAGCAATGACGACGTTCTTAGCACGATTTGTCTCAGAGAGCGCCTCGAGGATTTCCTCACGTTTTTCCTCGTATTCCTCACGGAGAGCCGCTTGGCGTTTGGCCTTGCGTTCGTCGTGCAGTCTCTCGGCCTCGTGAGGGTGTTCATTAGCATAAGCGACAGGGTCTGCAAGGTATGCCTTCATCTCCTCGCTGGGCTCGCCATATTCTACCTGCATTTCAATTGACTTGGACTGCAAAGAGAAACGGGTGTGCAGAGTGAGCATGATGGATGAAGAAGCGCCCAGAGAGGGGAAGATGGAGGGAGGGGGTGAGGGATGATCACGGTTTTGTCAGCTGTTGCCTAGACTGATATTTTGTCGGACAAGGGACGCCCTTGTCACAGCAAAGTACGCACACTAGAAGACAAACATACAAAAACATGCGCACCTCAGCAAGAGACTGGTGATGCAGAGGAACTTCATTGGTCTCTGCTACTCCAAGAGCTGAGCTCGAGGGCCCGCTTGCCAGGAACAGCACAAGCGCCACAGCCAAAACTGAAGCTGCCCCCGTAGACATGTACCGGCGGGCCTGCACACCAATAAGACATGCACACACATACACGCACGCACGCACGCAATGCAGATTTCACATTTCAGAGCATGGTCAGACTCAAGCACATTTCGCAATGGCAGCCAAGTTCAGCCGTGTAGCGCTGATCATCGATGTCCGCCTGAATATTTACACAGGTGATGCACAAATGTGGGTCTGCGGAACTGCGCAAGTCCCACGACTCTTCAGGGACCAGCACCTGTGTGCCCTCTCCAGCTCCCGATGTGTTGAAACCAACACCGTAGCTTGGAACGCGGACTGGGACCAACGGAGAGCGCATCTCTGGGGCAGCACCCCGGAGTCTTGTGTGCAACTGCAGGCGCCACCAGATCAGCCTCCACCGTCACTCCTCTCACTTTCATGCCGTCCTCATTATATTTGGCCTTGTTGTTTGTTTGATGGCGTGCGGGGCATTTGCACGCTGCACTTATTCTTTGGGGGCACATGCAGACCATCGCATTCCGCAGCATTTGTATCTTCCACCACAGCAATGTTGTATCTACACACCTCAAAGGGGCTGCCTCTTGTAGGCATCATCCTCCAAACCCTCTCCCGAGTCTCCTCCCTCCTCAAATGCCGTGTTTCTATTTTGGTGGAGCTCGAGGTTGGGGGGCTCCAAATTCAAAATTAAATTTTCAAAACCCCCCTGCAGCTGGCCTGCAACTGCTAGGGTGTAAAAACAAACAAAATAAATTTATTATTCTGCACTGGGCCGCCCAGAAATGGACTAATCGCACACTGGCCATCCACGATCGGACGATTGTCCACTTTTTAGTATTGCCAGGTAGTCTTTTGTCGTTACAATTACATACATTCGTGAATACATAGTAACTCAATAGAGACATGACTAGAATCAAAATATCTTATAATAGTACAGCCAATCCCACTTGGGGTGACATTTTCGAAAGCTCGAGGCTCAAAGCTCGAACGTCTCTTTTCCACGTTTCAGTGAAAAGAGACGTTCGAGTCGAAGGTGTCACCCCAAGTGGGATCGGCTGTATTACACATGCTTAACATAAACAATGAAATATCAAAATCAAACATTACATTTATTACTGTTTATCATAAACAATGACTGAATGGAAACATGACCAAAATCAAAATAAATTTCAATGTTAATCAACATAAACAATGAAAAGTCAAAATCAAACATCAAATTTATTCCAATTCAAAAAAAATCTGTCATTGTCCATGTGTGTTTTGTTCTATTTATCGTTTGTTTGTATATCTGCGTATGCGAATGTGTACTTCAAAACAACAATCATAGAACAAAACATCAAAATAATTGCGGGAGTGCCTTCGAGCCAGGCGCTTTTGGGCTTCCTTATTACTGCGCCTCCATCTGTGTGCGTTCCTGATGCAATTGGCACGCTAGCTGTGTGGATTCAAAACCAAAAAAAAAAATTGTCAATTACTGAGATTACCGAGTACAGATATTTTAGTCCATAGAAGCCTATCAATTCATTAAGATACAAAAGTGATTAAAATATTGTACCAATGGTCCATATTATTGAACCCATTTTGTTTTTGTGAAACAGAATACTTACATTTTACTACACGCGTGTTCAGCCACAGTGCGATTAGTCCACTCTTGGGCGGTTGTTGATTACCTTCGAATATGATGATCACCACCCAGGTACGCCACCATACCCATCTTGATCTGTCGACATGTCGTGTCTGTTCTGTTAAACAGATGATAATGCGTGAGTACTTCCCCTGACGCTGGTACGGTCCCTACCCATTGCATGTGCGTGGTCTAGGTCTCTGTCTTTTATTTTTTTAGTGCGCTGGTCTGTGATCTGCTGCCAAGACGGTTGTTTGATGGCTTTCGCTAAAGGTTCATTGCCCGAAGAGTATCTCGGTCACAATTTTGACGAGCAATGCTTGGGAGGACACTAGGCCTATTTCAATCGGATGCTTTTGCCTACCCTAGTGGGGGGGCACCATTGTTCCCTGGGCACTATGTTTCTTGGTAGTTAGGGAGATTGATTGTGGGAATTGGTTAGCCCGAGGATACATGCCAGCCCACCAACATTGTGTTCTGTTTTACCCACTTGTTGGGGATCTGATTGGGTGTACCATAAACAAAATAATGATCCGGTCCTCCGGTCCGGGACAGGTTCTTGGGTCCTACGTGAGTAATCGGGTGTTCGCCATCCGCTTAGTCCAGTGATTAGGTTGGGTCTTCGAAACCCAAGAAAGAAAGAAAGAAAACTTGAAGAAAGGCCTTCCCGGCTTCCCGTACCTTCTTGATTGGCTTCTCACCCGAGTTGGGGGGCACTACTAGATTAGGGTGCACTGATGTCTTGGTAGTTAGGGAGATTGATTGTGGGAATTGGTTAGCCCGAAAATACATGCTAGCCCACCAACATTGTGGACTGTTTTACCCACTTATCTAGGGACTTGCCTAGGGTCTGTTCTAAAAAAAGGAAGGCCCCTTGCCCTCCGGTCCGAGACAGTTTCTTGGGTCCTAAGTGGTTAACCGGGTGTTCACCATCCGTTTAGTCCAGTGATTGGCTTAGGTCTTCCAAACCAAAGAAAGAAAGAAAAAAAGTAATAATGGTATAGGAGGGTTCAATGAAACCCTTGTAATTTTTTGTGGCAGGTTTCTTATGGGCTCGAAAGATGCCCCTCAAAAAATGCAGTTTTTAGGTACAATAAAAAAGCTGGCAAGTCTGTTCCCGAGGCTACAAAACGCAAAGTGGCGGAAAACCCCCACAGATTCGACAGTCATTGGACCAAAATATGTCCCACTCCCAATTTTCTTGCATATTCCTCCTTGAACAGGGACAAACATGCATATATGGGTTTATGTAGAACATATGCATTTGACACAATTTCTTCGTTTCTAAAATCCCACCAGTACTAGCAACAAACCACATTATAACTGTGTCCGTGTTCCTATCCACTTTGCAACAAACCGCTTTACTCTTGAAAAGTTTCCGCCTCCGCCTCCGTTGTTACACCCTACCCCATGCAACTGCAGCTGGGGGTTCATTTGGACAAAAGATCGGGTCCTATATGGTGAGTCGGGTGAACACTACCCACTTTATAAATTAGTCCAGTGATTAAGTTGGGTGTTCGCCACTCAAGAAAGCAAAAATTAACATTACCCACCCCCAATTTTTACCAAATTTTGGGTCGTTTTTTGGGTCATTTTGAGGGGTAAAAACTACAAAATTTCCAAAGTCATGTGTATTATTCAAAATAAATGCACAAACTAAATAATTAATGATGTGATTATATGTGTAGACATGACTTTAGTAGCCATCACCATTATCATCATAATGAAAAGATTCCTATTTTCCTCCCTCAGGCTCAGGATCTCCGTTAACAATGACTATTTTAGCCTGAGATTCTGTATCCTGGGGTGTCATTGTGATTTTTTGTCATGGTGTTATGTTCGCACATGTTATGTATTTGTTGTCACGGTTGTGTGTTTTTTTTTTTGTTTCGGTTGCTTTTTGTTGCTTTTTGTGAGTATGTGTACGACTCCAAATCCATTGGGGGAGTGCCCATGGGCCGGGGGCTTCGGGGCCACCCTGTGACTGCGCACCACTCGTCTGCGTTTCTAAAGTTTCGGGAGAGTTAGCGGTGTGGCGGCTCACCTAACCAAAAACCAACAACTAAAAAGTCTCGGGGGTGCGGGAGTGGCATTGCGCCAGGATACTACGGAACACCCAATTACTGCGCACCACTCATATGGTTGAGCGTGGTGAGACCACTGGAGACACAAATTTGATGACGCAAATTTTTGTGATGTGCTAGCGCGTCGGAGAGCGTACCTGTGTGATTTCAAGTTTTGGGTGATATTCGGAACTTGAAACAGCTCGGAGAATGAAATACAGGTGTGTTTTTTGTACACCATGACCATTGTCATTTTTTTTGACAATGTCATTGATGTGAGTGACTCAAATTGACAAATTTAGACTCGCCCATCCCCTTCCCCTCAAGAGAATGTATGTTTCTGCAGTCATGATGAAAGAATTCGACTTGAATCGAGGTGACGCTGTTTGAGCCACGGCAAAACAGTAAGAGAAAAGCTTTTCCCGTTTATTTTTTGTTCTCACACTTTTAATCTTTGAGACACCACCAAAAGGATTTTTTTCTTTTATGCCTGTGACCGAGCCACACTTACAAAGGGTTTGCAAAGTCAAAGGGCTAATACGTGACACTACACGCCAAGGCAGATGCAGCTTCATCGTCCGAGTAATCGGAACGCTCAGGAGAAAAGAAGGACTCATAACCAAACAGAGTATACAGGATCTGTAGCGAAGCTGCGCTCGGGAAGAGAGAGGTTGTAGCAGAGTAGACGGAACACACCGACACCGGTTGGCCCTCATTGTACTCAACCCTCAGGTTGGCACGGCCTTTAATAAAAGAATCAATGAACTTGAAAGACCCAGGCAGCTGCACCAAGCAGCTCCCGCTCACAGCACAGAGACGCGCCGTGGTCTCGTAGTCCTTTGTTTGTCCCGGGCCTTCGTTCATGTCGCTTCGCTCATGTTGCTTCGCTTTCTTCAGTCACGAACTTAGAACTTGATTCTTCAACCTTAACGTCACGGTCAAGGTATAGGCGAGGGGGAAGTGTACTTCTCAAAGCACTTCAAGTTTCACATACAATCCTGTACATGAAAACCCAATATACCTCTCAGGGTATATGTCACACATAGGGGACACTAGATAAAATGTAGCGTCTGCATAATACTCTCTTAGGTTCGAGTATCACACATGCCAGTGTCAAGGCATGACTCTGACACACTGTATGTGATTACCAGTTTTGAGGGGCGAACGTGCTAACGTGTTGACATACTCAGGCTGATCAGGTTGCCAAACTTCGGAACGTATCACCTGATTCGTATCGTCCAGCCGGGCGTGCAGCAAGTGGAGGAGTTTTCAGCCTCAAAACCGCCGCTCGCCACCCGCTTTCAGCTGCGGTCCATGCGGACTCGGATTTTATCATTTATTCCCCATTTTTTTCCGGGTTGAGCCCACTTTAACGCCGGTAGCAGGATCAAATGTGCTCGGGGGAAAAAAACTTCTTTTTCCGAACTCTTGATGAGAAATCTCAAATCTCGGAAATCTCAAATCCTGGGAAATCCGTTTTACTGTGTTCATTTCTTGGGGCTGTGGAGTGGATTCATAAATCTCCCAAATATTTGACTTGAAAGGCTCTTTTCGAAAAAGAAACGTACCAGGAAAAGCCCCCGAGGATGAAGTGTAGTAAAATGCTAAGAATTTGAAGGAACAATCCGTTGTAATGAGTTTTGTCCATTTTACGAAATTACTGGTGTTACTTTTAAAAAGTTCCTCAGAATTCGAATACTGAGAGAGTTTGGAGAATCGAGAGACTTTTTCTTCGATCAAATCTGATCCTGCGACCGGCGTGAGTCTGCTCTGGCTCAATTCGATTTGCGCGCGAAAATCGAGTTCAAGTTTTTGTGGTGTTTGGGGGGTGTCAAAAGGGTCCTTTCGGCGTTTTTTCGTCGTCTCAAGATTGAGTTGCCAGAGGTAGCTCAATTCAATTTGTAGGGAAAATTCGAGTCAATTGGTCCAGGTATAGGCTCCCCACACGGGAGGCGAGTAAGGGACGGGCACCTTAAAACGGGTTTAGGGTCCGTGCCCCAATCGGACTGACAAACAAATGAGATTGAACTGAACTGAACTGTAAATGATCAGCCACCTCAACTCGATTTTTGTGGAAAATTGCTGGAAAAAAGTTCGAGTTGAGCCGGATCAACGATGGGATGAAAGCGGAAAGGACAACAAAAGATGTTTGCACTGCACGTGAATTTGATAACGACTTCGCGGGTTGAATTTGTCGTTATCGGTATTCAACTCTTTTCAAGTATGACAGGTGCCTATTTTGTTGACTTGATCGAGTAGTAGTTTCAAAAAAATTGAAATTACCGTTGGTTTTACAAAGTACTATAGTACTGTGTTAAACTAGAAAATTATTCCATCACGAGAGTATTCTTTTGATATCAATTATCAAGAGGAGGGCCCGGGAGTGATCTGATCAAGAAAGTGCCAATCATGGAAAGATTGCCCTGGCAGATGAGCACAATGAGCCCAAATAACATCAACTTCTGCACGCGCAGTCAACCGTACCAGTGCGAGGCAAGGCGTCTTAGCCATCCGGCCGGGACCGCGTTTTTTTAAAACCTTAAAGAAAAGGTTTATTTCCCACCCCTCAATTGAAACGTCAATTTAATGCCAACTTGGTCGTAACCACCGAGTGGGCAATCTGCTGTGTCATCTCCGATGTCAGCCCTAGTGCAGGGGGCGGCGGCGCGCAAAGGATTTTTTGTTTGATTGTGTTTATTATAACCGCAACAGTATTTCCCATCCTAGTACAGCAGGAACGCTGACAGATGGTGTGCAGTACGGAGGTGGAAGCGGCGCCTAGTTGCCATTGCTGACAGCATTCCCGTAGTTCTAAACGTGGTTTGTTTGTTTGTTTGTGAACCAGTGTAAGTCACCACACCGCTAGCTCCCTTGAACCATTGAGACTCGGAACGCATACGAATGGTGCGCAGTAATAGGGTAGCCTGAAGTGCCCGGCCCAAAGGCACGCCCTCAATGGACCTTGGACACGCATTAGTATGGTGTGTGTTTGTGTAGTCGAAACGCACTTGGTTTTATAATGTTGTTCAAAGTTTGTAAGATCTTTTGGTTGTTGTGAAAGTGCTTCTGGCTGACAATTTCACGTAGGAGCCAGTCAAAACTACTGCTAGACTATTTCACGTTGGGGCAGAGACTGCAGGTCAAAGGAAGGACTTTTAGGACTTTATCCACATTGTATCTGTTACAATCTCACTGCACTAGGACGCTACAACACCCAACGCAAAGTGACAGGAAATTGACTGGGTCAAGGCTGTTGCCAGGTTTTCACACCCAGCATCTTTTTGAGAAGCCTGAGCATGGTTTTTGGTTTTTGGTTTGTTATGCCGCCACTTTCTTTCTTTCTTGAGTTTTTAACCCAACCTAATCACTGCCACACAGCCGTGAGGCTATGTTTGTTTGTTTGTTTCCAAGGTTAGTATAAAACCCCCAAAATCCTTACTTCCCCTCTCGCCCTGGCCTTGAAGGAAAACCGGGCCCGGCTAGCAATAGACTGATTTTGAAAGTCGGGTTGACTAATTCATAAGAGCGCACTTTGTACCGGGATTGCGCTCTTACCTCAGTGAGGTCAAAATGCTTACAACGTCTTCACGAACTCACAATGAGTACGAAAAATCGGGTCTCAAAATCAGTCTGTCAGCATGGGGAGTTTTTGGTTTTTGGTTTCTTTCTTTCTTTATTTGGTTTGTTATGCCGCCACACAGGCAACCCTCCAATTACACCAGGAACGCATACAAGTGGTGCGCAGTAAGAAGGTAGTGTGTGTTGCTTTGTTTTAGGCACCAGAACGCGGGGGTTTTTTTTTTTTGGGGTCTTGGACTTGGAGCCATGACGTGGTCATGTCAGTTTCTTTTTTTCATCCATCTCCCGCCAAATACGTCATACGTTCACCGACGCAACGAACGACGCAGGCTTTCGAAGTTTTTGAAACTATTTGTGCCCCAGCGGGAGGAAGGCTGACATCAAAAGACACTGAGCAGAAGCTTTGATCGTCACGCTCTGATCCAAAGTCATTGAGCTGAAAGATGGCTGGAATCATCACCTGCAAAGCGGCAGTTGCCTACGGTGCGAAGCAGCCGCTAGTTGTTGAGCAGATTCAGGTTGAGCCACCCAAGGCTGGCGAAGTGCGTGTGAAGCTGACGGCTTGCGCGCTGTGTCACACGGATGCCTATACGCTCGGAGGCAGCGACCCCGAAGGACTGTTCCCTTCTATTCTAGGACACGAAGGTAATGTTTGCGTGCTTGTTTTACAAGTGATTCCATTGACACCCTTTATTTCTATTACGCTACCCTACATGTTGATCACACAACCAGCAAGTTTCGTGGATTACACTGCCCTATACGTGCTATATATCCTATATTTGCATTGAACTTCCCCGATTTTCTGTTATACTAAACTACCTTCACACAATCCATTATACTATCCTGGGCGCGCGGCCGCGTTGGGGCTTTAGCCCCGACGCCTCGGTACAGGCTGGTCCGTCTTTGCCACGGACGCTCGATCTCGGGAAAACGCTTTAAAATCCTGATTGTTCATCGTTTTCCGAGATTGGACATAGTTTTACTGCGTATGACAATGGTTGTGTTCGGGTGAGAGCGCGGTAGCTTTGAACTTGCCGCTGCGCACCCTTGTGAGTTGCTGTGCCGCTCATCCACCACGTGGCGACGAGACGACAAGAAAGCGTCGGAACCACAGAGCACAAAAACATGTTTATCAATACACCAGGCACGTTAAATAGAAATGTCAATCCAAAATGCTGGCTCCGATAGGTCGGTTGCTGCATTTTACAGTGGTGGCAGACAAGAGTGGCGTCAAGCAGAAATATGGCCAGTGCACGCTCTCTGAGCAACGCAATTTGTGGAACTGATGTCGTGTGTGTGGTGTATGCCGACCAGGAGGTGGCATCGTCGAGAGTATTGGAGAGGGTGTTACAAGCGTCGCTGTCGGTGTGTGCCTACTGCTCTGTGTTTGCTTGTCCTCGTCGATGGCTTGTCTTTGTTTGCATAGTCTCTGTGTCAATGCATTCATGTCTGTGACATCTCTCAGTGTTTGACATGACTCCTGTGTGACACAGGCATCACGTGTGTAACATGGCACATGTGTGTAACATGACCCATGTGTGTACAAAACACATGGATAAATCGAAACATAAAATGTTAAGTCATGTCACTCACATAATACGTGTCACTCATACATGTGACACGACTCAATCTTTCCGTCCCGATCTTCCGGTGTCTGCTCTCTGTTTCTTTGCTCTTTTGTTTGCTCTCCAAACTCACTTTCTTGCCCTTCCTGTGCGTGCATCTAGATTGCACCTGTCATAACCCTTGTGTGTAACTCCAACACCCTTTTTTTTTTCCAAGGTGCCCACGTCATCCCTCTCTACACCCCGGAGTGTAAAGAGTGTGCCTTCTGCCTGGTCCCCCCCCCCCCCCCCCCCCCCCCCCCCCCCCCCCCCCCCCCCCCCCCCTTTCCTTCTTT
>Ga0105055_10013055_pt1 | contig 10016 bp, 13 predicted proteins | sample BON03_FD_78090 | JGI IMG/M metagenome (GOLD analysis project Ga0105055, IMG submission 78090) | Freshwater microbial communities from Lake Bonney liftoff mats and glacier meltwater in Antarctica - BON-03 | ecosystem: Environmental > Aquatic > Freshwater > Ice > Glacier meltwater | place: Lake... | reverse complement strand
TACTCGATGATAACTTCTTTAACTTCAAGATAGACTTTGCTAGGGTCATTCCTGTCAGCCCGAGTGCTAGTAAAAACACTACACTCTATAGACTTAGTCTGCTCAATAATCTCACGATTATTAGAGACACCCAAAGCAGCACCGAATACTATAGCGTGCTTCTTAAAGTTACCGACACCGAACTTGTTATCTAAGAAGTACAGTGCCGTAGCCCTATCACCAGGCCTAGGCTCTACATCTTCTGGGTTAGCCATCTCGATAACTTCTAGCAAGATAAGCTCAAGCTCTACGCCAGTCTTAGTGCCAATTTCTTTCAATGACATACTAGCAGATACCTTGTAAGCACCATGTGGAAACGGTGTAAACGCTGGCAAATCTTCCAGATCATCAAGAGTAGCATCTAACAAGTCGTCAAGGGCCATAACTGCATTTTCTTCTAACATAATATATAACCTTATATTTAATATTGATAATGGTATTAAGTGTGGTCTGTAAGTTAGAGTCAACACACCAGTGACTTGTTCGATAGTGCTTATTTATATGTCTCAATCCCCTCCACGAACGGGGCCACGCTCAGAACATCAGACCTCAGACCTTAGCCTTATTAGCCGCTGATTTGTTGGCTGCTATACGCGCTAAGATAGCTGCACTACTAGACCTAGGTGTGTTGGTAGCAATGGCTGCTTTATTCTTATCGCTGACCTTACTCTCCTCAGTCTCACGCTTCTTATAAATCTCAGGTTTGAAGATAGCTAGGAGTGAAGGTTTCTCTGCACCTTCTAACACAGCATCAGTACGAGAGCCAGATAATATAGTAGTGCTGTAATCAGTAGAGCTAGAGAATACATGCTTCTTATTCTTACGCTCTGCATACACTACATGACCAAAGTACTTAGCCACGTTACGGGAAAAGTTACGAGTACCAGATACAGGTACAAGAACATTCTTCTTACCCTCAGTGGTAGCTTCTACCTCATGAGAGATAACAACGCAATGATACTTAGCTTGCTGAATATGAGAGAAGAATATATCTAACAACTTCCCTTGCTTAGAGTGATCGTCAAACTCCAGCTTATAGTCATCAGGCTGATTCTTAGTGATATGTGCTACTGCGCTATTAGATAACTGAGTAGCTGAGTCAACGACTACAACCCAGTCACGGCCTAGAGAGTTAACATCCACTACTGCGGTGGGAGCTTCCGTCTTTTTACAGGACATACAAGCTACCTTACCATGCTGATCGCAGATAACTACTGGCCCCTTAACTATCTTAAGCATTGTCTCTATAGCTATGGGGTAGCTAGAAGTATCCGGTAGAGAGATAACCTCAATGCGATCTTGCCATTCCTCTGGCAGTTTAAATAAGATCTCGTAAGAGTTCTCTAGGTCTATCCACAGAAGGTTAAAGAACTCTGATAACTCTGAGGCAATCTGTGACTTGCCTACTTTAGGTGCACCAAAGATCATAACCTTCTGTGCTTTATCTTGCTCTAAGTCTTTTATCTTTGCCATGTTATATACCTTATATATGAATAGATATGATATAGATTACTATTACTATTACTACTATTACTATTACTATTACTATTACTATTACTATTACTATTACTACTCTTTCCAGACATATAACTCACAGATCTAAATTAGATTACTTCTCCTTCAGATTCTCCCTTAGCAATCTGCTCGGCTATAAGATCTCTGAAGTCTACGCTATAGGTATAAACCTCAGCAGCTTTCTCCATCTTCTCAATAGCATCTCTAGTAAGAGGTTTAGTTACTACTCCTGTGTCCATAGTGCAGGTGTTAATATACTCACACTCACGGAAGAAGTCATAACAATTCTCACCATGCATAGGATAAACATCATAGCTATCATATAACTGTATTAGATGTGTGTCGATTATAAGTTCTTGTAACCACAGCGCTCGCTGAAGTAATGACTTAGAGAAAGGCATCTCTACAAACTCATAGGATTTTGTCTCATAGACACAATATAATACTGTATAAGATGAGAGGTTAGATACAAGTTTATCTAAGACTACTGAGTAACCTAAGGCTTGCCCAGAGTTCTTGAAGGTAGCAGAGACAGCGGCAGATGACGAGGTCTTATTCTCTAAGACAAGGATCTCACCTGTTAGCTTATGCTCTAACACAGCATCTAAGAACCCACGGTATACAAACCCATCAGGTAATGTAACTTGGAAAGCTAACTCTACGGCTGGCTTACCGTCCATATATAAGAGATCATACTCTTCTAAGAATCCATTGTTAACAAGGACTTGGAATCTCTGTACTGCGAATAAGGCTGAAGCGAATGACTTCTTCTGCTTAGGATTATAATCTAAGAGATCAGTACTCCACGATAGAAAGGTGTCCATTATAACCGTGGACTCGTCTTTCTTCTCTAAGACTGACTGCATGCCTACACCTACGGCATGACCAAAAGCAAATGTAACTTCTTGCTTCTGCGTATCTTCTTTCGGATTTATAACTTCCTGCTTACCATTAAGCCTGTAGAGCTGATACTTACGAGGACACTTATGTAGTGTCTGCCTAGAGCTATGAGATAGGAGCTTGAGTCTAGGATCTATCTCACCTTCCTCTAACTGCACTACTTCTATTAGATGTGGGTTAGCTTCTAATCTCTCACGCTCAGCGATATCTATTTGTATCTGATCGCTATCCTCTCCTAGGACATCATCTATACTAGGCATAGGGATAAGATCTGGAGATAATCTTTTAGATGTGCTAGATGTGCTAGATGTGCTAGATGTGCTAGATGTGCTAGTGGAGGCTCGCATTCTAGCACGTAATGCTTCCACCGCTGGGCTAGCAGTGGCAGGGGTGGCAGGGGTTGCAGGGGTGCTTCTCTCTACAGACATGTTAATATAACTCCGGTAGTACATCTTTATACATAGATATTAGTATTGCCCTCTCCGCTCTGTGAAATAGCGCTAGGTCATAATTCTTCCTGTACTCTGATACTATACCTGCTACCTGTTGGGAGTCATAACCCATAAGCAAGGGAGGTATCTTAAAGTTACAATCTATATCTGGATAGTCTGGAAATTCTAGGGGAGCTAGCCATTCATATAATGCTTTAGCTCCTTGCATATACTCTACAAAACATTCCTTATGTCCCTTAGTATATAGGAGAAGGAATTTGTCTAAAGGAAAGGGAGTATTCGCAGTATCTTTATGCTTAATACTCCTATCAGTTGAAGCTCTAAGCGATGCGAGTCTGTCTGCTAGATCGCCCACCTTATAAGTCGTCCAGGGTAGTGGACTTAAGAGCCTTCTTATTAGGCTGCTTAAGTACAGCCGTAGATATCTCAACACCAGTCTGCTTCTTAAGACCAGAGACTAAGATATTAATCTCATCTTCGGAAAGGATAGTAACAATATCGGGATCATTTTTAAGTTGCCTATGTATGTCCCGTAGAAGTGTGGGCATATTAGGAGTCTTATTAAGGAGGGACTGCTCTAACTCGGCAAGCTTCTCACGTATAGTGTAAAGCCGAGTCTCAGATACAGATGTTGCGGCGGGAGTAGAGTCTGACATAGCTGTAAGTTCCTATGGATAATTACAATAAGCTATAAGGGAGAGAGGGTTATGACCTAAATAGTACTAATCTATATTAGGAAACTCTCGTGCGAATTCTTTAGCTAATTTCTTGTTACGCTTAGCTAGGGCAACCCTAGCATTAAACTCATCATGTTCAGGCTTGGTAGGGAGAGGAGCTGTATAACGTGCCACCCATTGGCCTTGACCAGTGTGAGATGTAACAACAATACGGCGCTGATTACCAGTGCGCGGAGTCTGATCTATAATAGGTTCTTTCATATCTTTCATATTATATACCTTATATACCTTATATACCCTATAATCTTATAATCTTATAATCTTATAATCTTTATAATCTTATAATCTTATAATCTTTATAGTGTGTGAACAGATATCTCTGTGATAGGCACTAACTTAAGAGTTAGCTTAGTGCCATTGGATTTTTCTTTTATACCATGCTTCTTATAAATCTCAGACTCTTTATATAACCAGCCTAAGTCTTTAGTCTTTTCTTTACGGACACCTTGAAGTATTCTACCATGCGTATGAGTAGGAGCGGAGATAGATACAGATAGATCTTTCTTTAACGCTAGCCATATAGGCTGATACTTACGCATTAGATCTAGAAACTTCCTTACAGGTGTACAGGTGTATAGTATGCTTTAGTGTAAGACTCTTAACGCGTTACATGACTGGAGACAGTTACCGTGTCTTGCCGCTTATTCGTAATGACCTTAGCTACGAATATAAGAGCCTTACCTAAAACATGCTCCCCTTAATGACTGTAGCTAAGGGGAGCATGGGTACTACTAGGTACTACTAGGTACTACTAGGTACTACTAGGTACTAATATCACGCTTGATCCTAGTCTGAGCGCCGCCCCGTTAGTGGGACGGCTTGAGACCTTACAGGTTAGCAAGCAACTCAGCAGGAGAGACATTCTGGTACGTTTCGCTCTTATCGAGCAAGAACGCAACACAGTCTTGAAAGTCTTCGATCTGAGGAGAAGACTCTGCATAGATAGCTAACTGATCAGTGAGCATCTCTAGTACAGGCATGTTAGTTTTGACCTGTGCCAGCTTCCCAAGCAATAGCTTAGCAGCTCTGCCAACTTGCTCGATAGACTTGCCAGTCACCCCTGGCATAACCTCACAGTAATCCGCTGCGAAATCTTCCCAAGTTTCCTTAGGAATACCACCGCCGCGACGAGCAGCCTTAGGCATATTAGCTATTATATCCCAAGCCAGCTTATCTACCGGAAAGGTAGCAGCTGTTAGGGTGATATCCTCGTAAAGAATGTCACGGGCAATACCGTTAATAACATCTTCCATTGCAGACATGAGTAATTCAAAAGACTTACCGCCAGCCTCTAGGATAGCGACAATACCTTCAGCAGATGGATAAGGAATGGCAAGTTCTACCGGGCCACGTACGGTCTCAATACCAGACTCTTTGTCTGTAGACTTCTTGAAGTTAAACCGTGAAGGTTTAACGTCTACTGAGAAATCATAGTTCAGCTTAACTTGCGCCATGATTACTTTCATCTCAGACTCGCTAGGATTCTGAACAGAGATAACATTGTGCTTAGGTTCATTTACTGCTGTGCTATATTGGTCGGACATAAGGTGTACCTTTATGATTGGGATGATTGGGATGATTGGGATGATTGGGTAGTAGGAATTATAACTCTGATCTAGTTAAGAGAGGTAGTTAGATACATGTTCTGTCTAGTGTTTTCCCTCAACAGGACTGCCACTATACCACAGTCCCCTTTCGGGTCAACATCTTTTTTTCTCTTAGGTAGGAGAAGGATTTAGAGATAAATTTTATTCTTTTAACCAGCGCCTATGAGCAGAGCGAGTAATAGGTCGCCCTCCATTGGGTTTATTAAAGTTACTAGATGCACCTTGCCTAACGCTAGTAGCTATACTTTTATTTACGATCTTCTCATACATTGCTTTAGTAGCTTTATACTCTAACTCCTCTATGCGAGAGGTAGAGTCAGGCTGTGGTGGGCGAGCGGATCTAAAGACATGACCTTTAGGTTGTAATGTACAGTAGATCTCGTGCTCCTCCCTAAGACTATACTTAGAGAAAAGCTTATCGCATAAAAAGCAGGGGTACGATTCTATTAGTGACATTTTATATAATACTCCTTTACTTTAGTAGTTAGCTGGTAGATACGAAAGATACCTACAGGTTCCATTATTAAAGTGGTTATAGGTACGGCATGAATAACACAAGCCGCTATTAGAGCATCAGTCATGCCCTTATTTTCTCCATATTCTTTAATAGCTACCTCATCCTGAAATAGATCTAAGCCTTTTATAAGCATAGTGCACTTAGCTATAGGTTCTTCAGATCTAAGATCTACAAGAGCGAGAGCCGTAGCTTCAGGTTTATCTGCGTAGCTACTAATAACTAAGTGACACAGATTACCTGCAAACTTTACAGGGATATGAGTTACTATAGGTACCAGATTAGCTTGAGTCTTATCTAAATCTGTCTTATCTAAATCTGTCATATCTAATACTCCTTCTTAACTATGTAATCATCTGCACTATAACGGCCCTTAAAGTGCTCTGCTTTCTCAGCTAAGGTGTCACCCTTAACTTTCTGTGATAGGATACCTTTAGTAAAGGACTCCGGCTCACATATAACATACAGTTCCTCACGCGCTCTAGTAACTGCTGTATATAATAACTCACGCTGTAGCATAGTAGCATGAGACTGGTGGAGAGTTACAAATACCTTTCTCCACTCAGAACCCTGAGACTTATGCACGGTAAGAGCATACGAGTGCAGCAGATTATTAATTTCCGCTGCCTTAGATAATTCTATATAACTATCAGTATCTTCTAGGTAGACAGTTATAGTATGGGAAGCCTGCGTTACTCTCTCCTCTGAGGTAACTACTTGGGCTAATAAGAACTCTACATCTAAATCATTGTCAGTCTTAGTTCCCTTAGATGTTGCCCATTCTGCCGCTGCATTAGGGTTATGGCCCCAGTAATCTAAGGTAATAGACTCAGGCTGGAATGCTGCACCTGTATAAGAGAAGTTACGCTCTATACTAGAGATAGTAGCATCCTCTTTATCATATAGAACCTTATCACCACAGGTAAAGTAATGCTTATTAAAGCCAGCAACTACCTCATAGGTAGGCAGCCCATTCTGCCGCGCTATGTGATTAGCGATGAGCTTATTAAGCTCGATAGTACCACACGCTTTATTAAACGGCATAAGGATTATGTCCTTATCTACGTCATAGACTTTATTATCTATAGCGCCAGTAAAGAATGCACCTAATGTCTGTACGGCAGACTCATAGCTAATCTTTTTCTTCCACGGATGTAAGGTAAGCTGATCCGCTACTTTCCAGGCAGGGAATTCTGCCACTGGTATAGGCTTACCGCTTAGAATCCTATGAGCCAGTCTTATGATAGGAGATTCTAGCGCCTGTCTATATACTTCTGTAAGCTCTACTACTGGTAGCTCATCTAGCTTAAAGCCTAAGATAGCAGGGCCAAATATAGGGGGTAACTGTTGTATGTCACCTATAAAGATCCATTGTACAGGATGAGACAATGCCGCTATCAATTCATTATAAAGGGTTACCGATAACATAGAAGCTTCTTCAATAATGATAGTATGTATAGACTCAGGTAAAGGATTATTCTCATTCATAGATGGTTCGAATGATAGAACCTTTTTAGATAAGCCAGTCTCAGGATCGTCTGTCTCATAGTATACAGGCGCATACGCTAAGAGTTTATGCGCAGTGATACAGCTATCCTTAAGATCCTCACTTTGGACCTTACGAATATTATTGACAGCACGTCTAGTATAAGAGGCTATTATAATACCTGGACTCCCAGTTCTAAGGTACTTATGCCCTTCTGACTGTAAGACTGGTATCTTACCGCTCTGCATTAGCGCTGCCATAGCACCTTGGGAGCAAGTAGTCTTACCTGTACCAGCCGCACCAATAAGGACAGCACTAGCACCAGTAGATACTATATCTATAAACTCTTGTTGCTTAGAGTTATAGGTAATAAGCTCTCCATGCATACCAGTGGAGGTATCAGTGGTAGTGGCACTGGCACTGGCACTGGAGGTATCAGTAGCACTGGAGGTATCAGCAGTATTAGCAGTAGTATCAGTATCAGTAGTGGTAGCAGAAGTATTAGCAGTAGTATTAGTGGTAGTAGCGAATCCTTTCTTAGCCCGTAACTCTGCTAATCTAGCAGCTAATGATGTAGGCACAGTCTTAGGTGCTATGGGTGCTACAGTGGGTGCTACAGTGGGTGCTGTGGGTGCTACAGTGGGTGCTGTGGGTGCTACAGCTTCTACAGCTTCTCTCTGCTCCATAGCTTTCTTTCTATTAGCTAATAAAGTTTTAAGGTCAATCTTTTTTTCAGTCAATGTATAATACTCCTTTATTGAGTTCTAGGGGACTGTTACCTAGATAAGAGAATGAATTAAAGAATACGTGCTCTGTCCGCACCTTATGAGTCAACGCTGCCTGTCTGCGTAAAGACAGGATATGATCTAGTGTGTATAGCTTAGAGTGAGTTAGAATGACAGTATAATGTTCCTCATCTAGCCTATACCATGGAGTCTTAATAGTCATTTTAGTCTTCCTCCACGATTGGCGGTATCAGTGGTATCAGTGGTATCAGCAGTATCAGTGGTATCAGTGGGATTGGTGTAGTTTCTAGGCTCTCTAACTCTGTCCGCAGTCTAGATACAGCTACGCGATAGGCTAGTTTAGCCCGTAAGAATTCTACAGGTAATGGATAGTCTCGACTATTAGGCGGTAAGAGTCCAGTATCAGCTGCTGCTAGATCTAACTCACGGATAGTTTTATAACCGTGAGATATAATAGAACTATCTAAGTCAGGTAGGATAGTGTACCCAAGAGCTAATGAAGAACCTCCTAGATAATCTATGTGCCTACTGATACCTTCCTTAATAACTTTCATAAGAGTATGAAAGTGGATAGACCCTGCTTCTATGCTGCACTCGCAGTGATTCTTAATCTCTTTAAGGAGAGCAAGTGGAGTATTAAACATACGGTCGGTATTAAAGCAGGAACTAATAGCTCGCACCCAAGCTATCTTTTTTTCTTCGGGAAAAGCACCTGCTTTAGCCGCCCACTTAGCGACAACGTCCGAGAACTTCTCTGGATCTATACCTGATATGATATAGTAACTTAATCTATTCTCAATAGCTTTAAGGGAATCAGCTTCTCGCGTATCTATGCGATCTTGCTTATAATCCTTCAGGTTATCTTTCCATGCTCGCACCCAATTAGGCACTACTTCTAAAGTAGAGCTTGCATGAGTTACGCGAAACTTAGGTTGTTGAAAGTTAGCGGAAGCTACTGCTACTAGCGCAGTCTGCTCTAATACACTTACTAACTGTGCGATAGAACTTTCTATGAGAGACATCGTCTTTGGATCGTTTGGCTTAGCAGTAGAAGGATGGTGCCATTCTATGCAGCCCGATGAGTCTAAGAATGCTAGAAACATTAGGTAAGATTCAGTGCTATCTAACTCACCGGCACAGTGCCGTTCAAATACTTTATATAAGTCAGTATAAGAGGCACTGAATATAGGATGATAGTGACCCCTAGCAGCAGATATATACAGTCCCTTAAAATGAGAGGACGCAAACTGTATCCCAGATATAGCGCAAGTTACAGTGCTCATAGCCCTAAACCTCCTATAGGATCGTAATCTACACTAGACGTAGAATTATGTATGCACATAGCGCCAGACTCAAATAGCTGCAGTTGCTGTTCGGTCATTAGCTCGTTTATATACATATGTTCTTGTGCAGCGTCTAGCTGCCTGTGGGTACAGTTACTAGGATCTGTTATATACTTATTATAACACTCCTCCCAGTAACGCTCACGGTCAGCATTAGATTGCTGTAGCATGGCGCTACCTGCACCTGCACCTGCACCTAATGACTCTAAGAGACTAGGTTTCTCAGGTGCCATATTATATATAGCTTTCATACCTTTCATATCTATCTTAGCTATGAAAGGTACCAGGTATGCGAGACTGGAGTAAGTATCTACATCTGGCTCCGGATCCGCTTTTAAGCTAGCTACTATCTTAGCTAGCTGCGCTCTTTTAAGTACTGGTCTATACTTAGCCCCAGTGTTAATACTATTTGTCATAATCTCTAAGCTCCCTAATCTCTGCCTTGTGTGTTTAATGTATTGATTAGCACTAATTCTAATTCTAGTGCTAGTGCTAGCGCTAATTCTAGTGCTAACGTATCTAGCCTATGCTGTTCTACACGAGCGCGATAAGCATTATACCGCTTAGCGTTAGCATAGTCCCCATTAGTTACCAGGCGTGCCAGGTGTGCTTGTTCTCGCGCTAGTGCTAACTTATCGCTACGCTTTGTTGCCATTGGTTTAGCTAGTTTCATACCT
>Ga0105055_10013052_pt1 | contig 10017 bp, 11 predicted proteins | sample BON03_FD_78090 | JGI IMG/M metagenome (GOLD analysis project Ga0105055, IMG submission 78090) | Freshwater microbial communities from Lake Bonney liftoff mats and glacier meltwater in Antarctica - BON-03 | ecosystem: Environmental > Aquatic > Freshwater > Ice > Glacier meltwater | place: Lake... | reverse complement strand
TTCTTGACTAAGAGATTGGCGCATCAAATGATGCGAAAGGCCTTGTGCCTGCATCGATCTCAATTGGGTGTCTCCTAGAGTGCAATCCCACCTCATAAGTCTGTATGATTATGTAATAAAAACCGTCTCTCTCATTTCGAAGTGAGTTCCTTGAAGAGAGCTTGTATCCACCAACCTCCTCGGTCCGTCTGGTGGCTCGCCCCTTCCCAGAAGGAGGGGGAAGTGCGAGGAAGATTTTGAGTCTCGAGAAGGGTGCGCCTGAGGTGAGCGGTTTTCTTTTCTTTGCAGAGTTCAAGCAAGTACCTCATTCTCTCTGGAGATGGAGTGTTCAGAGTTCACAGGAATTTAAGATTGCCACATTCTCTACCGTCCGTAACATCGGGTCTGTGAGCTGCATCCATTTGTAGACATCATCAAAGCTGTTTAATGGCCCATATTGAGTCCGGTGCGAGTTCAAGGGAGGTAGATAGTTTTCATACTGTTTGAGAGTGGGCTCGACTTGAGATACCACCATTGAGAGTAGATCCCAATGAGGAGTGTTCGGGACTTTTCCTGAGGCCGGGTCCTGCCCTCAGAGTCTGTATACCAGATCCATCCAAGCTGGGCTGTGAATGGTGGCTTGGTAGCTGTGACCCTGTGCTTCCATCCTCAACAACATGGAGGACGTGTTGACCAGCCTGCATTCGTAGGAGTATGATGGATGTGAAAATTTGCCCCCCCATATCTTGAAGGCTTCCTTGAGTGAATATAGGATGGGGACCCTTTTCGCATGGTTTTAATAAAGTTGCACGATAATAAGGACGGACCTAAAAGATACGGGATCTGTCGCAGGTTTTTGGCCACTCGAGCCAAATCAACGGGATTACCGGAGCTGTTTGGCTGTAGAGAAGTTCTGCTAGTTCGATGATGATGCTGGGGGAATAGTCTGTCGGTCTACACCGGGTGAACCCTTCCGGAAGATGTCGGCGCAGACAAGAGATGTCCCTGATCAGGTCGGCTCCTGCTTTGGACTGATTTTGCCAAGCCACCTACTGGAGCCTGTACGATCTGGAGTATTTCTCAGGCGGGCCCTCAGGACGATCTCTAATATATCTCAGGTCAGAGAGGACAGATGGCCAGTTTGGGTGCTCCAAGCTGTCCACCACCTCTTGGATTGCCATGTCATGCGAGTCGGGCCAGCTTTTGCCCTTGTTCTGGGCTGTTCTGCAGAGTGTGACCATGGTCTCCCACCAGGACCTATGTGCGTCCTTCTCCAAGGGATCTCGGCTACACCTATTTTAGAGACGTCTTATAAGGGCTGGAGCCGAGTGACTCTGGAATCTTCTCCGTGGCTCAGTCCATCTGCCGAGTTGCGGAGAGAGGTAGCGAGGGCATTGAGTTGAAGCAGAGCTGCCGCATGGATCTGAGCCGTAAGGCGCGGCCAGTGAATTTGTTGTCGATGACTTTCAAATCCAGGTAGGCTGTGCTCTACTACTGCTAAGGCGGCTCGCAGCGCGGTGGTGCTTTTCTCAGCCGAGCAGTAGCACTGGAGGGGATTCCCATCCTGAGCCCCTACTCTATGAACATGCCTCCCAGATCTCATGATTGCAGGTCCCCCACAGAGGAGGATGAGTCCAGCGCCGTCATCCTGTGCACAACCGCCTCGGCTCGATTCTCCAGCTGGGCCAAAGTGCGCCGTCTTCTAACTAGGCTCTCTCGAGAGCCTCCTGTCGAAGGTAGGAGAGTGGGTCAGGCTTGTGCCAGTTCTAAACTCGCGATATGACCCTCCACCTCCCGTAAGTTATTCAGTCAATCGGTGAGCAGCAGAGTGTCTGCAATATCCGCGCTACGTAGTATTGGGCAGGAGAACTTTGTTCGAGCAATGGTAGGATTCAGTCTAAGAATGGTATTGAAGGTGACCAAGCAAAATATGCCTAAAATAATTTCACTTCCATGACATTTGCGGTATTGAAATGTCCATGTGCATGGCAAAACGGTGAATGCGCGAGCGTACATCAAGTGTGCTTTAGACGCTGTTGTGAGAGAGGGATGCGAGGACGAGGGTGCACGTGGTGTGTGTTCTTGTCAGCTCTAGACGCTGCTGCTAGATGTAGCAGCGTACACGTACATTTGAGAGCATTTTGCAAGACAAGGGCTGGGATTCTACCTATCTGCTAGACTGGGTGATGTTGATATGCCAAATCTGTGTATGCATACAAGATTTATGCCACATTTCTGCTGTGCTACTAAGCTCTCGTGCCGCTGTTTTCAGTATATCACACAAACAGAAATGAAGGGAACGGTTCACTGCAACACCTGCATACGTCGGATGCTTAAGACAAGAGCTGTGATCCTATCTGTCTACTAAATGGGGTGATATCAATATGTCAAATCTGTGTATGCACACAAGATTTGTGCCTCACTTCTGCTGTGCTACTAAGCTGTCATGTCACTGTTTTCAGTATGTCACACAAACAGAAATGAAGGGAACTGTTCAGGAACAGTTCCCTTGGGCAACACCTTCATGCAGAAGCACAGACCACGACTCCCAGGCGCAGAGTCAAAAATCGATGTGACTTGTCGTTTCAGCCATTTCAGCACGATCACAAGAACGACAGCGATGGCAGGGCAGGTGGCAATTAGAGCACCTTTCAAGAAAACAGGAGAAGAATTTTCCAAGAGCAAGACACGCAGGGCAGAGAAGTGCATACATAGCCGGAAAGGCTATTTGCAGAAGATGTTGCATTAGAGAGTGTGCAAACAACTGATACATAACAAGCCACTAAGGTGAAAGAATAAAGTGAGTGGCTAGAACAAAATGCCGTTAAATTTGACCCAGTTGCAGTCAGCAATGCAAGAGCAGTCGATTTTGATGATGCAGCTGCAAAAAGAGCTTGTGTGCACGTGAAGCGCAGGGCACAGCGCAAACCAAGGGCACAAGAAAAGCAGTAAGCGCATGGACGGCACACAGCATCCATGTAAGAGCACATAGGTGCAGGAGTCACGAATTGAAGTGCATGACTTGGGTAGCTGTGATAAGTGTATCCATCAGAAGTTGAATATTTGTGCGCCCGGTGCCGGTGTGTGCTAGTACTGATAGGAAGTGGACAGTATATCTTGTGGTGGGTTCCCCAGAGTCAAGATGGGTGATGGTGGAGAGCGCCAGTGCTGTGGTGTCCAAGTTGAGTAGCATAGCCCGGGAGGGACCAGTGGCCATGTGTGTGTGTGACAACTATCTACTGCAGGCTGCCATGGTGTCAAGATGAGCTTGGGTGTCATGGAAGTTGGCTCCCGCTTGTGCACGTCGAGATGGTCGGACCATGTCGGAGCAAGTAGGAAAGGAGCAGTGGAGACACATGGGCTGGCCTACTGCTGAGACAGGCCAGATTCAAAGGAAGATAATAGGAGAAAGGCGCGCAAGGCCTGGGTGGATCCACCCTGGAGAGCAGCATGTGCCAATGTGTCAGTGACCCTGTAGCCTCGGACTGATGCTTGATCTATTGTGTTTGGTAGCGCCAGTCGCGGAATTTTCAAAATCTGACATTAGTGGCGCGTTGGAGAGTGCTTTTCAGGCTTTTTTGGCGTTTTTTTTGGTTTCTGAACTCCATCCAAAAAGAGGTGCTTGAGTACACAAGAATTCACTCACTTCTTGTGAACGGTATCGTCACAGCGTCGATCCAAACGAATAGAAACAATTTTAGTAATTGTCATATTAATGTTACATGTGTTGACGTACGTTGTTTCTTATAAACTGTTTTGGAATTGAATTGGAGTTATGCAATTTGTGTCTCACGAGGTTGTATTTGACAACGTGTTTGTTGTGCGAGTTTGACACTTTCTTCATGACTGTTTGGTACACTTTGTGTCATTGTAATCACTCAGTATTGGAGTTCGAATCATTTACACCACCAGTAAATTGGTAGACAGAATAAGAAATTTGATATCAAATGCACCATACAATGATCAAGAAAAAGATTTTTATTACAAAAATGTGCCGCAGGCCAGATTTTTTACAAAACAAAATGCGCCGCAGGCAAGACTTGAAAACCAAAATGCCCTGCAGGCCAATTTTTTTGAATGAATCCTGATAAGTAGTCTGTCCTATTGATATAGTATGTATTTTTTTACCAAAAATCACAGCTCAGTACCTTCTTTCTGGAATTACTGAATGAATCAAATTGAATGAATTTAGTAACCTTGGGCCGGACCTGAGCACATTTCTTTTCCCCACTTTGCTTGATGGGCTCTGGAGGTGCGCTAGAGAATCAGTAGATGAATTGGGGCCCCTTCATTGAGGAATTCTTCTCCAGGCTCAATGTGAATGATTGCACATATGGTTTCCAGAATTGATGGGTCGTAGAGTATCGGTTGGTGAACTGGGGTGTGACATAACTAAAGCAGAATGCAGAAAGAAGGCAGAATGGTTTCGCCAGGGCTCGTCTCGGTACGGGAAATCGCTGGATAAGGCCCTCGGTAGCGCAAAAGAGGGACCCAGAGGAGCAAGTCGAGGGCCAGATTCGCAAGTGCCTCAAGGGGGAGGTGGGAGAAGAGAGAGTCAGATTGAAGGTGGGTAGGCAGTGGAAAATGCTACACGATGTCTTCTGCCACAGGGGCAGAATTGGATCCCCGCCTCGTGGACTTAGTGTTGGAGCAAGTTCGTGAGCCACTGTAGACTACAGGCGGGAAAGCTGCTGCGGAGTCTGAGTAACAGAGGATGCGCATGGTGGTGATGACTGATGTGACTACCTGTGCCACAAGTCGTTGTGACGGCCTGTTGATGTGGGAAGGAGGGTCTGTTATCCATCCTAACAGAGCTATTGTTTCCACTGCAAGATCCGCTTTGGCTGGGTTGAGGCCGGCGGTGACTGTGGAGGAGGCGTAGGGGTGCAACCTCAGAGCATGTCGGTGAAGAGTGCGGTATAATATCTGGACGCCGGAGTGTTGGAGCGAGCCTTCGCCGCCGAAGCCAAATAGGCTCCTGTCCGGTCCGAGATTACCTGGCCATGTAATCTGAGACTGGACCAGAGCCTATCTGGCTTTGGTGGCGAAAGCTCGCTCCAACAAAAATCACATTGCGAGGTCACGCGTGAGACCGAGCCGGCAATGATGGCTTTCCCTGACCAGGGCATGGTCTCTCGTGCCCGGAATGAACCATCGTATGGAAGTTTCTGTTTCCTCCCCATGGGCATCGGCCGGTAGCACTGTGTGCATGCACGGCGTGTAGGGGTTCAAACTGGTGACCTCGAAAAGTGACCTTGTTGGCGCAAGCTTTTGCCGCCGAAGCCAGATAGGCTCCGGTCCGGTCTGAGATTACCTGGCCAGGTAATCTCGGACCGGACCGGAGCCTATTTGGCTTCGGCGGCGAAAGTTCGCTCCAACACGGAGAGTTGCTGAAGATTGCCTGTCTGCGGCCCGCGTCAGTGGGTGCATGATGCCCAAAATGGTATAGCACATGTACTCCTATGTGCCGGATCATGGTAAGATCAGTGCCCATGGGCAGACAGAGCCTCGAGAATGTGGATCAGAGCTAGAGGTTCTGCGTCAAGATCCTCGTCCAGGTCGGCCGTCATCAACGTCATGGCTAGTAGGGTCACGGCAGCGCTCCCAGACTCAACATATTTCTTTTCCCAGTCAGAAGAGGAGACCATGCCTGGCTGGGGGTCGTGCATATGGACATGTGTCGTGGAATCCAGGTTGACTTGTGTAGACCAATGTTGTCACAGCTTGCACACAGTTCGTTGTAACACGTATTCAGGAGTCGAGTCACACATGTGAAGGAGTTCTATCACATTGTCAAACATGTGAAGGACTCACTTCACACGTACGAAGGAGATATGACACACATAGGAACTTGAAGGGAGAAGTCATGCCACGCACATGCAAGAGTCATGTCAAACATGATGAAGGAGTCATGTCACACATAAAAAGGAGTCACGTCACACATGCGAGGGAGCTATGTCACTGAGACCCAAAAGTCGTGGCACACACACAGGACGCACGGCAAGCGGAGGGGCTTTTGCCCTGCTGCGCGCCACTGGCAGTCAGCCAGAGTCCATACGAAAAAACATTCCTCTTTTTTTTCGTTTTGTATTAAAACCGGACTTGGGATGTCCTGTTTGGAGGAACCTGGGCACGTCCGGCCATGGGTTTTGAAAAAAAGTGAAATTCCATGTCCGGTTTTGGGGAAAAGGCATGATGGAGTGGATGATGCCTGCATTAATTTCAACCTGTCCTGTTTGATGATTTGTTTTGAGAGTAGTTGCCCGGCTGAGAGGACCAGATCCGGGGCCTCGGGGCCTCGGCAAATGTCATGGCAAAGTCTTTGTTATGAGGACTAAGGACTGGTTGTTGACATCAGTGCGGGCTGACGGAATTTAGACAAGACGGTAGTGACGATTCTGAGCAAACAGGCTGAATAGCCGTTGCCTGTTGTCCACGTGCTGTAGCCTTGCCTGCTGTGTTTTGCGACTGGCCGGGAAAGGGTCGGCGCGGCCGCTGCAGGGCGTGCGGCAAGCAGAGGGGCTTTAGCCCCAAAGCCACCGCACGCCACTCGCAATCAGCCAGAGTCTTTTAGGACTTAGTCACATTGCATCTGTTACAATTCCACTGGGGGACTTTAATACCCGAAGCAAAGCGACAAGAGATTAACAATGTCGAGGCTGCTGCCTGGTTTTAACACCAAACATTCATAACGCCCCTGATATCTGAAATACGATGAACACGTTGTGTCCAGTGGATGCACCGTGTCCATCTAATGCCGACTCGGGCTGTACCTGTCCTGAGATCATGGTACCTGACGGAGTTGGCAATCTACCGTCACCTAAACTATGGTACGAAGGGGGGCAATATACAAACTAACCAACAGGACTAGCACATAGAGCTTCCAGCAAAGCTACTAGACTATTTCTTACGAAGTAATAAAAGCAACATCAATCAATCCACAACATTCATTTGCCAGGTTCGCATTGCTGGTGAGCAGCGTATGTAACCCCAAAACGCAATCTAGACCGTGTGAAGCAGAACTCTAAGGTTCATAGGAATGTTGCACGCACGTACCGGATTCTGGGAAGTTCCTGACCTATGATTATCATATTTTTTGCAAAACAGACACAGGATGTACCCAAAAAAAGCAAGGCGGGTATGGTGGCGTAACTGGGTGGTGTACACACTCCATGTAGGTACTATCATCATGCTTTTTTGTGTCGCAAACATGTAAGCAACGTAAACCAAGGACTTTGAACACCAAGGACAATAGTACGCAAGGTAAGAAAGGGAGGGAGGCGCACCTGCGATGATGGTACCGGTATGAGGTCATGCAGAGTCACAAACTAGACTGTTCGAAGAGTGAATCTAAGGGTGCAGCCAACGATGCGCCAACCTGTGTGGTGCCAATGCACGCCCCACAGACGAACTCTCTTTGGCGAGGGGTGGGGGAGGTGGGCAGCGCATGTGAAGTGGGGTGGAGACGGAGGGTACAACCAAGGCCATTTTTAAAAACTTGCCAAGGGGTGGGTGGGACAGGTAAATGGGACTGTGTTAAATGAGTGATTAGTGTGTTTTGTCTAGAGACGCCCGTCCTTAGCGAACACTGAGGTGGAGCTCAGCGGTACGTGCCGGACAGACATTTTTATAGCCGAATCAAATAAATTGCTATGAGGGGCAAAGGTTTAAAGACAGAGAGGCACGCATATGAACACACAGTTACGGTGCAGGTTTTAGAGGACTAATGGCAAAAGTCGTGGCCACGGCCAACTTGCGGACGGCTGTGGTACTTCCATGCCTGTAGTTGTTGCTGCGCTTCCTGGCTTTCTTGAGTGGTGTATTGGGAGCTGTCATTTAGACTGATACTGGTGCAAATGTAGAGCTATTCGGCAAGTCCTCCTGCGTCTCGTAGTCCTCCGAGGCGATGTTGTGGTCATCCAGCAGTAGTCATGAGTGAGTGGGGTAGGTCATCCGTAACGACAGTTTGTGACTGATTTCTTGCCATTGAACCTCCTCCTGATGAACGACCCTCATCATCATCATCCAGGACCAGGTCGCCCGGGTTGATGTTGCCAATGTCCATGGTCTCTGTGCCCGTGTCACAGAACAGAACTAGTCTGCAGACCCTAAAGTTCTTGTCGGTCCAAGGTTGAGGGGCACTGGAGGTCACAGCGAGTCCTGTCATTGCCAATGGTTGTCACGTCAGTCTCCATAGCTTCCTTACCCTTGTCACCCGGAGCAGAATTGGTGTTGCTGTCACTAAATCCTTGTCGAGGTGACTGGGCTAGGGGTGCTGTTGCAGCCCAGACTGAAGGTATGTGTCTCGAAGGGGTGCCGGGGCCTCCGAGTGCGGTGCCGAGTCTCTGACGCTGGGCCGGAGCAGTAGAGACTGCTAGAACCATAAATCCAATCATTGAAGAAGACTGATGGTTGTCAGTGCTGTTGATCGCTTCCACCCTGAAACATATCTCACGCTGGGGCAAGGGCTTCTTTTTGAAAAAAGGCTTGGAAGTTGGAACAAATTTGAAATATGGTGCCTAGTCATTGCGAGAGTTGTTTGCCAAATTGAAATGTGGTCGGATCACTCAAAAGGTCACTGCAAAGGCATTCACTCCAGTTTCAATAAAATGTGGTAATTATTTGCACCTAGATGGTCAATGAAGTGCGCATTTTGGTGACTCACCAACTCACTAGCCTGCCCAAGTTTGTGTTGACATCTGTGCCGTTACTGAGGCGAGTGTGCACACATATTCTTTGGTTTGTTTATTCATAGACGTGCAAAATGTGGGCAAAGGGATTGATATTAGAATGACGCTGCTCGCCCTGCAGTGCCCACAGTGGTGTTCAGACGAGGCCGCGAGCTCTTGGAAGGGATGGAGAAGCTGTTAAAGTGAACATGTGCCACTTAGTCCCAGTAGTAGGGCTTGCGGGCGCACTGCAAGCGGAGGGGCTTAGCGCCACAGGAGTCGGCCCAAAATTCCTCGTGTTTTTTTTCACTGTTTTGCATTGATTCTGCGGCAGCCGAGCGTTTATTCGACTGTTTTCCTGGTATTTGTGAGATTGGACGTCTAACACTCGTTTTTTTTGAGATCGGACATCCCATTTTCTTCTTTTTTTTCCATGTTTTTTGACACCAGACAATGTTTTCCGCGTCTCCATGGCGTTGCGATCCCGAATATCGCGTTCTTAGGCGCCAATTCCCCCCCGATCTGAGATCGGACAATGAATGAAGTCCGATCTCAAAAAGATTAAAAAAAGAAGGGAAAAAAGATGCAGACTCAAAAAAAAAGGAACCGAAAAAGATCCAAATCCGAGAAACTCTGGTCCGACTCCTGTGGCGCGCGGCGGCTCCGGGGCTAAAGCCCCTTCGCTTGCCGCGCGCCCAGATGGTAGAGACTTTGGGATCTCCACCAGTGACGAAGGTAGTTCGTTTGGTTGCTATTGCGATTTTCGGGAGAGGCTTGGAATGGGTGTGACCGAATCAAACATTCAACGAATTTGGTGCCTCGGCTTGGAAGAAGACAGGAACTTTGTCGCTGGTGTGGCGCCTCTGATCCGTTCTGTTTGCAACAATTGCAATGACTGCCGAGTCTTGGCCATGTTTGCCGAACTCACACCTTTGATTGCCAGAGCTCTCAGAGTGAGAGCCATTGCTACACTGACGCATCAGGAAATTACACGTGCAATATTGTGTCGTTTAATTTTAAACGACATAATAATACATATAAAATTCTTTAACGACCTAATCATGTTTTCAAAAATTGTATGACATTTTTATGTCGCAAATTTTGAAAATTATGTCGTTGAATTTCTTATTCGACATAATGATACATTGTTAATGTAATTTATATGTCATCGTATTTTTGAACAGCATAATAATATTACAATGTGTGATTATATTATATTGTCCATTCGGGAACATAATCCAATCATTTAACGCGATAACGAAATGGAATATGTTCTTGCAGCGTATAAATATGTTCTATATGGGTTTGAACGATATAAACATGCCACGAACCACCATGTTTAATGCACTGAGAGGTCTATGCAGTTGCT
>Ga0105055_10013051_pt1 | contig 10017 bp, 11 predicted proteins | sample BON03_FD_78090 | JGI IMG/M metagenome (GOLD analysis project Ga0105055, IMG submission 78090) | Freshwater microbial communities from Lake Bonney liftoff mats and glacier meltwater in Antarctica - BON-03 | ecosystem: Environmental > Aquatic > Freshwater > Ice > Glacier meltwater | place: Lake... | reverse complement strand
GGCAGCGCCTGTTGAGGGGTTCGCGGCGCGGGGGTGCCAGTGGGCGATATGGCGTGTGCGTGTATGCCAATACATATATGTAATTGCACGTCTTGCGGTTGCCAATACATATGTGATTGCGTTCTGCATGCATGCATGTGTGTATGCAAATGCGCATATTTAAGTAGAGCATGCTGTATGCTATTGCGCATGGTACAAACAGCACCAGAAGTAGCTGAATTGATCTTTTCTCTTCGTATGCGCAAGGCGCCTCATCTCGGCTCAATTGCTTAATAATGAACACTTGTCAATCTTGAAGTTCTGTTTGAAACAGAACCCCGCGTCACTTTGCAGATTCAAGTAGCCTTAACATTTTTTTGTGTCTTGGTATTACAAACGACATATTAACACTATCAGCTGTTGATATAGGGGAGTCCTGATTTGAGGGAAAACCTGAGCTGAATACGCGTGGCGAGAACTGCAAGGCAGGACGCTAGAGGGTCGGGAAATGAGGATGCGAAGCTTACATTGTTTCAAGAAGAATACCTCTTCGAATTTTTACGTGGAACACAATAGTAAAAATAGAAAGGGGTCTTTTGGAGACGTGACGTGCAGGGGTCTTGTAGGGACGTGACGTCTGATTCGTGACTGAAATTATCTACTAACTTTCCGTGTCTCATTCGAGAAACCTGCAAGGCCAGAGCACCCGAAATAGATCCAAGTCAGGCAGAAAAATTATCGAATGAATACATGCAGAAGAAGATACTAAATAGAAACAGATCCTACACGGAAACAGAAAACAATACGCTCCCATGACAAATTGTATCTGGAGAGGACTGTAGGGACATAACAAAAATAAACCACCAGGCAAAAAATGTGAAGGTTGTGACAGGTGTCTCCCGAAGGTCAAACCGTGTTGGAATCATCCAAAAAAGGGTGGTATTGTAGTCTCCCGAAGAAAAGAACGCGCGAGGATGGTCTACGAAAGAAGGTCTTCCGAAGGTCAAAATCAAGCAGGAAGGGGAAGGGCGAGCGAAGAAGATCGCTGAAGGGTCAGACGCGCGCACAAAGTAGGGCGTGTCGCTTGCTGTCGACAGTAGGGGTGACGGGCATGCCGGTAGCACGTGAGTTGTAGTATCGCAATCGGCGAATGTGGGGTTGAAGATTGATCATTGGAGGTTTGGCTGCAGGCCAGAACGGATTGGTCCATGTCGGTCATGTTATCACCGTGGTGAGGATCCAGACAGTGGGCCAAGACGAACAAGCAGAGAAGTGCGATTTCGCTTGAGTAACAATGGGTAGTCACAGTGTGTTAAATCAAGGTATTGTGCTAGTAGGAAAAAAATGCAGAAGCGTCCCGACAAAGAGGGTTCTGCCGTAACAGCGTCGGAGAATAGCGTTGTAGCTCAGATATAAAGCAGTCTCCCGGCTCCAAAACGGGGCAGGTGAAAAAGTCTCGTGAAACAATCCTTCCGGTCCGCAAGGAGCATGGGAAAAGAGGTCTCCCGACTAGGTGAACTGGTCCTTACTGAGGCGTGCGCGCTGTTAAACAGTGGGCAAGCATGGGCTCATTCCAGGGAAAACCTCAGCTGAATACGCGTTGCGAGAACTGCAAGGCAGGATGCTAGAGGGTCGGGAAATGAGGATGCGAAGGATGCATTTTCTTAAGAAGAATGCCTCTTCGAATTTTTACGCGGAACACAATAGTAAAAATAGAAAGGGGTCCTTTGGAGACGTGACGTGCAGGGGTCTTGTAGGGACGTGACGTCTGATTCGTGACTGAAGTTATCTACTTACTTTCCGTATTTGAAAATCCATTTTGGGTTCCATCGAACGGTGTACAAGTACTCTGAAATGCGTACATGCAACATATCAATTTCATATCTAGATGGATTCGTGTTGGCAGCTTCTTAAAATACAAAAAGTGAATCATCTCTATGAAGTGAGCACCAAGGCCAAGCAAGATTTGGACTCCGGGGGCTAGCAGATAGCGAGAAACAGGGATGCGCTTCGCGAAGGAGATAGTATTGGGAGTTGGACTGGTGGAGACTGAGGTGGAGGTGCGACTTCTGACACGCAGAATGGGGGGGGGAGGGGCAGTATCTAGAGGCATGGAGACGGTGCTGGCGGTGGTGGTTTAGGTGAAAGAGAGAGAGGACGCCCTCAACCTGAGGGCGTGTCCCTCCTCTTCCTCCTCGATCGGACCCACAACTACACCGTTGACGACCATGGGCTTTGCCTTGATGGCTCCGTTGTCTGGGCGAGTCCAAAGTTCGTTCGGCCTCATTGGTGAGGCTCCTAAGTGAAGATAAGATTTCTTGGCGACTGTGGTCCCAAGGTCTGCGAAATCCTCCACCTCCCACGACTAAGCAAGACTAGGCAAAGCAACAGATATTTTCTTAAAAAAAAAGAAGGAAAAAAACCTGAAGGAGAGAGACCCGCGTCTTTTACATTTGAGAGCTACTCAACTGGGATTTTGACAAGTTTAGACTCAACTGGGAGTTTTTGTAGTTCTAGCTGCCACTTCCGAAGGCTGCCGGTGGACCCGCTGGTTAAGCCCGGAACTGTCACATGAACAAGATAGCCCACACAATCACAATCGCCACAATTAAAATAGAATTGTCAGGGAAAGGGGCAGGCGGGTGATATAGAAGAAACAGTGGGGGAAACATTCGTGTCGATAGAAGGAGCTCTGTAGAAGGAGCTCTGAATGCAAGTCGGCCTCACATGATGTTGCATTGCTAAAGAAATTAGTAAGAAGGTGCCATCTGTCGCCTTGTAGTTGATATGGTCCTCTGGCAGTGATGATTGAGGTGGTAAATTGAAATGTAGAGGATGTGATAACAGAATGTGAGGTGTTGATGCTCTCTGTCATGTGGTGGAACCGGACGGCCCCGACATTCAGGGGGTGGCGTATCATTCCTTGTAGCTCCTCGCTTTCGAGCTCGATCTCATCGACCTTGTTTGGGTCTCTGGCTGTATGCAGGGTCGAGAAACGTCCTGTGTTCTTACGTAGATGCTGATTTGGTATGGCCCTACCTATGTCATTATCCCCCGCAACGTAATCTACCTCCCAATCTTGACTTGAAACATGGAGTGGGCCAACATTCTGGTGTCACACAAGCCTGTGTGGAGATGCCCCATCTCATCGTCGTCGTCGTACATTCTCTCAAACCTGGATAGTTGTCTGCGGAGGAACGGGCCCATCAATGGCTTTAAGGGTCTGTCATGCCACAGTTGTCATCGATGAGAGGATGGCCCATTTCCGGGGCTGTGAACCACAGACGTATGGGAACTAGAGTGACCAGACTGGTGGGAGCATTCGGATCGTCGATATCCCGATCTCTTGCATCATGTCCTCGAAACTAAACTGAATATGCAGCAGTGTAAGGGTACAGTCCGAGTTGAGATTCTGATGGAATATTTTTTCGATTTCTTCCGGAAGGGCCAATTGCATCATTATACCCAACGTCTTCTGGTCTAGCCTTTTTTTTTTGGGCAAGATCTGTCTCCGGTGTTCGCTTTGCAGTCAGTGCAGCCCTCCTTGGCCAGCTGGTGGCCCGGCAGCTGGCCATATTCGCCTGCATTTGACGCACTTCGAAGTGAGTTCTTCCGAGAGAGCTCTTACCCACCAGCATCCTCGGTCTGTCTGATGGCTCCGCCCCTCCCAGAAGGAGAGGGGAATGCGCAGGAGGTCCTGTGTCTCGAGGAGGTTGCGTATGAGATGGGAGGGGTTTCTTTTCTTAGCAGAGTTCAAGAAGGTTCTTTAGTCTGTCTGGGGATTTTCTTGTGCAGAGTTCAAGAAGGTATTTTAGTCTTTTCTTTGCAGAGTCCAAGAAGGTACTTCAGTCTCTCTATTCTCCCAGTATCAGCCTGTTCTTCCCGGTGCACACCAGTTTACACCGGGTGAAGCATTCCAGAAGACGTCTACGCAGGCCAGAGATGTCTCTGATCAGGTTGACTCCTGCTTTAAACCGGTTCCAGGCCACCTGTTGAAGCCTATAAGGTCTGGAGTATTTCTCAGACGGGCCTCAGGACGGTCCCTGATATATCTGAGGTCCAAGAGGATAGATGGCCAGATTGGGTGCTCTCAGCTGTCCGCCACCTCTTGGATTGCCACGTCACGGGAGTCGGGCCAGCTTTTGCCCTTGTTCTGGGCTATTTTGCAGCCTGAGTGCAACCATGATCTCCCACCAGGACCTATGTGCGTCCTTCTCCAGAGGATGTCAGCTGCATGTGTTATAGAGACGTCTCATAAGAGCTGGGAGCCGAGTGACTCTGGAATCGGCTCCTTGTCTTAGTATGTCTGCTGAGTTGCAGAGAGAAGTGGCAAGAGCAGTGAGTTGGATCAGGGCTGCCGCGTGAATCTGGGCAGTTAGGCGCGGCCAGTGGAGTTGTTGTCTATACCTTTCAAATCCAGGTAGGCTGTGTTCTATTACTGCCAAAGCAGCTCGCAGTGCAGTAGTATTTGATTTAAATTGCTTTTATTACTGGAAACAGTAGTTTAGAACCCTTGATTGAGGGTTTATGTGCTCAAATCCATGTGAATCTGAGGTGACGTGTTTTCGGCCGGAATCGAACCGGCGACCTTACAGATTACTAAATTTCTTAAGTGCCGCGCTCTCCACCACTGAGCTATGGTGACGGATGAATCACCGAAATCCTTTAGGACCCTCCTTAGCATTGTCGTGTTGGTTCCTTGCGGATCATCGATTTTCCCTGCATATCGCGGATTGGCATTGGTGACAACTATGCTGTCCAGTCTTTCACCTTTGGTCTGCAATTGCCTCTCACACCTATGACACTTGTTACTTTGAAGACTAGAATTCTCTACAAAGCCACATCAACAATGCCTACACTTTGCTCGCGTTTTTGGCATTTGCACCACCCTTCAATTTCAAATTCCGGCAACGTGTCAGGCCACCACCTGGCTGGTAGTAACAAGACCGGTTGCTGGTCATCCTTCGTCAGTTTTGTCGCAAGCTTTTCATCATTCCAATCTTGCTCTGTCTCCTCATCTTTGGTGAGGCCCTGTGGACTTCTCATGTGCCTGTCTCCTGTCTCTGAGAGGTTTCAGTTCTCGGGCCCAACTGATTTGAGGTGTATTGGAAGGGCTTCTCAAGACAGAAATAGTCTGTACAGCTCCCCTAAGATCGGAGAGGCCCAGGGAAACTGACGTGTATTCCGGGCCTTGCAGAGCTCTGTGAAGATCCGCATGGTTCATGGTGTTGGTTGGCAACGAATCTATATGGGTGATGAATTCGCACACAAGAAAGTTGCCATTGCGAGCTGCCGCTGACCCCGTCTGGATCGAAATAGTGGTGTGGAAGACCCTGTCTATTGGTACCAATACCAAGACCTCGATATTTCAGGATGATTCCGACCCCCTCGGTCTACTGGATCTACAATCATGCCCGGGACCTCATGGAGCCAGCGGGCCTGCCCATAATTGCGGGAAATACATTCACGAAGGGAGGGCAATCCTGGGATTTTGCACAGGATGGAGTGCTGTCTGTCTCCGGCCACGATTGTCATTGTGAGGTCAGATTCAACCTTGAAACATACCGCGGCAGTCATTACCTCTTCGATCTGTGTGAACAGTGGGAGCTTAACTTGACCTGCAAGAGCTGCCAGAGTAGCATTTGGAGAGGATGCAATGAGGTCTTTGTGGAATGGATTCCATTCTACCCGTGTACCGAGCTTGTTGGCCAGATAACAGGCAAAAATGACCTCATTCGTGCTAGTTTTCTTCCAATTGAGATATTGTGCAGTGTCTTGAAGCTCCAAAAGATTGAGGCAGCCATTCTCTTGCAGGACCTTTCTGTAGCTGACTGCGAGCATTCGTCTGATGCCATCGTCAAATTCACTGCATCGTTCGAGGTTGCCCCATATAGACGTAAAGAGCGTGCTAAGCGGGAACTTGACCTGGAGTCCACCGTTCTCCCTGGAAAAGGTAAAGAGACAATTAGCTGTACCTTTCCCTAGGTTTAACGGGCCAGGCGTTCTCGTACGCTCTGACCCAGATTGTGATTGTGGTGAGTATCTTGAGGTCGGATTCCGGCCAGTCGATCAGTGGAGCTGAGAAGGAGAAAAGGGAGGGGAGGCACATCAAGATATCCTTGAGTCGTTGGTCGATTCTGAGATTGTCGTTCTTGTAGAGATAGGCTGCCACTTCTACGGCTGTGTCAATGACTTTTTGTCGCTGGACCTTAGCGCCTAGCCACATATTGTGGTGGATGCCTAGGAGCCGAATAGGAGTTTTGCCATGGACAGTCTTGAGATCTTCATCCTGATAGCGAATGCCGCTGGGAACCCAGGATTTGAAACATCAAGTGCATTGAGTTTTAGATTTAGCCTTAAAATGGTGTGGACTCCGGTTCCAGCCACACCTCTCGCATCTTTGGAGAAGTCTACGACTAGCAAGTTCATCGCAGGCCGTGCAAACCTCCTCGTCAACCAAATTCAGAGCATCAACGGAGTCAGAGTGTATGTTTTTAAGATCCTGTGTCTCCTGCAGGACCACCTTGGAGGTTCGATACAGTTGCACCAGGGGTCACCGGCAAAAGCTTGGTGATTCCAATTGGGAACACCGCATGAAAAAAGCCCACAAAAACCATGGCGAGAACAGAACTTTGTGGAGGATGAGGTCCGCAGCCAAGCGCGAGTGCGAACCATAGACAAATTGGATGAGGCCTGCACCAACACGGATGATCGAATGATGCTTGTGCGACACCTCAGCGGCAACCGCGTCATGAGCTAGCGTGGATTTGGATGGATTTCTTGAGCGAACAGCGTCGGGCGACGGGTTTGGTCGAGACAGCAGGACAAGAGGCAAGAGCGGGTGGCAAACGACAGACTGCACGGTCGCACAAGATCGTGACTCAAGATAAGTTCGCAATAGCTTTCATGGCAAACAAGCTTCTGCACCGTTGCATAGGCGCGCATGCACGAGTGCATGTGCATTTTTTGCGGACAGTGTGCATGCATTTCGACAGGTGTTGTGAGCAACATGCATGAGCAACTGCAGGTGTGTACGTTAAACAGGTGTTGTGAACATCAGTTTATACATTTGCGTACACGCTCGCTACAGGAGGTGCATATGCGCTCATGTATGTGCAGTTTGTTCATTTAGCGTTGGGGAACTATCATGGGGGGATTCAGCTAGTCTATGAAAGTACTTGTTGCTTGGCGTGGGGGGTTATTTTTGACACAAGGAAAGATAGGGGTGTTGTCTGTGTCTTCTCTATTTTTAACGCGGGTGGGAGTGTATGTGGTTGTAGGTGTGTGTATATGCACACACACACACACACTGCACAGATGCGGTACTCTATTGTGAGCCCAGGAGTCGGGATGAGACACCTGGAGGGCCCGAAGAATCCAGATGGACTAAATCTTAGCATATATACATTCGTATATGTGTATAAAGTACACACGTGTATGTATATGCTAGGAGGTGGGATGAGATCTTGGACTAACTACCTTTTTCTTTCATATATTTTTTCTTTCGAAAAAGAAAAGCAAAAGATGTGAACGCAAACCACCAATAAGCTCAAATCTAAAATATAAGATTAGAGCGCATAGATTCTCAATCAAGGGTACTAAACCACAATTTATATGAATAAAAGCAATCATCATCAACTCAATGGGAGATACCAGTGGAATCTAGGAGTCGCAAAAGAGCGTTAATGAAGAGATCGAACAGAAGGGGACACAGGGCCGAGCCCTCCACCGTGCCTGTGTCCAGCTGGATAGCAGCGGAGGACTTGTCTCCGACTAGAATCCGCATAGTGGAGCGCTTCAGTAGTTTAAAATCTGGTACACCTGTACTTGTATACATTTATAATTATATGAACGTATTTTTCATCTCTATACCGAGGTATACCGCACAGGAACGAGAGGGGGGAATTAAAAAGAAAGGTTGTGTCTTTTTTGAATTCAGAGATCGTTTAATTAGAAAAATTTCCGTTGTAAAAAAGAAACACAAGAAAGGTTTACAACAACAGTGCTGACTCCACATCGAATTTTACCACGATACCAGTGTGCATGTGTGTATGTGTTGGGAGAGGGTAGGAGAGTAAGAGGCAGAGAGGCTTGAACGTCCAGGTACGACTGGTAGGTGTCGATGATAATGAAATCTAAGAGTTGGACGAGAAGGAGGGACGAGAAAGAGGGGCCCTTCGAGAATTTAGTTGTTAAATATCTTAATGGTGCAAAGTTGATATTTTTCGAAAGCTTTACAATGGGTTTCTCCAGAATGTGCAGGTAACTACTGCTGACAAAATCACTGGTCAATCAGCACTTGCTAAATTGGTTCAGCAGGCTGTGGTCCTATCGGCTCGACTGTTGTTTTTATTTGCTGGGTTGTTTGCAGTAGACATCCTAACGACCTGATATTTCGAATCTCTTTATAGTGTCTCGTGTGCACATGACACGACCTCACTGAAATTGGGTAATCTATTCAAAGAAAATACAACTAAACTGCAGAAAGATGCAACAAGGAACACCATGATCAAACTCAGGAAAACAAAAAAGGAAAAAGTCTGGGGACATGTTCAATAAAGCTTGTGTTTTTCATAATCGTGAACAAAGCCAAAAACGTTCTCAAATTCAAATTCCCTATTTCACACGACACACCTATCCCACGAAATGTAGCAGCCTGAGTTTTTCCGGGTATGAAACAACAGAAGTCGATTCAGCTAAGGGAGTCGTTCTCTTCGCGCTGGAATGGCGCAAGGATAAGAAACCAAATACAGGAAATATTCTGGGTGAAGTTTTCTTCCAGTTTCTAGTTTGTAGGAAATACATCTGTTATATATACACATGTATAAATATATATGTGTGTATACCCGTCAGGGAAGTTAGTCGGATTGATCGTAGAAAAATACGGGTGAACCCCCCCCTCTGTGGTTTTGTTGAACTTACTACGTAACGTGAGCCAACAACATTGGGGATTTTAGCGACTTTTCACTACACCCGAGAGAAAAAAAGAAAGAATCTGTTCCTTGTGTCGAGATATTTTTTCATGCTGATTTGCCGCAGTCGTTGAAATCGTAAAGAGTGGGAACAGGGTGGAAGGGTTTGTGTTTGTGTGCGTGTGCTTGAGCGTGTACGTGAAGAACGATTCAAATTGTGAAAAGTGTCTCCGTAGGAGGAAGTGGTGAACAAGGCGATGCGTGAGGTGAGGCTTGGGGGTAGAGCGAGAGAGAGAGAGAGATAGAGACAAAGGAAAAGATGTGTATACACTCGACAAGGTGGGGAAGAGGAGCAACATTTTTAATGATTTACTGGAAGATTGATATGGTTAGTCCGGAAGGCCATCATCGCCCGTCTTGAGCTTCCATTCTGGGTCGAACTCTGCCAAATAATAGAAGGGTTAGACTTGCTAATACTAGGTGTGTGCTGTAAGGCTATTTTCCGAAACAGCTCTATGAAATTAAGGTGCATGCGAGGAAAAAGCATATATATGTGTATCATAAATACATATATATATATAGGTCAATCAAGTTCCATACATACAATAGCCTTTCCAAACCAAAGCTTGCGCAGTCGATGTAGCATACACCCATCTTCTGCATACAATTTTTGTGGAATTCCCCATATATCTCGTACATTGTAGTGCAATTTGCTATGTTGCACACCAATCACTCATCAATTTGTAGTGCAATTCACTGTATAGCGTACGGCATCGCAAGTCAATTTGCCACAACTCGAGCAAAGCTTTCATGCCCCACGAGTTGATAGAATATGTCGTATCTCAGGCTAAGCCCCCTTTTTTCTACGAACTTGTTGCCCACGAGTAGATAGCATGTGGTGTATTTCAGGAAAAGCCCCCTTGCTTCTGTGAACTCGTTGCCCAAGAGTAGGTAGCATATTGCGCATTAAATATCTATCTGGATACTCCATGTCGTTCTTCACTCGTCATGGAGAGCCGGTTTTTCAGCACGATGCTGTGCCTTATGTGTGTGTATATATACATATATATTTGTGTATATATATATATATATATATATATATATATATTTTTGTTTATATATATAT
>Ga0105055_10013048_pt1 | contig 10019 bp, 8 predicted proteins | sample BON03_FD_78090 | JGI IMG/M metagenome (GOLD analysis project Ga0105055, IMG submission 78090) | Freshwater microbial communities from Lake Bonney liftoff mats and glacier meltwater in Antarctica - BON-03 | ecosystem: Environmental > Aquatic > Freshwater > Ice > Glacier meltwater | place: Lake... | reverse complement strand
TTGGTTGGACTAGAGCTCCTTCCTTGCGCCACAAGAGCGATTACAAGTACACGGGGGTCATAGCATGACCCCTTAAAGAATAAAGCTGGCAGTGCGCGAGGGGGGTGCCACCAGAAGGCAAGCCTCCAGACTCATTATGCAAGGTCCGTAAGAAAGAGGAGTGACACGAGTATTGATCAGGACACCTTGAGTCAGGACGCCTTGAGGAGAGCCTCGAGGTCGCGCAGCTTTTCTTTCAAGCGTTTAGACTGGGTGTTGAAAGAGTCCTCGTTCGTGCGCATCTTATCCTCCTCCAACTTTTGCTTCTTATTCAGCACACCCATTCGCTCCTCACGTACCGCCTGCCATGCACACATTACATGCCATCATGCACAGCCTAAGACAATTACCTACAGATGCAGCACTCTAGACGCGTATGTGGCATCATCGTCGTGTTGGTGTGTTGCAGACGTCAAGAGTCATGTCGCAGGTAAATCTCAGCGCTAAACTTTTTGCCAGGTGGAGGGACATGCTGTAATCATCGCTCCTGTGACGTCGATGAATACCGCACCCCTATTGGTCGCTGAGTCACGTCAAAGACATGCCATACGAAGACATGGCATACGCTGCTACCTACCTACTACATTTCCTCGCCCTTACATGCGGCATGCGGCAGCAGCAAGAGGCATGAGCCCTAGGCCGTGAGGTGTGAGCTATGAGAGTATCAGGCGTGAGGGGTGAGGCGTCAAGGGGTTGCACGTTTGCACAACCGACCCTTGATCCCCTCTGCCCCCACCTCCACTGTGTGCTTTCGTGTGCGTTACGTTGTCTGTGCGTCCGCGTGCATGCGCGTGTGCGTGAGAGAGATCGTTTGTGTGCGAGAGAGTGTGTATTTAGACGAGTGAGTGAGTGCATGGGTGTGTGGTTGGGTGGGTGGGTGAGTGGGTGGGTGGGTGGTTGCATGCGTGCGTATGCGTTTATGTGCAATAGAGAGATTGAGAGAGAGTGAAGAGAGAGTGAGTAAGTGAGTGTGTGCATGCGTGAGCGATGAGTGACGCATAGAGTGTGCGTCTATGCGTGCGAAACGGAGAGCGCGCAGGGGGGCATCGAGAAGGGAGGGTTAAAAGAGACCCTGCGTTTGTCGGCAGCATCCTCGGCTTGTATCTGACCCAACATCATTCAACACACATGATTCAACATTCACACCTCCAACATACGTCAATAGGCCAGTAAACAAACAACATCGTCACATCAGCACATGGCGTGTCTACGCAGTGAGCAAGGCAGCTATGTGTGGGTCGTTACGTGTGTGTGGCACAGGCGTGTGCGACATGTGTGCAGCAGAGCAGCAGCTGTCAAGAGCTCTGAGGCGCTACGGCATTTTCTAGCCCTCCCGCATGGCACCACGTGTGTATGCACCTTATGTGTATGTATATGTCACGTCATGTGTATCTTTGTGTCACGACATGTGTATGCGCACCACTCAACGTGCTCTCACATCAACGCGTGCAATGTAGAGGCAGCATGCCGTTGTCCCCTTGAGCTGTCTAGCTTTTGTGTCTTCGCTCAACAAGGCGAGAGTGAGCGTGTACGTGCGAGAGGGTGTGTGTGGGTTGGGTGTGTGTATGCATGTTTGCGTGTGTGCGCGCGCATGCGTGTGTGTGTGAGAGAGAGAAAGCGCGCACGCGCGCGCGAGAAAAAGAGAGAGAGACAGAGACAGAGAGGGAGAACCTGACGCTTTTGACCAGCTTCCACGTTGTCCTGGGCGATCTGGCTCTCTGCTGAGGCAAGATTGTAGGTGAGAAGACCCATCTTCTCTTCCTTGACTGAGTCTGACCGACGAGTACATTTGATATGTTCTTCCAACTTGGTGATCTCGGCCATTCTCAATAACATCTGCACGCGCACACATCGGGCGCAAGATCGCAAGATCGCACAAGACTATAACGTCAGCAAGATACCACCAAACCGAAGCGATCGAGCGATAAGTTCAGGGCGCTTGCGCCATTCCGTCACCTTGGCACTGATGCGCATGGTTCAAATGGGGCGCATACGGATTCAAGACAAGTTGCTTCTTTCAACACAAGTTGGTCCGTGTTGATATGGGTATGGAGTGCGCATCAACATGCAGCTTGCCGTATCCACTTGAACTTTCACTAGACATACCAAGTTTTGTGAGAAGAAACGCCCTCTGCACCGCAAACAAGACAGAAAACTCGGGAAACCCCTGGACAAAATTTCGGGAAAACCCCGGACAGTTGCCTGTCTGGTTTTTCTGAAGAATTGGTCTGTGCGGTTGATCACCGGGTTTTGGATATTATGTGTACAAGTTATCGACTGTCAGATTCGCGACTTGCCCGTACACCGCGACTTGCCTGTACACCAGCCGCTGTCACCACATATCAGGGGTCCCGCGTGCTTTGTACCACAGAGACAGGTAAGAGTGTGGTGGTTGGGTTGAAGTGGTACGGTGGAGAGGGAGGGTCGGGACCTGTAGTTTGTGGACCTGTGCCTGGAGAGCAGCCTTCTTTTCGAGCCTGCCCACTTGATCCACCTGATTGTGTACCTCGCTTGGTATGGCAGCAAGTGCAGCCCGTGATCGCAGCTCGGCCAATGCAGCTTCAAGTCGACTCTCACGGTCAAGAGAGTTGTGCACATCTTTTTCGAGCTTAGTCTTTTCGGATTTGGCAGCTTCTAAGAGGGCGGCGATCTGCTTTTCAAAGAGGCGACAGGAGGATTGAGCCGAGTCACGTTGGGTCTCGGCACTGATGACAAGCTTCTCTTGCGACCGCAATTGAGCCTCCAGTTCACCGATTTTGCACAAACGTGCGAGGGCTTCCCTGGCGGCCTTTTCCAGTTCGGCAACACGCTTCCGCAGCTCCTCCATCCTTGTTTCCGATTCTGTGCCCCACCCCCCTTGCTCGTCAGCTCTCTTTGGCTTCTTACGCACGCTGCTTACACGGGGAGGGGGGGGACAGGAGACAGGGTGACAGGGGTGGACCTGTGAGCTGACTGCCTAACACGTCGGCTTTATTTTTAGAGATTGATGCGAGGGCTTGAGCTTCGGTGGCTGCCATCTTGTGGGTGTGCGACACATCTTCTGCTGCCTGGCACCTCTCACGCAGCGCCTCCAGCTCCTTTTGAAGGCCTTCTGACATGTCAGCCTTGTTCTGTCTCTCCACCACCGCCTGCCATTGTCGTAGGTCTATGTGTGAGGTGTTTGGTGTTTTGACATTACCTTTGCTGGTGCATATCTCAAGGTGCCGCAGACTGAATGCGTTGCTCTCCTCTCGTCATACACCTCGCAAGGTACAGGTCAATAGGCACAGAGATATCAAGTAGTGAGCGATGTGCAGTCTTTATATCCGTATGCCTATCCACTCCAAGCTTGGTGTGTGTGTGTGTGTGTGTGTGTGACGTGTATGACGTGTATGCAGCGTCAAGGAAGCAGTGTCTTTCAAGCACGCATTGCCCACGCTTTGACGCATTCTTTCAACAGCACCGCGGCACCGTGACGCACACGTGCATACACACCTGCAAATCAGTCAACTGGGATTGAAGAGAGATGATTCGAGCGTCACGGTCCTTAATAAGGTCCTGTTGGCTCTTGCTCCGCATACGCAGCCCCTCCGCTTCATTCTGTGCCACCCATCCAGTACCGTTAGTGCCTCGTCACATTACGAAATGTGACGAGGTGTCAGTTTTGGGTCATGAGGCATGAGCACTCAAGGCATGAGGCTCTCAAGGGATGAGGCTCTCAAGGGATGAGGCATGAGCGGCCGCTCATGCCTTGAGAGCACTCGAGAGATTACGCATCAGACCAGCCAAGTGATTAGGCAGTCACACCAGGCACTCGAGTCATTACGCATCACACGAGGCACTCGAGTGATTACGCATCACACGAGGCACTCGAGTCATTAGACATGACACGAGACACTCGAGTGATTAGACATGACACAACCTGAATGCACCTGCCAGTGTATCCATGTGCCTATCCCACACACCATCTAAACTCTCATTTCCGTATATAGCTTGATGCGTATGTACATGGAATGGAGTGTGTATGAGATATAGAAGATGAGATATAGATCATGACATGTACATCATGAGGGTGTGTGAGAGATATAGAAGATGACTTATACACGATGAGAATGCTCATCTACACCTGCAAGTGCAAAGCGATGCGAATCTCAAAATCGATGACCCATACTGATTTGTGTTGAATCTCAAGATGCAAGAGGAGTCAATATGGGTTATATGAATCTTGAGATTCGGTGTGAGAGTGAGAGGGAGAGGGACACGTGATGCAGGGCAGTGGAGAGAGACAGGCAAGACAGGGCAAGGCCAAGACATGATGCGGCGTGACAAGGAGAGGGGCAGGTAGGGCTATCGGTAGGGCTAGTCGGTAGGGCTAGTCAAGACCCGCACCTCCAGCTTCTTCATTTCATCCTTGCACGCCACAAGCTGTGACAGTGTAGTAGAGAGGGTGAGCTGGGCGTCGTTGAGTTGCACATCCAAAGCCTGCACCCGAGCAGTGGCAGACTGTGCCACCGCCCTCAGACCCCTGATCGTCTCTTCGCTGCTCTTTCTAATACTGTCGAGTTCCTTGGTAAGTTTGAGCAACTCAGCTGTTGCAGCGGCCAGTTTGTCTTCGGCAGCCTTGAGTTTGGCACGCACGTCCTTGAGTTGGTCGTCGTTGCACGCGCCCTTTTTGCTGTCGGCCTCTTTTGTTGCGGCGGCAGCAGCTTGTTGCGCTTTGGCGAGGGAGGCTTTGAGCGAGGCGACCTCGCCCTTGAGCTGCTTCGCCTCCTTGTCTCGCTCTGCCACCTGCAACCCGTAGCCATAGTCGCGCTAGTCAGCTACATGGCAACGCTTGCGCTAGTCAGCTACATGGCAACCCTTTCGAGACATGCACACCCATGCCCTAACAAGAGCTAATTACCTTGCAAGATGAAGTAATAACAATGAGTCATAACAATGAGTCATAACAATGAGTCATAACAATGAGTCATAACAATGAGTCATAACAATGAGTCATAACAATACACAAGAGAGTATAACAATAACCCACCCTTGTTCTTCGACGTCAATAAGTTGATGGCAAGTGCAACCCCGGAAAAAAAAGCAAAAAAACTTTCCCACAAAAAGAGGAAACAATGTTGGCTGTTCTTTTTCCGTTTCTAAATTCTTCGCCCCTTGATGCGCTGTCACTTTTCCTTTTTGGACCTGCGGCGCTTTTTTTTCCTCGATTTTGGTCGCTTACATCGGTTTAATTCCATCCATTTTTTGGCCTTTTTTTTCCCCCGTCGACCTGCGGCGTCGCAGGCCGAGCAAAAACGCGACCTGCGACAACTTGTCTCTGTCAAAGGTCGCCCTTTTGCCCGACCTGCAGCGCCGCAGGTCGACGGAAAAAATGCATTGAAAAGGTCTCCCAAATTTTGTCGTCACCGTGTTTCGAGTGGCAGCTCGGAGCTTAAGCCCCTTCGCCGCCACGCGCCCGTCGACCCAACAGATTCAAAGAAAGGTCCCTGGGATGCGTCTTCAGAAGCGGGGTGTGGGAGAAAAGGTTGCCATGCTGCCCCTTGCTGACGTGTCAGCGGGACAGGAGACTTTGGGGACACTTACAACTTTTTCAAGTTCGGATATTCGAGACTGCGCTGCCTTGTCGTCCTTGTCTGAGCTTTTTTGAGACATCTTTTGCGAGTCGAGCTGTGCCTGCGCTCCCGGAGCATCATGTATTGTGGTGCCAGTGAGAATGACGTCAGACATTGACAGCGTCAGACCTCACACTGATATATACTTTTACGTGTCTACATACGAGTAATACGTGTGTCTGGACTTGTGCGCGCATTATGTATACGTGGTAGAGGCGCACGTTCTCCATCGCTCGGGTCCGCAGTCGGTGTGTGGTGACGAGGATGGAGACTGTATCAAGACGTCGTTAGAGACTGTATCAAGACGTCGATAGAGACTGTATCAAGACGTCGTCGAGGATAGAGACTGTATCAAGACGTCGTCAAGTGCTTTTCTGATGAGACACTTTGGGCTGGTAGTGGCTTGTCGAGTCACGACAGTTGGGACGCACCAGTCGGGACGCACCAGTCGGGACGCACCTCTGGGTGAGTCCCGACTGGTGGTGATGTCCCAGGGGGAAACTCTGTCAGTATGTCCCCTTGTGTATGTACGACTTTGGCGAGGAAAAAAAGGGAAAAATCAGTTTGACGTATCCAATCTCACAGATTTTTCGGGACGCTCCAACTTCTATGAAGGTGACTAAACTTGTACGAAGTCTTTGTAGAAGTCGAAGCGTCAAAATATATTGACATATATATATGTATATATTAAAACCCGCCTGAGTTGCGAGGGTAACAACCGAATGGCGCGCGGCACCTCGGGCCTAAGGCCCCTCGGCGCCGAGCGCCCCTGTGAGATTCGAGACTCACAGGGCTCCAGACCTGGAGTGTGGCGAGCTTTGACCGCAGTGAGCGCGCCTCCTCTTCGCCCTGGCCCACTTGAGTTTTCAGCTTTGATAGCAGCTCCTCATCGCCAGGAGGCGGCGGCTGATTGGTGTTGCGACCTTGTCCGTGTCTGGACGCGCGATCTACGTCGTTGTTCTGCTTGCGCAGCAGGCGAATTTCGTCTTCGAGTCCTCTGATGGCCATCTCGGAGGCGCGCGCGTTGTCGCGCAGCTGCTCGATTTCCTTTTGCTTCTTGTCCGCGCGGTCATTCATGGTCGTGTTGAGCGCCTGCAGGTCGCGATCCTTGCTCTGCAGCTCCTCGCGCAAACCCTCCATCGTCCGCAGCAGCGTGCGATTCTTTGCCTCCAGCTCCTCCAGCACAGCACCGCTGTTGCGGATGCTCTCGCTCAGCGTGATGCCGCCGCCGGAGCTGCTACGACACACTGCCCCCGCCGCCTCGCGGAACGACGTTCGCCGATTACTCGCCACTGGGATTACGCGCGCATTAGGAGGCGGTGGTGGGCCGCGTGGTGGTCCGCCTCGGCCAGCCATCGCCGTCGGCAGGCGATTCTCGTTGCTGGCGGTCCTAAGAAAGGGCTGCCCTTCCAACAGCGGCGCCATCACCCCCATTCATTCACTTCATTCACTCGCGGCGCAGCAAGAGATCGAGGGAGAATTAGGAATGTTCCTCCCCTCGTTTCCACCCCCACCAACGGAATTATAAAAAACATGTTCTATGTTTTCTACTTTTTCAGGATTGGCGCCACGGCCAACTCGACCAACCGAAAATCGATTGACTGTCGTCGAGAGTGTTGAGGTACGTATCTTCTCGCCGATGTCACTGGCAGCGGTAAGCATGCACTGCTGCAGTTGTGCCGTACAGGAAAGGCAGTAAAAACGAAACATGTTTCGTTTTTGCTAGCAGTGAGGACTGACAAAAGTGCATTCACCTGTGTAAGTGGCTTTGGGGAGGATGCTGGCCGCACCTGCCCGCAGCGGGCAGATGGGCAGATGCAGGAGTGAGAATACCATGCCGGGAGGTGTGCAGGTGCATGCATCTGTAGAAGTAAACGTCATTCTCCTCGCGCAGGTCCAACCGACGACGCCATGACGGCGGATATATTTGGAGCCTCGTCTGCGATTGAGCGAATGCTCAAGACGGACTCGGGGAAGAATAGCCGCGATGCTGCGCCCACAAAGCCCCGGGCCAGCGGCTTTGGCAGCGGCGGCGTCACCTGGGCCGACAAGGATGAGCGCGAAAATGATCTGGAGCCGCCCCACGGCCTGCCCGGCCAGCATAAGCGCCCAGACCCAGGTTCGCCAGAAGAGCTGGCAGTGATGCAGGCTGCGTGGGGCGACCCCGAGTTTCGGCAGGCCTTTTACGATCAGTTCGGCGACAAGCTCGAGGCGGCTGGCATCGCGCTTGACGGCACGTTTCCGGGAATGGAGCAGCTCAACGGGATCCCGGCCAAGCCTGGCCAGGCCTCAGACGGGCCGCGCGGGCTGACCATCACGCCCGAGCCCGGTTTTGTCATCAAGACCAAGACGCTCGAAACCAACGAGAAGGTCTTCATCAATTTCTGCAAGTAAGTGCTCAGAGAGCAAGTTGAAGATTTCTGTGGCTCAACTCCCCTAGTTAGTGAGAGAAACTACCGTAGACAGGTACCGTGTTGTTTCCTCTGCGAGTTGGACAACGGCATAGTGCGCCGATTTTCCGGAAATTAGTGTTTTCTCGGTTTTTGGCGGCGTTTCCTGCTGCGCTGGGCTAAAATTTGGGGCGACTCAAAAGTCTGGGCCCGGAAACGGAGATTAAATGGCGTCCGAGGCCCAGCATTTCAGAACTTTGGGTGGCGCGCGGCAGCATCGGGAAGCCCCTCCGCTGCCCCCCGGATAACACGCGGCAGCTTGGGCGCGTCACCTCCGCGCGCCCAAGCCCCTAAACCGCTGCGCGCCCACTGTTCGCTCACGGTGTTTTGTGTCCACGTGCGCTGGCTGTGTCTCAGGTCGCCGAAGGTGCGATCATTCAGTAGAGAGCCAGACCCCAACGACGCGTCGGTCGAACGCGTGCGCATTCCGCTGTCGCTGGGCCCGTCTCGCAACGACCTCGATAAGAGCGGCGAGCCGTGCATCGTATATGATGTCGTATTCAACACTGAAGTCATGGACCAGGCGTTGCACGCCAAGGAATTTAAAGACTTTCTAGTGGGCCTTGGGATGGGTTGGGTCATGGAAAAGGGCGGTGGTGGCCTCGATGTCAAAAACAACTGCGAGGTGAAGCTGCGCGGCAACTACAAAGGCAAGTTCCCTGCCATGCAGGTCGTGCGTGCCGAGGCGCTCATCGAAGAGGTTGAACCCATCGACGAGGGCGGCCTGAACGGAATGCACGGCGGGCGTGCGCACCATGCGTGGGATGCGGCTCTCAACCCTAGCTCCTTCTCAGCCACCCGTGCCGCCGCAGAAAACTCAAATTATGCCGATTCATTCCGCGGCGCCGACGGGTTCCACAAGGAGGGCAGGCTGCCGGGGTATGCTAAGGTGGAGGAGGTGCAAAAGGGTGTCGAGGAACCCGAGTACAGGAGGTATGTCGACGTCGAGGGTGGTGTGCAGTGGGCCTATCAGGACGGCAAGGTCTATCAAGCCGAGATCCAGGCGTTTGTGGTCAAGGTTGAGCTGCCGCGCATGGAATCGGCGAGTGATGCCGACCTTGATGTTGCTGAAGACTCGTTGTCGCTCGATGTGCAAGGTATCTACGAACTTGATATCGATCTTCCCTTCAAAGTCGACGACAACGCGGCTGATGCGGCGTGGGATCGCCCCAAGCGCATCCTCACCCTCACACTGCCTCTGAAGAGCTGGACCGCCAAGGCCTACGCCAAGGCCCGCGCCGCTAGCGTGGCTCAGTACGGCAGCTTGCCCGAGCCTGAGGCTGAGCCCTCACAGGCTGTGGTAGGGCACATGTCCCAGAAAGCACAAGAAGGCAGCGGTCTGGTGGCGACCGAGGCAGAGCAAGAGAGCACCCACCACCCGCGGCCAACCGAGTCAAAAAAGAAGAAGGAGGAATCAGAATTCGAGATACAGCTCAAAAAGAAACTCGAGAAGCAGCGACAAGAAAGTGAGGCTGCAGCACAAGACCAGCCGAAGCGACACATCCTAGGCAGCAGGCACGAGCAGCAGGAAAAAGAGCGCATGTTAAAGGGGGCTTCGGTGTCGAACCGACAGGCGTTCCGATGTGAGCGATGCAATTGGAGTTCCGCTGCCACAGCGGTGCGCAGGTGCCGGAGGTGCATGTGGTGTGAGCCGGGTTCCAAGGAAGAGGCCGAGGCGTGGCAGCAGGCACAGGAGCACCAAAAGTACCGCTCGTCGCGCAAGCACGATGAGGTCGGCGCCGTTGACGAAGACGGCGGCATTGAGGAGGAGAATAGTGTACGCGCTTTCTCATTCAAGTGCCGCAATGCCTACGAGCTCGACGACGACTCGCCCGGCTGGCTGGAGGCCGTCCGCGAAAAGCACTATGGCGGTCCCAAGACACCTGCCCACAAAGACTTTAAGAATGTCGATATTCATGGTATGGGTGTGGCGGCT
>Ga0105055_10013047_pt1 | contig 10019 bp, 7 predicted proteins | sample BON03_FD_78090 | JGI IMG/M metagenome (GOLD analysis project Ga0105055, IMG submission 78090) | Freshwater microbial communities from Lake Bonney liftoff mats and glacier meltwater in Antarctica - BON-03 | ecosystem: Environmental > Aquatic > Freshwater > Ice > Glacier meltwater | place: Lake... | reverse complement strand
CTTGCGCGTGTGCTTGCGCGTGTGCTTGCGCGTGTGCTTGCGCGTGTGCTTGCGCGTGTGCTTGCGCGTGTGCTTGCGCGTGTGCTTGTGCGTGTGCTTGCGCGTGTGCTTGCGCGTGTGCTTGCACGTGTGCTTGCGCGTGTGCATGTTGCACGTGCGTGTGCATGTTGCACGTGCGTGTGCATGTTGCACGTGCGTGTGGGGGTGACACACTGTTTGATTATAAGCGCTATCTCTTTTTTCTGTTAGTACAGCTTCTCTGCTGATTTGATGTATGTGTGTGTGTATGTGTGTGTATGTGTTTGTGTGTGTATGTGTGTGTGGGGGGGGGTAGGTGTGGCTGTGGGTGACATAAATGGCGGCATCTGTGTCTTCTTTTCGTTCAGATTTTTTTTTTTTGAGCCATCTAGTACTACGTCGGCTGTGGTAGATATACATATATAAATATACATAGATATGCAGATATACAGAGACAAAGACATAGACATAGATGTAGATGTACTTAGATACCGATATAGATATGAGTATATATATACATATATCATGTGTATAGATACAATGCGTAAATATATATACGTATATGGAGAGACCGATATAGATTTATGTATATATATTTACGCATTGTTTCTATACACATGATATATGTATATATATTTGCGTAAATATATATACATATATCTATGTATATATATCTATGCATTGTATCTATACACATATACATTATACACCAGTGCATACATTATGTATACATACATACATTCAAATACACATATATATATACACACACCAATATATTTACAGTTTCGTAGGTATTTGTGTGCATGTGCACATAAATATGCATATACTCACACACACACACGCACAAGCACACACTCACTCTCTCTTTCTCTCTTTCTCTCTCTCTCTCTCTCTCACACACACATACACACACACACAAAAACACACACACACACACACATACACACACACATACTCACACATACACACACACACACACACGTACACACTCACGAGTACACATCCATATACAACCAGGCGCTTTGAAACAGAGCGCTGACGACGTCAGGGCCAGCAAACTGCAACACACTGCAACACACTGCAACGCTATTCAACACACTGCAACGCTCTGCATCACACTGCAATACACTGCAATACACTGCAACACCCTAGCCCTTTTGCAACAAAGTGCTGAAGGTACAAAGTCTCTTTTGCAATCAACGCCACAAGTCCAAAAAAAGATCTCTCCAAATTTCGGGTCTTCAAAAATCTTGCCGCTCACTTCATCGCCCATTATGCCGACGATGCACTTTCTCTACAAAGAGTCATCGGCAATGACAAGGAGGAGATGGACTCATCGCCAGTCAAATATTGTCTTACACCACTCACTATATGAGCAAAGATAGAAAGAAAACAATTACAGTTTCACACGTAAGCAATTATCTTCATGTTGTCGACGCCAACGAGACGCTCACAATGCATCATGATGTTTGACATGCACGCCACTGCCATGACACTTGCTACTGCACGTGTGCACTATGACTGTATTCGCGCGGCATCTCGCATTCCAACCTGTTTATATTGTCGAAGACGACACGCTCGCGACGAAGGTGGTCGATTTCCTCACGCAGCTGCTTGTTGACTGCAAGCGCTTCGTTAAAGCGCACCAATGCGTGGTCCAACCTGTTTTCGAGGATTCGGATCTGCTTGGTTGTTTTCATGTCCTGCTGTTTTGATGCGTCCTTGCCGCCCGAGTTGACTTGTGACTCTAGCACCTTTACCTGCACAGTACGCAATTTTCTTTTCAATTCTATTTGCGTGATTGCACCTTAGTCAGAGGCAATTGACGTAAGCGGGGGCCCGAACAACGAGTATGGTGTCATGCCATGATATTGCATTTCTAAAATTATCAGTTAAACTATCAATCTCCGGTGGCTTGCCCTTGTATGTATTGAGTGTACCTGCATTATTTTGTGTTGTTTGTCGAGCTCCTCGAGCCGTCTCTGCTCGATTTCAATTTTGTGCTTGTAACCCTCTGCCTGATCCGCCAAGCGCAGCGCGTGTGACTGCACTGCAGAGTTGTCGCTGCGGTTTCTCGTCTCCGACTCCACCTGCTCCTTGAGACGCTCGTTTTCTTTTTTGACTTTCTCGATTGCCTATGTATTATGAAAATTCATTGGTACGACAACCACCAAAACACTTATCAGAGCCACTACTAGTTGCATCATCAAGTTCTTTCAGATCTTGATCGCCGCCATTGCCATTGCCCCAACGGCCGTAGGCAGCGATAATGAATGCTTTCATATGATGTAGTAACTGGTATGACTAGTTCAAAAGCTCTTTGTGCGCGTGAAACATATTCTACGCACGGATGATATAATTCAAAGCTTCCATGCATACTTCAAGGAATTCAACGTGAGCGACACAGTCCGTGTGTCCTTTCACAGGACTAGCAGCGAGCACTGGTATCTTGCTTGCGTCAAATTAACCAGCAAGGAAAATGACTAGAATCAACAGTCTGCAGCACGTCAGTAGCAGTCTGCAGCAGCATTAGTAGCATCAGCACAACAGCAGACTGAGGAAACCTGGCAGGGGGTAGGGAGTCAAACCTGAGTTTGCCGTTTGATGATGTTTTTTGACTCTTCCATGTACCGAACCTTGTCATTTTCCATCATCTTGTAGCTCCTGTGCAGCGCTGCCAGGTTGTCTCCTCCATTTTCATCTGCGTCATATTTGGAGTCATTAGAGTGGCAAATTTGATTCCTCAAATGTTGTCATGCTGGCTTTAATATGAAATGAACTGTCTGGCCCTCAAGAAGTGACCTCGGGCTGCTTCAAGGACTCGTGATGAGTACGACACGATACCACTTTGCAATCTTACCTCCCATGGTTCAATTCTTCAAGTCGTCGACGCGATTGTTTGTCAGCCGTTGATCAACGTTGAAAAAATATCTCCACGAACCATGTTGTGCAAATTCTTGAGTCTCAATCATTTCATTTGAAGGAAGAAAGATGGACATCAACGCGAAAACGCGGCTCCACTCGACCTCTTTTCTCTACTCGACCTCTACACTCAAACTCCTCGACCTCTACACTCAACTTAGTGACTCCTCCAGTCTCAACCTTGACCCTCAATGTCAAGTACGACACGATACCACCTAGCAATCTTACCTCCCATCGTTCAGAGAGAGATAATGTTGTTTATTTGAAAACCAAGGGGAAGATCAATAATGACCTAGCAATCTTACCTCCCATCGTTCAATCCTTCTCTTGTCGTGAATGGGATTGGTTCGTCAGCCGTTGATCATTTCTTTCTTTCATTCTCGAACATGTTGTAAAAAAAATTCCAAATTTTGAATGTGGTCCTACGTGATTAACTGGGTGCTCAGAGTCAACACCCGCTTAGTTTAGTGGTTAATGGATATTCTACCCTCAAGAAAGAAAGATACAACGTAATAGCGGAGATCGTCAAAGAAGAAAGAAAGAAAAGCAGAGAAACATTGTGACCTGTTTTTATCCAGTGGGTGAGCCTTATTTCGGCTTGCATCGGTCCGGGACAGTTTCTTAGGTCCTACGTGATTCCGAGTCATCGGACTTCGATGTACACCATCCGCTTAGTCCATTGGTTACGTTGAGTATTCGCCACCCAAGAAAGAAAGAAAGTTATGGAAAAGATACCAGGCTAATAGGAAATAGGAAAGAAAAGAGAGGCACCACTATCTATTCCTATGATTACATATACTCATAATAATGATTCAAGACACACGCCTTGAATATGGCTGAGGGTTTTAGGTAGACGTCACCACGCGCCATAGTGGTCGGAAACTGGCCATATTTCGAACCTCTAGTTCAACTAGACTTCTTCTCGGGTGAGATTCCGAAAAAGATGATCTTTTTGGTCAACAATTCGTTTTGACTGGTATCGACTTTATTGATATGGTGGGAGCACATAGAGCCTCCAGCCTGGCAGCAAAGCCACCAGACTATTTCTTACGAAGTGATTAAATCAACATCAATCAATAAAATAGGGGCCTTGAAGGGAGAAAATGAAAAAATATTGGATTGTCCGGGACGTCGCATAACAATTCTGCCATGTGGATTTTGGGATACAGGGGATGAAGGTTATAATCATTTGTACATCGTATGCATTTTGTTCTGGTACTCCTCCCACTCCTCCTCTCCCCTCAATAGACTGATTTTGAGATCCGATTTTCCGTACTAATTGAGATGTTTGTGACGTCGATGAGCTTTTGTGGGACCTTTAAATCGATTTTGGACCTCACTGGTAAAAGCGCAATCCTGGTACACAGTGCACTCTTATGAGTTAGTCAACCCAACTTTCAAAATCCGTCTATGTGGGTAAAAATCTTAACTGACTCTGTCAGGCCCTTAATATTGGGAGCAATTCAAAGTGGTGATCGCCCCCATAATAGTTGTACAAGTAAGCACCACTCATCTGCCTCCCCACTACCCCCTTTCTTTTGTTCTTCTCCAGGACGGACGGGTCCAGCAGGGCACCCAGGATACGAAGGCAAGTCGGGCATCCCTGGGCATCCCTGGGCCTAGCGGCGCTTCACTGAAGGTGCTACGGGCCTACTAGTAGCAGGTGGGGGCGGTGAAAAGGGTTACCTCAGCTCGCCTGGGCATGACGGTATCCTCGGCCCGGTGGCCACGCAGGTCCTGATGGGCATGTTGGAAAGATGAGCGCCAATGCGCATGATGGTCGTCCAGGTCTGGAAGCCTCGTTTCTAATCTTCCTCACCCTCAGGTCAATACACAAAGCTACACGGACACCAGAGGCCTCGTCTTTATTCTTCCTCAACCTCGGGTCAATAGAACAAAGCTACACACGACTGGCAACTGACCAGATAGATTCAAGAAACCTTCGACAAAACGCCACGAGCCTTTCGATGCGGAGCTATTGAAAAGCTCCTTGACCAATATTAATACATAGATTTTTTTGTCTACAAAAGATAATATTTTCAATTTCAATTGAAGGTTCGTAGTCACCGTGACTGCACATTACTACCTTTGCATTCTAGTTCGTAGGTGTTGTTGGCCTGAAGTGCACCTTTTTTCACAATGGTCAAATCTATCTGGTTCGAGTCTGGGTTTGTCGCCTGTGACTCAGAGCCTTACCACAGCGAGGAAACCACATTCAATTTCAACTGTTTTTAGTCCAGGCCACTGGTGTGTACATCATGATTACCAGTAGGTGAGCAACAATCCGGGGCTATCTCTTGATTCTAGGTGATTGGTTGGGTTTTCAGAACTAAAAATAAAAATACAAAAGCCTTTCAAAAAACAAGCCGGCAGACCAAACAAATCATCAGGCAAGAGGAAAGGAAATGAACACTGAAGAAGCCTACAGAGACAGTAAAACTTGAAGCCGCGGCGGAGATTTCTGGTGGAATTCCTACCAGTCGCCCGCAATTAATTTGACAACAAAGCAACAGCAAAGAAAAAATGAAAGAGCAGCCACAGGAATCTACCCAGCAATTGATTCAAGCAAGTGTTTTCAGGTAACCGTGACTTGAGTGTTTGGGCCAATTCATCGGGGTTTATACCGAATCAAAGCAACCTGCAGCACTCTCGGGTTAGACCATATGGCCCCAGGTGCTAACAAATACTGGGGCTGATAAATTTTGATGGGAATTCCTTATTTTTCTCAGCGAACTGGGCTTAGCCCTGTGAGCAAAAAGGGACCGTCAAATGCTTTTGATGGATCAAATTTGTACAAATTTCGTTAGAATAAGGAAAAAGCCTGTATCTCCTAGAAGCAAATAACATGCTGTGGAGGGGGTGACATAATGATTTCAAATTTGAAAAACATGCATTAAATTCGCACGCAAAAATAGAATTCCAGCGCTCTATATTAGCTTCCCACAGCCATGCTCGAGCGCTGGCACACACAGATCACGTTTGGATTTCTACTTAACACTCCAACACAAACCAATTGGTTTGTTTCACCCAAATGTATTTTTTTCTACCACTGTGCTTTGCCACCATCATAGGACATATCGCTGAAAGATATGGAACCCAAGGGAGACTTTTTTCTTGCACAATTATCTGTCAAAATCCTCCCTGGGCTTTCCTATGTCCTCCCCATAGGAAAGCCTCTCCTTCGGGATTTACAATGCGTCGGGTCAATAAGATCGAATATGATTCCAAACTTGAAATCTCAGGCTTCCTGTGGAATTCTGGAAAAAGGAAAGTTGCGTCATTTTGAATTTCCGAATCTTCGGTCTTCCTAGGAATCACTGACCAAATTTCTAGGATTCAAGTCAGATCATCATTTCCAGATTCCTGGTGCCAATACTCAAAAAACAAAAAAAGCAAAAGCTAGTGTTGCCGAAAAATCTCGGTGACGAATGGGTCTAACTTACACTGAATTGAGAATAACAGCGAGCCTCGCTGTTACACAGATTGAGAAAACAAGTCTGGGTAGTAAACCCTGACAATGAACGACAAAACCCTCAATCAGGGTGAGAAAAAATCGCGAGTACTCCAACAAGAGGGGGAGGGAGGTAAATGACCGTGACAACAACTGTATTAAAACCGAGCCCCTGATAAAAAGATAAATTCAGCCATTAGGGTCATTCTTAGCCCAAATGGCCTTCCCGCTTCACGCTTCCGAGATAAGTGACAAATCGGCGACGGGAAGAAAAAAACATGTTTCAGTCCCAGCCGAATCGTCACATTTCTTCCCGCTCAAAAAAGTTTTGTACCAGCGGGGCCAAAATGTGAAGTTTTTTGGGAAGGATGCAACAAAAAACGTCACAAGTTAAAAAAAAATTTCGTGTGCGAGAGCATTCTTCCCAGAAATGTGACAAATGTAACGCGTCACATTTTTTGTCACCGAAAAAAGTGACAAATGTGACGTCACTCACCCAAATCTGAGACGGGAACCTGGAAAGAAATTCGGCTAAAACCGACCCTGAGCTGAGCCCCCAGGAAAGAGGTCAATTAGAAAGGTGGTACTTTCACCTCGGCGCAAAATAAAGGATCTTGGTGGAGGACGCTGGCGACTGAGTAAAAACAAAGAAATGATCTAATGCGGTTCCCAGCCAACTTGACGCGCCCGGCCAAATTCTCGGTCTTGATAAAACAAAGCAAAACACTACTGTGTGTCCGTGTGTCTGCATGTCTGTGTATCCTTGTGTCTGTGTGTCTGTGTGTCTGTGTGTCTGTGTGTCTGTGTGTCTGTGTGTCTGTGTGTCTGTGTGTCTGTGTGAGTGCGACAGTGCGTGTGTGCGTGTCTGTGTGTCTGCGTGTCTGCGTGCCTGTCAGTCCGTGTGTCTGCATGTCTGTGTATCCGTGTGTTTGTGTGTCTGTGTGTCTGTGTGAGTGTGTGCATGCGTGCGTGTGTGCGTGCGTGCGTGTGTGCGTATACGCGTATACGCTTTCGTGCATGTTTGCGTACATGCGAGCGTACGTTCGTGCGTGCGGTCGGGCAAGTGTGCGTGTGTGCGTGCCTGCTGGAGCACGCGCGAGGGAAAGAACGACGGCATATCTCATGTCAGCGTCAATGTCTGTGTTTGTGTCTGTGTGTGACTCTTGCGATCGACATGTAAATACAGAGCAACTCATGATGAAGTGTTGCTGTATTCTGCAAACAGGGCAAGCACAATGAGGCATTTGAGCTCATATATAGCTCTCCAGAAGGTACTGGTGCTGACAACGAGGTTGCAGTCAACAGCCAAAGGCAGTTACACACCCCTCCTGTCTCTGAAGTTAAAGACTTATTAGGACTCGTCCTTAGAGAGCTTGATAGTGCCATGGCTTGCCTCAAATAGGTCGATCCTGGTATTAGTGAGGGGGAGAAATTGTATACATATATACAATATATATATATACATATATATATATATACTATGTACATATAGACGAACTATAGACCTAGACTTCGTCACTAAGTCTCTCCTCTTTACGGGAAAGGCTTATAGACTTTGACCTTTTTAAACATTCTTGTACCATACGTAAGCATGTAAATACAGGACCACAACGCTGAAACAGCAAATGTAGACTACTTGTTCTTATACTTATGGTAGTTGTGCAGGTGGCTGGCAGAGTGCGGGTATGACGATAGATTGATGATTGCTTTTATTGCTTGTAACAGTAATTTAGTACCCTTGCTTGAGGGTCTATGTAGCTCAAATCCACGTAGATTTGAGTTCTCATTTTTTGAGTTTTTGCCGGAATCGAACCGACGACCTCGGGATTAACAGTCGCGCGCTCTGACCAACTGAGCTAGTTTTACATTGTCCTGGATGCTGTTTTCTTCTCTTCAAAAAATAATTTGGTCATTTCTGTGGTGAATCCCATAACTAATTTCTCACATAGTAATAGAGGATACACAATGCTAAATGCAGACTGTCTGCACATTTTCCCAGGAAAACGTGTGTCTACATATGACACTGGTGATGCATGCCAATTTTTGCACCAGCGCCACCGATGATTTTCCTGTTTGTTCTCATCCTCCGCATCCGAGTTGTGAAACACGTTCGAGATTGGTAATAAATTTAGACGAAATCAACGACGCATCCATATTTCGGAGGTGACATGACAGCACACATACACAGGCACGCTCACTGTGGCACGCACACACCACGAGTCATGAATGCATGTAATATATTCATGTGTAGTCCCTTGTCGTTAATTTTTTTGAATAACAATATCTTGCCTCGACTTGGTTCTTGTCTTGTTTCTTTTTTGGGGGGGGGCAGGGTCACGACGACCGGTGCTTCTGTCGGCGCCTTCAAGCTGATTCACTGAGCTTCAGCTCCGTCCAACCCCAAGTGACCTGCTCCACTACTCTTTATGCATATATGCGACTTTCTCTCTCTCTCTCTCGTTGTGGCTTTCTCCGTGTGTGTCTCTCTCAATCTGATCTTTCTCTTTCTCTGACTCTCCTCGTCCTCAGTGAAGCAAACAACTTCTCAGGGTGTTTGGCTCCGAATGTGTTCGGCAATCAATTCAGTAATTAAACCGCACGAAGCGTGGTTTCAAAAAACCGCGTGAAGCGCGGTTTTGGTTGGCGGTCAATTTCAGCTGTCAATTTTTGAAAACGTGACATTTGCAGTGCGTCGGAAAAAGTATTTCCAGGAGTTTTTGGCGATTTTTTGGTTGCTGAACTCCATGATTAAATAGGTGTGTACGCAACTATTCAGTCACTCCCCCCCTTGTCAACTGGTGTCATTATAGCGTCGAGCCGTGCGCTCTGACGTGTCTGTTGAAACAAAGTAATCTGAGCGCTTGGCCACTGTTTAGTTGACACCCCACATACATATGTAATTCATTTCAAGTTCAAAGTCAACAGTTCCGAATCTTATTTCTTTAATTTTAATGATTGATTAAATCAACTAATAGTGAATTAATTAATAGTTGAATGATCATTCATTAATGAATCATCAATCAACCTGTGGCTGGCCAATGGAACGTTTATTTGTTCCTATGCTCGTCGCAGAAGAATATATATATATATACCTATTGTCCCCGACTCCATCATATGCGAAGCCGAGTTTCTTTTTTGGATAGTATCAATAGCATCCAAAAAAAAGAAGAAAGAGTAGTCTCTTGCCGTGCGAGGTGGCAACTTGAATACTCTGTTCCCGGGCCAATTTAAGTGCACTTGAGGATCATAATACCCAAAGCAAGGCGACAGGAGATTGACTAGGTTTCGTTGTAATTACGCCGCCCTTGCTTCCTCCCTCCTTCTACTCGACCCCCCCGCCGTTCCCCTCTCCTCCCCTACCGACACCGTGCCTGCCCAACGTGGTCATCAGGCTTGCTCGTGCTCCGCACAGACAGCTTCTTGTGTTCTTGCAACTCCTCCCTCACTAGCATTGCCAAGACTACCCATATCTACCATCATCTCACATCTGCCCTCTAATCACCTCATTCTCTAACCATCACTGCCATCATGTCACATCACATTCTCCTGCAAACCTACCTATATATACATATATATACATGCATATATATATGTGTATATATATATATATATATATATATATATATAT
>Ga0105055_10013046_pt1 | contig 10021 bp, 6 predicted proteins | sample BON03_FD_78090 | JGI IMG/M metagenome (GOLD analysis project Ga0105055, IMG submission 78090) | Freshwater microbial communities from Lake Bonney liftoff mats and glacier meltwater in Antarctica - BON-03 | ecosystem: Environmental > Aquatic > Freshwater > Ice > Glacier meltwater | place: Lake... | reverse complement strand
GCAGCTGCGTGTGTCCTGGCTGCTCTGCGCTGACCACCACCGACTGCCCTACTTCCCCGTCCTCCCATGGCTCCCAAGCTAAACAACGCTGTACATCTTCATTTCCGCTTACCCGGGATGTGGCGCCGCCGCTCCCATGCGCGGGCGCCCATATCGGTTTAGGTTGCCCTTCTGCTGCCGTTGGGCCGCCCGGCCGGCGTCTGGTTGCAGAGCAACAACACCGCCTGCCTGGCCGCCGCGCTGGTCGACCTGACGTACGTGCCACAGCCAGACTTTAGCGGCGTCGACACCATCACCCTCGTGGCTGTGGCCCTGTCCGCGGAGGATGCATCGCTGCCGCTGCCGCTACTCTGGCCTGCCGCACACGATCTTCTCGCGACAACATTTGGCGCCGTCATTGCCACAGAGACGGTGGCGGTGGCACCCCTGCTAGATGTACCGGAGCTCTTCAACCCGGGATACTTGTTTCTGCGCGAGTTGGAGCAGACGCCGTTGTGGGGCATGGACGTGGCCCACGGTGATGGCGACGCCACGCAGCTCAGCGTGCTCGTCGATGTCTCCCTCGGTGCCGTCGGCCTTGCCGACCACGTGCTGGCCGCTCTGGTCATCAACGGCGGCGCCCCGGTCGCCTGGCCCGTGTCGTCCTTCACCATGGAGGGCAACCGCACCGCCGTCTCTGCTGGCCTCTCCGGCCTGGTGTACCACGCCACCTCCTGCGAGTACGTCGAGGGCGCCTGTGAGAGCCGGTTCAGCCTCCTCGATCTGACGGTATCCGACGCGGCAGGGGCGACGGACCGACACTCTGTGCTGGTCGATGTGACGTGCATCGCGGAGGTACCGCACTTGGTTGTGCCGGAGGCTACCGGCGACGAGGACGATGCCGTGCCACTGCCCATGGAGTGTTGGCCGCTAGATCCGCTAGAGCTGGTCACCATATTCATCAGCGACATTCCCGCCGGCGTCACGTTTAATCAGGGCAAACAGCAGGGCGCGCGCTGGCGGCTTGAGCTCAGCGAACTGCCGGGCTTAACTGTCCGCTCCGTGCCGGACTCGCACGCTGATTTCAACCTGACTATCACGGCCCGCGCCATCGAGGTGACCAACGGCGCAACGGCTGCCAACGAGACGCAGGTGCTGGTGCGGCTGGCGCCAGTCAACGACCCGCCGGTGATGCAGGCACCCGGGACGCAGTTTGCCCTGGAGGAGACGCGATCGCGTCTAGGCCGCGCCGTCATCTCCGACCCGCAGGACCTCCCAAGTGGCATCGGAGGACGCTACCGCGTGACTGTGTCTGCCGCGCACGGGATCCTCACGTATGGTCTGCAGTTTGGCAACGAGACAGGGCCACCCAGCTGCGCCGCGGAGCTGTCACTGCTGGCTTGCGCCGGCTGGGGTACGCATACACTCACGCTGACAGGAGCAATGGAACACGTCAACGCGGTCCTGGACCGTACGCTGTTCTACCGCGGCGACCTCGACTACGACCAGACAGATGAAGTGCAGTGGTCTGTCGACGACCTCAACACCGGGGGCACGGGCGGACCTGGGCCGGGCCTGGTGGCGTCGGACACTGCGCCCGTGATCGTGCGCCCGGTCAACGATGCACCGCGCATCACGCTGGACTCCATTCCTGCCGGCGGGGGATGCGAGCCGGACCTGGGCAATCTGACGTGCCTGCCGGAGGTGGCGTATTTCCACCCGCGCGAGGACTGTGCTGAGGAGACCCTACTGGGCCACGGGGTTATGGTCCTGGATGTAGATGACAAGGGAGACAACTACACTGTTCGCCTGGGATCGCGATACGGTGCCTGGAGCGTGAACGCGGCCTACCGCACTTCCGTGACGTTTGAGCGCGGCACGGGTATCGATGACGACGCCATGATGTTCTACGGGCGCCGGTCAGACGTGAACAACGTCCTCAGCAGTCTGCGCTACATTGGCAGCGCAGACTTCCACGGCGACGACTACCTCAGCATCTGGGTCATGGATAAGCCGGTCGACGGCACGGGCGCGCTGTTTGATCTCGCTGTGTATCGCTTTGCCGTGCGTCCGGTCAACGATCCCCCGCGATTGTCCGTGCGGATGTCGCGTACCTTGGTTACACCAGGCTCCTTTACCCGGCTAAGCATCGGTGTCACGGACGATCAGGTGGGTCCTACGTCTTACCACCTTTTGCACCACCTTACGCCCGCGTTCTCACGCTGCACCGCATCAATATCGCATTGTATCCCCTGTCCTCGTGTTTCGCTCGAACCTACCCCCGTAACTTCGTCACGCTCTGTGGTTTTTGGTTGCTTTACACCCCATGCCTAACCTGAAGCCCATCGTCGCGTAGTTCCTGAACGCCTCTATTCTGGCGGCCACAGCCCTGGACGTGGAGGACACACTTGTCAGGGTAGGTCGAGGTCCTCGCCTAGACACACATACACACCCGCACCCGCACACAACACACACGCGCGCACCCACACAAGACACACACACACATACACACACACAAACAACAACACACACACACAACACACACACACATACACATTCACGTGGGCTGAGGCACGCCGCGTATTTGTGGCTTCCTCCCCAGCAAGACCGCTGGCCGACATTGAGGCTTGTCTGTTAAATAAACCCGTCTTGCTGTTTATCTCTCCGCTTTCCGGTATGGCTGCCTGCGGCTGGCCGCCTGTCGCTCATGTGCGGTACGACGACTACACTCGCAGGTGTGGCTTCTCTCTACCCGGGGCTCCACCTTCACTGCCGACCCCCTGGCCCTGGCGCTCGTGGATTTGCATGTCGGCAACGGCGGGCCCCTGGTGGGCATCCAGGGGCACATCGACGACGTCAACGATGCCCTAGCCGACGTGCGTATGGACCTGCCCGCCACGCTGGACGGGCTCACTCCGGCAACTATCACCGACACGACGCACATCCTTGCCGATGACTTTGGGCAGAATGGCTTCTGCAGCTGCGACGACCTGCCCGGCACCGACCCGGCACCGGCTGCCTCGTGCAACCGCTACGACTACGCCAACCAGACGGTGATCGTGCTGAACTGCGTCGGTGAGAAGCGCACGGTGCGCCTGCCGACGACACATGGTCGCTGGCACTACGGCGACCGTCCTTTGACGGAAATGGAGGATGCGGATGGTGATGGCACGCGCGACATATCCCACTCCAACGCCTACATTGTAGAGGAGACGGCGCAGGTGGAGGACGACCGCAGCGAGTGGGACGCCGCCACCTGGCCCACAGGGGCGGGAGGGTTTGGCCTGCTTGGCATGGACAGCCCATGCCCTCACTACACTGGAGCCCGAACACACACCGACATTTCCCGGCTGGACGTGCGGCGGTTGACGCTGCGTTCGTGGTTCTACGTGCCGGTCGGTGTGATATCTCTGCTCGTTCGCGTGACGAGCGACCAGCCGGCACAGCTGTACGTCAACACGGACTTGGCTGGCGAGCACACCCCGGCGGAGGGGGGCGATGGCTGCCCGTCATCCACGGACCACTCGTTGTACCTGTGGTACGCCCCCGACGGCGCCCATGATGACCTTGACAACTACAAGAACGAGATCAGCCTGGTAGCCCACACAAATGTCACATTTGTGGACGTGGAAATCCTCGCTGTCCAGTGCGAGAACCAGCTGTCATGCGGCCAGGACACTGTATGCGCCACAGGCCGACCCTGTGGTCCCTCGTGCACATGCTCCATCGATCTCGGAAAGCCCACAAGTATCGTGCACTTTGCGTCAACAAGCATAGCGTCGGGTGTGTGCGTCCCCAACCGCTGCGGCGACGGCACGGTCCAGGAGCCGTGGGAGGAGTGCGACGACGGCAACACTATCGACAGCGACACATGCAGCAACAAGTGCCGTCTCAACCTCAACGAGGGCAACTGTCGCGTAGAGCAGCTGTCGTATGAGGCAATGCTGCAGGAGTACACGCAACTGCAGGATGCCTACCGGGATGCCATCGCAGCCGGCGACCAAGCTCTGGTCAAGCAGCTGCTGGAGAAGCGAGATGTGAGTCGATAAAGCAGCACATTGATGAATGTGTGTCACTTGCATTCATCTGCTCCCCGTTTGACTGCAGGCTTGACTATAGGCCTCAGACGACGTGTTCGCTTTGTTCTACCGCGGCGTATGCAGTGATTTTGGCTTCACATCTAACTCCCTGGATATGGTTTGTCTGCTGCTTTAGGCGCTGGTAGCTCGGGCTGCCCGGCTACAGTCTGGTGAGGCCAATGGACTGCAGGACGGCTTCGATCAGTACGGCCGCTACTGCTCGGGCGTGTGCATGGGCGGTGAGTCCCCATGCCAGCCTGTGTGGCGCAGCGATGGCCGTGTTCTGGACCACTGCCGCTGCGGCAACTACGACCCCAGCGTGTGCCAGGTGCGCGTGAGCGACGTGCTGCAGCTTAAGCCTTCACAGGTTGGCCGCGAGGCGGGTATTGACTCGCAGGGGCGATGGTGCAGCGGCGGGTGTCCCGCCAACGCGAAGGCACGCTGTAGTGGCACTTGGGGACAGAGGCAGGGTCAGGATGTGCTACTGTCCTGCGAGTGCGAGCAGGCCGATGGGTGCCGTGTGGACCCAGGGGATGGGGAGGAGGGTAGCGGCATCTGCAGCGGTTTCTGCGCAAACGATGTGGTGACAGCCAACTCTGGCACGGCCATGTTTGCTGTGTCGCTGGTGGAGCACGAAGTTGCGCCTTGCCGGCCCACATACGACGGCGAGTTTATGGTGAGTTGCACGTGTCGCCCGGATGACCCCGAGGAGACTGGCTGTCGACGGGTGGTCAGCGCGGACGGTCAAGTGAACTGTGAGGGCGTCTGCAAAGAGACGGGTAAGAATTGCGACTGGTCGGAGGACGAATACGGCCGGAAGATGTGCGGTTGCCCACCTCCGCAAGAGCCTGAGGAGTGCCACATCGATGCCAAGTACAACATTTGTGTTGGTGGGTGCGGAGATAGTTCCGTCTGTCTGCCGCGGTACTATCAGAGCTCAAGCATGCTGATGTCAACGACGACGCCACAACTGATAGGCTGCGACTGTGCGGCCCTCGTGGAACCAGGCTGCAAACTTGCCGAAATCCTGGATCCGAAGACAGAAACATCGACAACTACCTGTGTGGGTAATTGCAAGGCCACCGGCTCCCTTTGTGCCTTTCGGCAAGTCGGCAAGGCTCAGGTTTGCGGATGTAGCGACGGTGACGGCGGCGATGAGGGAAAATGCCGCCTGGACCAGCAGGCCAATGCGTGCCTGGGCCTGAGCGAGTGCCCCGGTGTGGATGGCAAGTTGGTTAAGTGCCAGCCCACGGAAGTTGCTGTGCACCCCAAGCTGGGTACAAAGGTGCTGCAATGCGGCTGTCCAGCCCGTCCTTTGCCCAAGGACAGGTGCATCATCGAGAAGAACCGCTGCTATGGCAAGCTGGCCGGTAACTTCCTGGAGTGTGTCGGCACATACACCCGCGGCAAGCTGGACGGCTGCGGTCGCCTCCCGCAGGACACCACCGTGGTCTGCAAGGCCGCTAACATGGTGGGCTCGTGCACCGTGCGCCCGCTGGCGCGGGAGCTGGGCCTGAAGGAGCGCCCGCGCATGGAGATGGTGTATGAGGGCCAGGCTGCCATGGGTATGCCAGGTGCCGTTGTGGCCGTGGAGTTTGATGGCGACGACGAGGACCTGCGCGGGCTGCATGTGACAATGCTTCCGTCGCCCGTCCCCACATGTGACCAGTCGTTGGAAGGGAAAGACATCTTTGGGGGCGCATGCGTGCCTCCCGTTGCGGGCACGGTGGTGGATCCGGCGTTGCATGGACCCCCGAAGCTGGTCCCTCTTGGCGTTGGATTTGCCCTCATCGCCACACACACCGCGGATGAAACCGTCGCCCCAGATGCACGCCCCAAGCTGCCGATGAACGTCGGGGTGCAGCTGGCTGCCCCCCTTACCGGTCGCGGTCGACTGGTCATGCTGGCGCTGTCGCAGGCGCTGGCGACCGATGGCAAGACGCCGCCTGAGTCCGCCTGGGTGCTGCCGTCGGGGCCAGGAGCCGAAGGGTTGTGCGCCGAGACCCGGCCCAAGTATGACTACAAGCGGGGACAACTGGTACTGAGTGTGTGCGCTTTCACACAGTATGCGCTGTTTATGGCTGAAGACTCCACAACAACGACGACCACCACCACTACCACCACCACTACCACGTCCTCCTCGACCACAACAGCTTGCCTTGACTGCCCCGACTGTACCAACGACAAAAATTGCAACACGTGTGACACCGCCACAGGCATGTGCCAAACCTGCAGAAACCATCAGTATCTGCAGAAAGGTATGGTTCGCGATGAAGGTCAAAAATTTGTTTCTTTTGCTGTAGCGTTGCAATATGATAGGTTTCCCTTCTTGCAATATGATAGGGTTCCCTTCTCCCCTACCGGCTGGCACGTTCTCGCAGTGCCTTTTATGAATTGCGTAAATGTTTTGCAACCCCACACCCCAGTTCGTCCACACACCCCCAACCCTCCTCATCAAAACTTGCCTGGTCAACCATTTGCAGGCTTCTGCGTCGCCGCGTGCGAAGAATCCCTTGCCGCCTGGGGCGAAAAGTTTGCTGGCCGGGAATGCAAGGAGCCGTTCACGTGCAGGGCAGACGATGGGTGCGAGTGCCCTCTAGGGGGATGCCTTGAGTGCATAGTCTCCGCTGGTCCAGCCGACAATGTGAAGTGCACAACCTGCACTCCCGAACGCTACCTGGTGAATGACAAGTGCCGAAAGGAACTCACGTGTCACGGATCCAAGGTGAGTCTCACGGTTGCACCCACGAGCCTCGTTAAATTGTCATGTGCCACGCTCGCTCGCGGCCACCTTGTCGACTTTTCTCTTTGGCAACTGCTAGCTCTAACTGTGGCCACCATCATCTGGGAGAACAGTTTGATGAGATTGACGGTTCCTGTAACTGCAAGACGCCGTCGGAGACGAACTGCAACATTTGTATCTTCACGAATGGCCGCGGGGCAAATGTGTGAGTCTACCTTGCTTGACGAATGCTACATAGATGCTTGCTGCAACTTGGTGAACAAGACTTTTACTCCACGGGTGCTTCTTGTGAAATACCTTTGTTGTTCCCCTCTCCACGCATACTCACCCACGACACTGCGCAGCATCAAAACCTGCACCGTATGCAAAAATTCCATGTATTTTGACGGCCAGCGGAGTGCTTGCGTCACGGCGATAGAGTGTCCGGAGGGCACAATCCCTGTCGGTGAGTGTGCGCGGTCGCGTTTGACGCTGACGCTGATCATCTTAGAGTCAGCAGTTACACATCTTGATGGCAACCACCATTCTCACCTTGTATATTGAGGAGCATTAATGCCTGCCTTCCTTAGCACATCCTGCACAACTCCATTGTGCTAGTTTGCCTTAAAATAGACAAACCCTCCATTCCAGAAGGCATCAGCGAGTGCAGAGCCACCAATGGTTTTTTCGTTTCTGTCTGGGCGTTTGCACTGGCTTTGACTGCATCACAGCAACATGGGCTTTGCTGCGGGATGGGGCAAGTCTGGACGAGAGAGCACTGCTCAGGCTCCCCCTTTTCTTCCCGCACCCTTGCAGGTGTTTCTTCGTATGGTCGTCTCTGTACGCAGCCGTTCACATGCAAGAGTAGAAAAGCCCTTGATGGTCCGGAAAAGGTAAGGCTGCTGCGCTGCTGCGGCGGCGCTCGACTCCTGCGGCGCACATACACGTCATGTCGACTGGCTGAACTTTTGCGTCTTTTCTGCCTCGCTCGGATTTCCCAGGGCAAGAAATGTGCCTGCAGCGACAAGAAAAACTGCCACACTTGCGATTGGACGGAGCGGGGCTCCATCTGCACCCGCTGCAAGAACAAGCACTACTTGAAGGACGGCGAGTGTGTGCGGGACTGCCCTACTGCACTGACCAACGTTCCAGTGAAGAAGTAAGCCGGGCTTTCCCTGTTCCTCCTTTTTCCTTTTTTTGAGTCAAACCAGAACCGCTGAGCGTTCACTTTCATCGTTTTTCTATCTGTATGCTATTCGGTTCACTCCTCTCCCTTTTTTCCCCCCCTTCTGAATACTCTCGCTCCATGCCGCCCCAAAGATCTGGACGATACTGTGCCGAGGGAGTTGTACCGTGCGTTCGCTCGAAGGATCCCTTCGGTGCCCGATGTCTGTGCGCCAGCAATTGCAGGGCTTGCGAGTTCCGGCCCGGCAACACCGGTGGCGTCTCCGCGTGCACCAAGTGCAAGGACCGAAGCACAAAGCCTGACGCGGGCGGCCTATGCCCCAACCCGTCTTAAGGGCTTTGGAAACCCTTCGTGTGATGCCTGTCACAATGTCTTGCCCTCGGCCATTGTTGCAGGCGCACTGTTTGGAGTGATAATCTTGGAGGGTAACTCTTTCCATGCACACCGTACACAAGCATACACCACCCGCACAAAAGCACCCATACGCACAACAACAAAAACACACATACACACATTCCCCTCCATTGCCAATCTCACTGCTTAACAACAGCAAACGGTTGATTGCTAAGTTCGCACCAAAGCAGTTGTCCTCACATGATAACCACCAAGTGCACAGTTTAATTTCGATTGCTTTTCCACGTCAAATAAAGTACACTGTCTTGTACTTCACACTTTCACTTTGCAAATCAATGGTGCTCGCTGATACTTGCACGACTCGACGTCGTATGCTCGTGTATGAACGGCGAGACATCATCCTACACCGTAGTCCCAATCCCGTGCTCATTATTGTCGGTATTCGTACGTTACATTCCGTACCGAAAGGAAATCTCTTCCCCTACATATGTACAGTGCATGTAAAGGTCAGCTGCCGAACCGCCACGCGAGTGGGGGCGGTCGAAGCGCGAGCCACGCTTTAGAGCTCAGATCTCAGTTCAAGTGTGCCGGACTTGGACCTTGCAGCCATACGATACGACGTGCGCCCAACGTCCGCTTGAGTGGAGAATACTGACAGTTGAATCGGGATGATCAATAGGAGCCGTTTCGCTGATTGAGCATGTTATTGAGATTGGGGAGATGAGTCAGAGTATCACACCATTACGAGTAATGAACTCTGTAATTTTGCCCTCCATTACCTCCGTTCATTACCTCCGTTGCTGTGCTGCGCATCACATGAAATCTTAAGGTGCAACCACTATTTTTTCCTTCGCACCCAAGCGTGTGATCTCAGTTGTGCAGCAAAACGACCATTTTTCCCGTTGTTACCGCTGTGAGACAAGTCACCTGGCGCGACCATCACTACCCGGTATGGCCTCCGCTTTGCCGCTGGATGCTACCCCTGTTGATGCTGGGAAGTTGAGCAAGTGGCAGTTTGTTGACCGGCTGACAACCAGGCTGTCTGACAGCACTTGGTACTGCACTTCAGACATTACCCACCCAGATCGATGCCTGCACGTAGCTCTGAATGTCACAAAGTCATCCCCCCCCCTTGCCGCCCTTAAGAAATTGAAGAGACTGTAGCAGGCACCTGACACAAACATCCAGGGACGTGCAGGAGAGGGCGTTGGCAGCTAGCTGTACGAGGGGACGCTCCTGATGAGTAGCCAGCGCCTCTATGTGGCCTAGGCTCGCCAGCCACAACCCGTTTCGTTAGCAAGTAATTGACAAATGTGCGAGGTAGGTAATTTTGTGCTGAGCCAAATTAAACAAAATGAAAGTGAGCGAATTCTGCAGATGTATTTATTTTTGGGACTCAGGCGGGGACCCAGAAATACACGAAGGATCGAGCGAGCCCCCACAGCCCTTCTTCCCAGCACAAGCTAGGCTACTCGCTCTCTCAGGCGCTTCCAGCCCGAGCTGATTCAGTCGAGGCACCTCTCAGTGGTTTGGCGACAAACTGGGGATCCAGTGTTGGATGATGAACTGCGCACGAGATGGTGGTATATTAGCAAACTGCGCCAGCATGAGTTTGGGCCACAGCTCCCACGGCAGCGCACATCGGCGCATCGCCTCCACGATAGGTGGCGGACCGGGGGTGGGTGGGTTTGTCATGGCGGG
>Ga0105055_10013043_pt1 | contig 10021 bp, 10 predicted proteins | sample BON03_FD_78090 | JGI IMG/M metagenome (GOLD analysis project Ga0105055, IMG submission 78090) | Freshwater microbial communities from Lake Bonney liftoff mats and glacier meltwater in Antarctica - BON-03 | ecosystem: Environmental > Aquatic > Freshwater > Ice > Glacier meltwater | place: Lake... | reverse complement strand
TGGGCCAGCGGCGGGTCGTCGGTCATGGTGAGATCGATCTGCGCCTCCATGCCCGGGGGGATCATGCTGGCAAGACGCTGCGCAGCACCCCCGGTGAGATGCAGCGTGGGTTTGCCCGTGGGCAGGTTGACGACCTGGAGGTCGCGCCAGAAGACGCCGAGGCGGAAGCCGGTGCCCAGTGCCTTGGAACAGGCCTCCTTGGCCGCGAACCGCTTGGCATAGGTTGCCGCCCGCGTCGCGCGGCCGTCGGCCTTGCGCCGTTCGGTTTCGGTGAAGACCCGCTCGGTGAATCGGCTGCCGAAGCGTTCCAGGGTCTGTTCGATCCGGCGGATGTCGATGGTGTCGAGGCCCAGACCCACGATCATGAGGGGAACCGCCGGCTCACGCCGACCGTGCTCCGTTGGCGGCGGCGCGCGAATTGTCCATCAGCGCACGCATCCGGGTGATGGCGCTCTCGAGCCCGCCAAAGATAGCCTCGCCGATCAGGAAATGACCGATGTTGAGTTCGGCGATGGTGCCAATCGCCGCGATCGGGCCGACGGTGCCAAAGGACAGGCCGTGGCCGGCATGGCATTCCACGCCCAGCTCGGCGGCACGCGCGGCGGCGTGCACGACCCGTTCCAGTTCGGCATCGCCGTTGGAGCCGGCGGCGGCCTCGCAATAGGCGCCTGTGTGCAGTTCGACGACCGGCGCACCGGCCTCGTGGGCGGCTTCGAGCTGCTTGATGTCGGGATCGATGAACAGCGACACCCGGATGCCCGCCCTGGAAAGCTGGGCGATGTAGGCCTTGATGTCGAAGTTGGCGCCGGCGACGTCCAGGCCGTTTTCGGTCGTCTTTTCCTCGCGCCGCTCGGGCACAAGGCAGGCCGCGTGCGGGCGGTGGCGCAGGGCGATCTCGAGCATCTCGGAGGTCGGCCCCATTTCCAGGTTCAGCGGCAGATCGATCTCGGCCATCAGGCGCTGGATATCCCCGTCGGAGATATGACGGCGATCCTCACGCAGATGCGCGGTGATGCCGTCGGCCCCGGCTGCGGCGGCAAGGCGCGCGGCGCGTGTGGGATCGGGATGCGGCCCGCCGCGTGCGTTGCGGATGGTCGCGACGTGATCGATGTTGACGCCCAGTCTCAGGCGACGGCTGGCCATGGCATTGCTCCAGTTGAATGGGCCTTTCGGCTCCCGCGGCTGCCCGGCATGGGTATCACGGCTCGCAGGGGCACGGCAAAGCCCACCATCATGGCGATATCAGGCACGGGCGCGCTCCACCGAACTGATCGAGGGGCTGGCGCGAAGGGCCGCGATGATGTTGGTCAGGTGGCGGATGTCGCGGACCTCGATGTCGATCTCCATGTCAAAGAAATCGCTCGAACGGTTGGTGAACTTCAGATTCGAGATGTTGCCGTTGTTGCGCCCGATCAGGGTCGTGATGGTGCCCAGGGCTCCGGGTTCGTTGACCACCACCAGATGGACCCGACCGACATGCATCTCCGCGGCATCGCCGCGCACGGTCCAGGCGACATCGAGCCAGCGCTCCGGCGTCGCTTCGAACTGCTGCATCATGTCGCAGTCGATGGTGTGGATGGTGACCCCCTTGCCCGTGGTCACGATACCGACGATGCGGTCGCCCGGCAGCGGATGGCAGCAGGTCGCAAAGTGCACTGCCATGCCCGGGATCAGGCCCCGGATGGGGATCGCGTGGTCGCCCGCATGGCCGTCCTTGGGTTTGGTACGCGGCGGGCCCTGATCGGCCCCGACCGCCTCGGGGTAGACCGCACCGACAACCTGGCGCCCGGTCAGTTCACCCTGGCCGACGGCGGCAAAAAGATCCTCGGGCCGTCGCCGCGAGAGCACCGTGCAGGCGCGCTTGATCGCCTTTTTGGTCATCTCGCACTCATCCTGGGCAAAGGCACGCTCCAGGATGGCCTCGCCCAGACGGACGTATTCGTCCATCTCGCGCGCCCGAACGAACCGCCGGATGCGGCTGCGCGCCTTGCCGGTGGCGACGAACTGTTCCCAGGTCGGGCTTGGCGCGGCAACCGAAGAACGCACGATCTCGACCTGATCTCCATTCTCAAGAACAGTCCGTAAGGGCTTGATACGACCGTTAATTTTTGCCCCGACGCAGGTGTCACCGACGTCCGTGTGTACGGCATAGGCAAAGTCGACCGGCGTAGCGCCGCGCGGCAGGGCGATGAGATCGCCCTTGGGCGAGAAGCAGAACACCTGATCCTGGAACATCTCCAGTTTGGTGTGTTCGAGAAACTCCTCGGGGTCGGTGGTGTGCTCCAGAATTTCCAGCAGCTCGCGCACCCAGCGGTACTGGCGGCCGTCGCGCTGGGCCAGGCGCGGATCGCTGCCCTTGTAGCCCCAGTGCGCGGCAACGCCGAATTCGGCGATCTCGTGCATCTCCTGGGTGCGGATCTGGATTTCCAGCCGCTGCTGATCCGGGCCGTAAACCGTGCTGTGGATCGAGCGGTAGCCATTGGGCTTGGGTGTCGAGATGTAGTCCTTGAAGCTGCCCGGGACCATCGGCCAGGCGCCGTGGACGACGCCGAGCGCCTCGTAGCAGCGCATCGTGGTGTCGACCATGACGCGGAAGGCGACGATGTCGGAAAGCTGCTCGAAGGTGACGTTCTTGCGCTGCATCTTGCGCCAGATCGAATAGGGCCGTTTCTCGCGCCCGACGATGTCGGCGGCGATGCCTGCCCCGGCCAGCGTCTTCCGCAAGGTCTCCACGGTCTGGGGGATCAGTTCGGCGCTTTCCTCGCGCAGGTAACGCAGCCGTTCGATGACCGAGCCGTGGGCAGCCGGGTTGATCTCCTGGAACGCCAGATCCTCGAGTTCGTCCTTCAGCGCCTGCATGCCGATGCGTTCGGCCAGCGGCGCGTAGATCTCCATTGTCTCGTGCGCCACGCGCAGCCGCTTTTCCGGCTTCCTGACATGATGGAGCGTGCGCATGTTGTGCAGCCGGTCGGCCAGCTTGACCAACAGGACGCGGATGTCCTCGGACATCGCCAGCAGCAGCTTGCGGAAGTTCTCGGCCTGTCGTGTGTTCTCGGACTGCAGTTCGATGCGTGACAGCTTGGTCACGCCGTCGACCAGACGGGCGATCTGGTCGCCGAACTGGCCGGAGATGTCCTCGAGGGTGGTTTCGGTGTCTTCGACCGTGTCGTGCAGCAGCCCCGTGATGATCGAGGCGCCGTCGAGCTTCATGCCGGCCAGGATCCCGGCGACCTCTACGGGATGCGAATAATAGGGATCGCCGGATTCGCGGGTCTGCGTGCCGTGCGCGCGCGTGGCAAAGACGTAGGCGCGATTGAGCGCGTCCTCATCGACCGCGTGGTCGTAGCTCCTGACTCGTTCCACCAACTCGAACTGGCGCAGCATGACGCTTCACCCGCGCCGCGCAGAGGAATCGCACGGCAGCAAATGGCGCGGACTAGACGTCCTCGCCGCCTTCTTCGCCTTCGGCAAAGGCGTTGGAGCTGTCGTCGTCGAGCGCGGCCAGGGCCGCGGCCGCCTGGGCAATAGCGTCGCCCGAGAGGCCGACCTCGTCGGCAAAGGCGCTGTCGCCATCGACCTCGGCATCGTCGTCCTGGGGCTCACCGCCGTAGATCAGCTTGCGGCGGATGGCTTCCAGATCGATCGTGTCGTCGGCGATCTCACGCAGGGCGATCACCGGGTTCTTGTCGTTGTCGCGGTCGACCGTCAGGGCCGCACCGGCGCTGAGCTCACGGGCGCGCTGGGCCGCCAGCAGTGTGAGTTCAAAACGATTGGGGATGCGGTCGACGCAGTCTTCCACCGTCAAACGGGCCATGAATCTATTCTCCTGCCATCTCTTGAGGCTTATTTGGTGCTGCAAATAGCCCCAAGCAAGCATTGAAAGCAAGGAATTCCGGCAGTTTCAGGCATCCGGCGCAAGCTTGCGGATGCGCTGGCCCGGCGGCATCGCGGCAAGCAACTGCGATATCGTGCGGTCATCACCGGGATGGCGCCAGTCGGGAGCGATATCGGCCAGCGGCATCAGCACGAAGGCGCGCTGGTCCATGCGCGGGTGGGGCAGCAGCAAGTCGCCGTCCTGGCGCACCTGACCGCAGTAGTCGATCAGGTCGAGATCGATGGCGCGGGCCTCCCAGCGTTCCCGACGGATGCGCCCAAAGGCCTCCTCGACCGCATGCAATCGCATCAGCAGCGCTTCGGGCGCCAGATCCGTGGTCAGCCGCACCACGGCATTGACGTACCAGGGCTGGTCCATGTCCGGCACCGGCGCGGTTTCGTACCAGGGCGAGCGGGCATCGATGCTGATGTCTGCTTCGCACAGGCGGTCCAGCGCGGCCTCGAGTGTTGCGCGCGGCGGCCCCCAGGCCGAGGGCAGGTTCGCGCCCAGGGCGACAAACACACAGGATTTACCCATCATCGGTCGGCTTTCGCTATCGGTTGGCTCGGAATTCACCTAAATTCGAGGTGTTGGCGCACGTGTTTGCGCGCATTGATCGATATTCACACAACCCATTGTCATCCGGAGTATTTGAACGCTCATGTCCGTCTTTTACAGCGAAGAACGCACCGCCCTCTTCATTGACGGCCCCAATCTCTATTCCACGGCCAAAAACCTCGGTTTCGACATCGACTACAAGCTCCTCAAGAAGGAGTTTTCCTCCAAGGCGCGCCTGATCCGCGCGATGTACTACACCGCCCTGCTCGACGAGCAGGAGTATTCGCCGATCCGGCCGCTGGTCGATTGGCTCGATTACAACGGCTACACCATGGTGACCAAACCGGCCAAGGAGTTCACGGACTCCATGGGCCGGCGCAAGATCAAGGGCAACATGGACATCGAAATCGCCATCGACATGCTCAAGATGGCGGGTTTCCTCGATCATGTCGTGCTGTTCTCGGGCGATGGCGATTTCCGCTCGCTGGTCGAGGCGGTGCAGCAGCGCGGCGTGCGCGTCTCGGTGGTCAGTTCCCTGAAGACCCAGCCGCCCATGGTCGCCGACGACCTGCGCCGCCAGGCCGACAACTTCATCGACCTCAGCGACATCGCCGAGCGGATCGCGCGCCGCTTTATCGACCAGACACCGCCTGCCGCCCGCGCCCCGCGCGAGGACGACCCCGACACCGAAAGTTATGGCGAATCGAGCGAGGCCGTCGTCACCCGCCGATGACGGCCCCACAACCAGCCTTCCCCGGGCGCGACTGCCCGTTGTGCCCGCGGCTTGTCGCCTTCCGGACGGCCAACCGGGAACGCGAGCCCGACTGGCACAACGGCCCGGTCGAGACCTTCGGCCCGATGGACGCCCGCCTGCTGGTGGTCGGCCTGGCGCCGGGCATGCGCGGGGCCAACCGCACGGGGCGGCCCTTCACCGGCGACGGCGCCGGCAACCTGCTCTATCCGGCCCTGCTGGCCACGGGTTTTGCCCGCGGCGTCTATGAGGCACGTCCCGACGATGGCCTGGAGCTTCTGGACTGCCGGATCACCAACGGCGTGCGCTGCGTGCCGCCGGAAAACAAACCCACGACGGTAGAGATCCGCACCTGCAACCCCTTCCTGGGCCAGGAAATCGCATCCCTGCCCCGGCTCGGCGCGATCCTGGCCCTGGGCGGCATTGCCCATGGCGTCGTGCTGACCGCCCTGGGCCACCGCAAGTCGGCCTTTGCCTTCGGCCATGGCGCCCAACATGCCCTGCCGGGCGGCCCGCTGCTGGTCGACAGCTACCACTGCAGCCGGCTCAACACGAACACCGGGCGTCTCACCGAGGCGATGTTCCTGGCCGTGCTGGAGGATATCCGCGCGGCCCTTGGCCTTTCCGCCCCGTCGCGCTGACGACAATCGCCATGAAGATCAGGGCCGCGCCTGCCAGCGTGGCCCAGTTGGTCGCCTCACCGAACAGCAGCCAGCCGATCGCCAGCGCCGTCACCAGCTCGGAAGCCCCGGCCACCGCGGCCCTGGCCCCGCCGGCCAGCGAGGCACCCAGCACGATCAGCGCCGTCGCCGCGATACCCGTGATCACGGGCAGGTAGAGCCCGGCGATCCAGCCTGCCGCGCTTTGCGGCAGGGTAAAGGCCCCGCCCTCGATCAGCATCAGCGGCACCACCGGCAAGCAGGCGCCCAGGTTCACACCCAGCAGGCGCACCGGCACGCTGGTGGCGACCGGCACGCGCGAGAGGCAGGAGAGGTAGAAGGCATAACCCAGCGGCGCGCCGAAGGTGATCAGCACCGCCAGCGGGATGTCGCCGCTCATGCTGCCCGGCCCGACGATAAGGCCTGCTGCGCCCAGCACCATGGCGATGGCCAGCGTCGTGCGCGCTTCCAGCCGCACGCCAAACAGCAGGCGGCCGACAATCAGGGTGAAGGCGGGATAGGTGTAGAAGATCAGCACCGTCAGAGAAGCCGGCAGGGTGGCGTATCCGCGGAAGAGAAAGATCGTGCCGGTACCGATGGCCACGCCCGCCGCCAGCGACATCAGCAGCCCGTCGCGCGGCGCCCGGCGCAACAGCAGCCACAGCAGCAAGGGCGGCAAGGCGCCGGCATAGCGGTAGAGCAGCGCCGACTCGGGTGAAACGCCGTCGTCGTAGAGCGCCCCCAGAACCAGCGGCAGCATGCCGAAGGCGATGGCGCCGAAGGCCGTGAGCGCCACACCGCTGGCCACCGGGGCGTGCAGCGCGCGTTGCCGCAGGGCGACGATGAGAGGATGCGAAGGTGCTGCCGTCATGAATTCCCTGCCTCAATTGACGGCACGCCCGTAACTCCGTAAGTCGGGCACACACTTGTATTAGCGAGCCCAGAACGAGGAGGACGGCATGGCCGGAACGATCGAGGCACGACTTCAGGAACTCGGAATCGAATTGCCCGTGGCGGCCGCGCCCGCGGCAAACTACGTCCCCTGGGTGATCAGCGGCAACACCGTCTATGTCGCCGGCCAGGTCACCTTCTGGAACGGCGAGCTGAAGTACCTCGGCAAGGTCGGCAAGGAATTTTCGGTCGAGGAAGGCTACCAGGCAGCACGCCTGTGCGGCCTCAACGTCATCGCCCAGGTCAAGGCGGCCTGCGGCGGCGATCTCGACCGTGTCGTCCGCGTCTGCCGCCTGGGCGGCTTCGTCAACGCCGGGGCCGATTTCTTCGATCACCCCAAGGTCATCAACGGCGCCAGCGACCTGATGGTCGAGGTCTTCGGCGACAAGGGCAAACATGCCCGCGCCGCGGTCGGTTCCTCGGCCCTGCCGCTCAACGTGGCGACCGAGGTCGACGCCATCTTCGAGATCGGCTGATCCCATGAACGGCGGCGAGGCTCTGGTCGAGACCCTGGCGGCGCACGGCGTCGACACGGTCTTCTGCGTTCCCGGCGAAAGTTACCTCGCCGTGCTGGAGGCCCTGCGCCGCCGTTCCAACACGATCCGGCTGGTGACCAACCGCCACGAGTCCGGGGCCACCTTTGCCGCCAACGCCTATGGCAAACTCGCGCACAAACCCGGCATCGCCTTCGTCAGCCGCGGCCCGGGCGCGACCAACGCCTCGATCGGCCTGCACACGGCAGACCAGGACAGCGTGCCGATGGTCCTGTTCATCGGCCAGCTTCCCCGCCGCGAACTGGGCCGTGAAGGCTTCCAGGAGATCGACTACGCCGCCTTCTTCGGCACAATTGCCAAGGCAGTGCTGCAGCCGATCGATCCGGCCGACGTCGCGCGCATGACGGCTGAGGCACTGGCCATCGCCCAGGCCGGCCGGCCCGGCCCCGTGGTCGTGGTCCTGCCCGAGGATGTCACCGAGGCCGATGCCGGCGATGCCGCCATCCCCGCACTGGCGCCGGTCTTCCCCGCCGAAGCCTCGCCCCTGCAGTTGCGCCACGCGGCAGCGATGATCGACGGTGCCAGGAAGCCGCTCATCATCGCCGGCGAGATGGTGAAGTTCGAGGCCGCGACGACACGCCTGGGCGCCTTTGCCGAAGCCGCCGCCATCCCCGTAGCCGCCGCCTTCCGCTGCCAGGACGTGCTCAACAACGAGCACCCGGCCTATGCCGGCGTCTTTGCCCTGGGCCGCTCGCCGCATCTGACCAAGGCCTGGGAGGAAGCCGACCTGGTGATCCTGGTCGGCGCCCGGTTCGATGCCATCACCTCGGCCGACTTTGCCCTGCGCGACGAGGGCAAGACGATCCTGATGCTGCATCCCTGCGCCGACACCATCGCGCAGGTCCAGCCGGCCTTCGGCATCGCCGCGCCGGTCGGTCCCGTGCTCGACGCCCTGATCGACGCCATCGAAACGCCGACTGCCGAACGCGCCGCATGGCAGGCGACCCAGCGCGCCGGGTTTGAGGCGTTCCAGGCCGATGCGCCCACTGCGCTCGGCAAGGTCGACATGACCGCGGTGATTCGCCACGTCGATCACGCCCTGTCGGCTCTCGATCACGTCGTGACCAATGACGCGGGCAATTTCGCGACCTGGCTGCATCGCCACTTCCGCTGGCGCCTGCCCGACAGCCAGGCCGGCCCGATGTCGGGTTCGATGGGCTACGGCGTGCCCGCCGGCGTCGGCGCCGCACTTGCCCGCCCCGGCGCCCGTGTCGTCACCTTCGTGGGCGACGGCGGTTTCATGATGACCGGCCAGGAACTTTCGACCGCCGTGCAGAACAACCTGCCGCTGATCGTCATCGCCTGCGACAACGGCCATTACGGCACCATCCTTATGCACCAGCACCGCTACGCCGGCGCCGGCAACTATGCAGCCACCGTGCTCAACAGCCCGGACTTCGCAGCGCTGGGCGCGGCCTATGGCGCCAGGTCCTGGAAGGTCGAGACGACCGAGGCGTTCGGCCCGGCCTTCGACGCCGCGCTGGCGCATGATGGCCCCAGCCTGATCCATGTCCTGACCGATATCCGCGATATCTCGGCGGGCGGCCCGCTCAAGAGTTAGGGAGTTCACGGCATGACGGAGATGGAAACCTTCATCGCAGGCCTGCCGAAAGTCGAACTCCATGTGCATATCGAGGGCACGTTCGAACCCGAACTGATGCTCGCCATCGCGGCGCGCAACGGTCTGACCGCGCCGTTTCCCTCCGTGGAAGACGCGCGTGCCGCTTATGCCTTCGGCAACCTGCAGGAATTCCTCGATCTCTACTATCGCGGCATGAACGTGCTGCTGACCGCACAGGACTTCCACGACCTGACCCTGGCCTATCTGGAGCGCGCGCACGCCGACCGTGTGCGTCACGCCGAAATCTTCTTCGACCCCCAGGCACACACCAGCCGTGGCGTCGCGTTGGCGACCGTGATGGATGGCATCTGCAGCGCACTGGACGAGGGCCTGCAACGGTTCGACATCACGACGCGGCTGATCCCCAACTTCCTGCGCCATCTCGACGAGGATTCAGCCATGGCCTGTTTCGAGGCCTGTCTGGCCCATCGCGACCGCATCTGCGGCTTCGGCCTTGATTCGGCCGAGCGCGGCAATCCACCCTCGAAGTTCGCCCGTGTCTTCGCGCGCGTCCGGGCCGAGGGTTTCCAGGTCGTCGCCCATGCCGGCGAGGAAGGCCCTGCCGAGTACGTTACAGAGGCGCTCGACCTGCTGGGCGCCCAGCGCATCGACCACGGCATCAACGCCATGGACGACGAAGCCCTGGTGCAGCGCCTGGTCGACGAATCCATCGTGCTGACGGTCTGTCCCCTCTCGAACGTACGCCTGCGGGTCGTTCCCGACATCGCAGCGCACCCGTTGGCCCGCATGCTCGCGCGCGGCCTCAAGGTCACCATCAATTCCGACGATCCGCCCTACTTCGGCGGTCACATCGGCGACAACTATCTGGCTGTGCAGCAGGCGCTGGGGCTCGACCGGGAAGCGCTGGTCGCGATGACACAGAACGCCATTGATGGCGCCTTCATCGACGCCGTACGGCACGCTCTGCTGCATCAGGAACTGCAGGATCACCACGCCTCCTGATCCGGGCACGCAATCGTCGCACAGCCATCACGAACGCGTGAACAACGTGCAACAGATGCCATGTAACGCGTAGATTCGACCGACATGCCA
>Ga0105055_10013042_pt1 | contig 10022 bp, 11 predicted proteins | sample BON03_FD_78090 | JGI IMG/M metagenome (GOLD analysis project Ga0105055, IMG submission 78090) | Freshwater microbial communities from Lake Bonney liftoff mats and glacier meltwater in Antarctica - BON-03 | ecosystem: Environmental > Aquatic > Freshwater > Ice > Glacier meltwater | place: Lake... | reverse complement strand
TCAGCTTCAAAGGGATCGCAGGAAACAAGTTAGAGGTACTCTCGTCGTACCATGCCTCTCTTGTAATCGAGAATGACTCAAGCAGTCTTAGTGAAAAATTGGTGGACTGTATCCTAGCGGGAACTATTCCGGTTTATGTGGGACCACCTACCTCCCCTTTCGGCATTCCAGAAAGCCTAATTATTCGCAGCGAGGCCGATATAGAAAGTCTCACGCGCGCGCTGGATTTGGCTCTTGAGACTGACTCGCGAGAATTCAGGTCCCGGGCTTGGAGTTGGGCATCGCAAGCTAACTCCCGCGAAAACTGGTCCGGCGAGTCTGTTGGAACCTTGCTTCTTTCTCACATCGTGAGTCAAATCACAAATAATTCCACCTGAGGTGTCGTGGTTTCGATTTTTAGCCGCTGTATCAGAAGGCCAGTAGCCTTTGCGTGATTTGATTGCCTGCGCATCGTAGGCTCTTTCCAAATTGCAATACATACGAGCTTGATTATAAAAATCCTCGCCCGCAGAAGCACACGACGTAAAACCCTTAGGGGTCCAAATGGGCTTCCTGTCTCACTCGCCCGCTCCTTCGTTCTTTCTGTCTGGTTCCTCGAGAAGTTCGCCAGTAACTCTTTTCGTGCGTTACTTTTGAAAGCAACAATCAGAAGCTTCCAGGCAAGTGTTGTTCACTCTTTGGAGCTTCAGAATGCGGGTTACGTCACACCTAGGGCTCTATCTGTTGACAAATCAAAAACCTAAAGCTCATAAGCACAAATTGGGACAGTGACATTTTTTGGTTTCAACGGTTCCCAATTCACAAGGCAAAGCTGCAGGCGCTCTTAAGGCTGGCGGATGCGTATTCTGCGGAGTGCGAGAGAGATGTCACCCTTGCAAGGAACCTGGGTTTCACCGGTCAAGCGATGCCAGTCACACCAAACGCAGGTGGCTTCTCTGAAGCTGACTTCGCGATTCCACGAATTGCCTCCAGTGAACGCAGGACAATTGCTCTCAAGGGCTATCACGGCTGGGTCGGCAGAGCAAAAGTATCCGTCGAGGCAGTCAGAGAAATGTCGGAAGAACTGCGGGGTTACAAGATCATCGTTTACTCGGCCAACCGATCCATCTTGAAGCTAGCGAAACAAATCTCCAAGCAAACAGGACTCGAGATCAAAGCATTCGGCAAAGGAGCGATGAGCCATAAACAGGTTCTTGAGATGTTTGCAAGATCAAAGATATATATGTTGGCCTGTCTGAGGGTGACGGAATCACCACCTCTATGTTAGAAGCCATGGCAATGGATGCTATCCTGCTTCAAACCTCAACCGCTTGTTGCGACGAATGGTTTGGCTAAAGTGGGGTTGCCGTGCACGAGATCACGGATCCAGCAGTCATGAACGCCATCAGAGAAGGCCTTAAGTTGGCCGACGATCCCGCCAACTCTGAGAAAAATTAGAAACCATCAAAACCAGAGCAAGCGCAGAGATGGTCAAGAAAATCGCTCTGGCGTTCCATGACTAGACCGAACAAATTTTCTTTGTCACCACTGAATACTGTTAGGCACGGTTTGGAGCAGGGTGCATTCGGTTTTGAGCTCACCAAAAGGTTCCAGGCTATTAACAGTGGTTGTGACCGATCGAGAGCTCACAATTAGCGAATGGAGGCCATATAGCCGTCCACCACTGGCTCTTGAAGCAAAATACTTGAATGCAACCAATGTAATTGCAACCCAGAAGACCGGAGACATTGCAAAAGTCTTCCTCCAATAACGAGTGATCTTTATCACACCAACCGATAGCCCATGCCACGAACCTTGTGGATAAGGTCTTTGGCTATTAGCCAGTGACTACTTGGCACCAAAGAGATAATACTTATTCACCACACCGACTGCGGAATGCTCACCTTCACTGACTACGAGTTCAAAGAAGGCACCCGCAAGGAAACTGGCTTGCAGCCCGAGCGGGCAGCGGAGTCATTCCATTGACAGCCAGTCCCTGGCTCCCGATTAGAACTCCATTTTCTAGGGTTCACTTCACTGGCTAGCGAACTGCATCGGATAGCTCCCGCAGAAGTAATCTCGAGATAAGAAGGAAGACAAGCGAGTCACTCGCCTACTGAACACCGCCTTGCCCGATCAGATATCAAAGGCCAAAACCCAACTGGGATTTAACTGGGTTCAAATAGCTACTGATTGAGCTTTCAAGGGAGACAAGGGCAACTACTAGGAGAATGAGCCCAAAGACGCTGTAGATCTTTACGGTCTGTCAAAGATTGCAGGCGAAGATCTTTCGTAGGGCGCAATTCAGGTTCGCGTTCCATTGTCGGGAGAGACACCAGAACTAATTCCGGTATCTGCTCTTGGTTCAAGTCCGCCGCGTCAAAAGAGCCTGTAAATGGGTATGTCAACCAGCATTGGAATGGGGTCCGCCGCAGCATTTGCTCGGCTGTCAATCGGCAGGCTCAGGGGAAACTGGACTGCTCCAGTTAGTCAGCATTGGCTCCCACGTGAAGCGGTGAGCAAATTTGAACTGCTGAGGCTCTTTGGGGAGTCGTTAGGTTTTGAGCCCGGTGCAGTCGTTCCTGTGCGGTGGAATAATTCGTTAAACCGAATCTTGGTCAAACACGACTAAAGAGCAAGTGAAGCCCTATGGAATCTTGCATGATACTCGACAGCCATTTCGATAGATGAGCTTTGTCAAGAGTTCATAGCTGCCGATAGAAAGCGAATGTCTACTAATAGGCAAAAATAGAGCCATCAAAGATTCAGTTGTAACAATCAAAGGAGGAACCGGTTCGTTTGGATCGACTATGGCCAAGCACTCACTTGAGCGTGATGCAGCCGAGGTTCGCATCTTTAGCCGCGACGAAGCAAAGCAAGACGCTATGCGTCACGCTTTTGCGAACCCACGGGTCAGGTTTTATTTAGGTGATACTAGAGACCCCGAATCTATCGAGCGAGTCGTAAGAGGTACAGATCTGATTTTTCACGCTGCCGCCTTAAAGCAGGTGCCGTCGGCTGAGTTCTTCCCACTAGAGGCCGTAAAAACAAACATCAATGGCTCTGCCAAGGTGCTTAGGTCGGCGATAGAGAATGGCGTAAAGGGAGTTGTCTGCCTCAGTACCGACAAGGCTGTATACCCCATCGACGCGATGGGAATGACAAAAGCCCCGATGGAAAAGACTGCTCAAGCTTTTGCAAAGGGACTACTCGGATTCGGACACAACCATCCCCCTGACTCTATATGGCTACGTAATGTATTCGCGTGGCTCCGTAATTCCACTTTTCATTTCCCCCAAATCAAAAATGACAAACTAATCACGATTACCGAACCAACCATGGCCAGGCTCCTAATGTCATTGGCAGAGTCTGTTGATCTTGTTGAATACGCATTTGAGCACGCTCGGTCTGGAGACCTATTTGTTCGCAAGGCTCCCGCCTCAACCATTGAGGTTTTAGCTCAGGCTTTGATTGATCTATTCGGAGGCCCTTCGAAAGAAATTCAACAAATTGGCCCCCGTCACAGGGAGAAGCTTTATGAGTCCGCTCGTGGAACTGAGGAGCGCGCTAAGGCGGAGGGCCTAAGTGACTACTTCCGAGTGCCACTTGACTCACGACCCGAACTACTCGGTCTACTTTGAAGAAGGGAAGGAACGACCTGTTGAGCTCGAATCCTACAGTTCTCACAGCACCGATTGACTGAACTTCAAAGAGACGAAGAAACTACTACTGACCATCCCGGAACTTCAACAGGAAATAGGGCTTTAAAAAACCTAAAGTTGTCACAATCGTTGGAACTGGACCTAAAACAAGGGGCGGGTCTGATGTCCGCCTGGTTTTGAACCATACAGTCCTCCCCTATTTCGACACGAGAAAAGATGGAGGCACCAGATCCAATCGACGCACATACCCGCACGTTAAGACCAGTCCAGACTTGCACATCCTCAGCCACATGAGATCTGCGATGGACGAATGTCTCCGTTTTCCGCATCATGTTGCTTATGTTTACCTGCGGATTTGGACTAATGGGAAGCAGAATCAAAGCCCTCCAGGGTGCCGCTACGGGCGCGGGCACCTCCTTTGTTGAAATTCTAAAATTGGCTTTTTAGCCTCGATTTTTCTTAGCTAACGGCGACACCCCTAAAGCCAATTTAATATCCTTTAGGATCATGTCGGAGGGCATTTCTGAGCCGTAAAACTCAGACAAATATTCATCGAAGCAGGTAGTTTTTTCTCTCCTGTGAGGATTCTTATCACTCACAACTCTCAGAATAAATTCGTTAATTTCAGCGGCTGATGTCGCTGTGTCATGTGTTTGAAGAGCGCACTTGCCAAAGTCATTCACAAACTCTAAAGCCTGGCTGGACTTGCTTAATAGGTATAAAGCAGGCTTCTTAGTAACCGCGTACTCTGCTATGAATGAGCTGCAATCGTGAATAATCGCGTCGGACTGAGTAAATAAATCGTCATATTCGTCCTCGTTCAACTGTGTGTACTCTTGTGATTGCCAAAACGCAAATATTGGTCCGTTCGTTCTTTGCCCCACGCTGGATGGAGATATAGCCTTGGTTTTAAGTGTGGGTGCGGTTTGAATGACCATTGCACCTGCTGATTATGATGTTCGGCAAATGTTTTTATAGAGACACCAAGCCGCAAAAATGTAGATAGCGATGATTCATCGTTCGTGATCGAATGGTGTGGGGCATAAATTATCCTCTTCTTGCCGCTCTGGGTTTTCCAGGCCTGACTAATTAATTTATGGTCAGGCGTTAGTAGCGCTTCTACTGCCGGATAACCTGTCAGCCGGCTACTTCTTCTACCATTCCCTTGTGAAAGTGCATTAAAGGCCTCATAGGCAAATTGATGTGGCCAGTAAATTCGCCACATCGCATTGAGCATAGGAGTACTGAACGCTCCTTCGTGGGCATGCGTGGTCGCCATAAAAAAATAGGGAACATACATTGTGAGATATCTTGAATAAGCCTTGGCGTAGTAGGGCGACACTGTTAGTTCATAGGGGTTGGTAAATACGACTAAATCTGGACTTAGGTCAGACAACGGCAACCAGCTCGCATCGTCCCTTCTTGACTTCCTTACCTTGTAACCTTTGGTTTCGAAATGTTGGAACGTCTTGTACATTTCACTCAGCATTTGGTCCTCGCCATAAAGAAAATCAGGGCAGACTAAAATTTCGGGTTCAAAATATGGATCTCTTACCATGCGCTGGAAGACAGAATCATACTTCCAAACACTTCCATGGATCGCTAGAAATACCACCCGTATTTTCTCTTTATTTTTTATTTTTTTCATTTGACGTAGATGCCTTCTCGGCATCAATCTCGAAAGTGTATAACTTTTTGTTCGATTTACATGGACCAATAAAAACTGGATGGAATGGTCCGGCAGAAATTTTTTCAGCAAATTTTTTATCATATTTTTCAAACCTAAGATTAACGGTGAAGTGTAGCTGCGTGTTTTCTGAAAACAGTGGAGCTGGATGATCTCCATGGTCCCTTAGTTGGACCAAAAGACGGGACAAGACCGTGAATTCCTTTGGACTTGACTCTCTTGACGGTACCAGTTGTAGCGTGGTAATTTGCGCGGGTTCTGTGCGTAGTTCCTTGGGAAGTGTAAGTCAATGCCCGGCCCCACTGAGTCCTTTCGAATACTTTCGACCTAATTGGAAATCAGCTTCCGTATTGTTTAATTTGCATTAATACTCGTACCGTTCCAGACCATACCCTTTGTTCAATTACGAAGTTGTCGACGATTAGAAGTGAGCTTGTCGCTCGAGTCTAGCCAACCTCCCCGTCCGGCGCTATGTTCGAAAATCTAGGAAAGCACATCCGGAATACCAGCGAAATCTCTAAGAGAGTCCAGGATTAGGCTTGGCGCCTCTATCGAGAGAAGCGCCTCGTTGGTAAAGCCCGTAAGGACCGCACAGGTTCTAACGCCAAGCTTTTTTCCTTCCCGCACGTCTTCGGGGCTGTCCCCAATTATCCAGTCGATAGGTGACACATTGGGGGACGAAGATGATATCAACTGCGCCTTCGTAAATCTTTGTTCTGTAACAAGAACATTCACAAAAAATTGCGAAAGCCCGAGCTCTTCAATCTGCCCTACCGTGCTCGATTTCTCCTGACGGTTAGTACAGACGTATAGATTGAAATTGTCGCCATTAGCTTCAAGCCACGCTAATACGCCTTGAAGAACTTTGTCACTCGCAAGATACTCAGGTAGTTCTATTGCTTTCATCCACCTTCTAAAGAAGTCCTCTAAATCTCCAGTGCCCAAGAAGCCTTCGCTTTCAATGATGTCCCTATTGGATTTCCCACTTCCTCTCTGAGAAATGTAGCTGTCCAAAAATGAGGAAGCCGATAAACCAAGTAGGTCGCAAAACACGCGAGCGCACCTCTCTTTAGAAGACACAATCGTGCCATCTAGGTCGAGGAAGATGTTACTTCTGTAGGGTTTCAAGTTCCTCCATCAGGCCGAGCTCCAAGGTGGTTTGTGATTGTCGAAAAATCCGGCGCATTAAGGACTTGTCGAATTTTTGATCTACCGGCTTTCCAGCAGCGCGCATCCGAATTATCTTCGTCTCTCTAGGGGAAATGTTGGATACTAACTCTGCTAGCTCGGCGATAGAACAACTCTGTGAGCCAACCAAGTTAATAAGGCTTGGGATATCTTCACGCCTAATCGCCTCCTGAACCATGGAAACCAAGTCCCTCACAAACAAGAAGGACCTCTGCTCACGGCCCTCCCCGAATACCCTGATTTCACCCAGGTTTACAGAGCCTTTTAGCATGCTCGGTACAACTTTGGCCACTTCACTTTCGCCAGGCCCAAAAACGTGTCCCACTCGAAGGATAGATAGTTCGTGCCCCTTCTGCTGAGCAAACTCCTTCAGCAGCATCTCTGAAAATAGCTTCGCATGCCCGTAAAGCGAGGACGGACGAGGCTCGGTGTTCTCGCTAATCACTTCATCAAATGAGTAGACGTCAATAGTGCTGAAGTACAAAATTTTGCATGCTCCGACAGATGGAATTTTGGTGAACTCGAAGGCTGAATTCACGTTCGAGCATGCTGAGGTCAAATCATTTACTTGAGACTTGTCTTTGGGCGTAGACGCACCAACGAGAATGACAACATCGACGTCTAGGGGTGATTCAGACTGAATGAGCCCTCCCTTGCCGTCCTCTGTCAGAAGCTCCCAGCAATCGTTTCGCCATTTCAGAAGTCCGACTTCATTCTTTGGGTCGCCACGAAGAGCCTTCAAGACGTGACTGCCGATAAAGCCGCTTGACCCCGAAATTGCGATCTTCATAGGCCGGGGAACCTCGACTCGAAGTCGCTAATTCTCATCAGGAGAGGTTCTGTGTCCATCCCTCGAAACCACCCCAAGCCGTTTGGAAGAGGGTTCAACTTCTCCCCTATGGCCTCGCATGACCCCGTTAGGGCCAAATCCACAAACATCTCCGGCAAATTCAGGCCTGCCTCCGTGAAAAATCTGATGGTGGTAAAAAACCTGGAGATATTGATTTCTGTTGGGTTTGGAATATCTTCGGCGTCGTAGCACATGTCGACGCTGAAAATTCCGTGGGGAGCTGCGCTAACCGCCAGTACCGCGCTAATTGCAACCTCGTCAACCTGAGGGTCGGAGTCGGTAACGCCTATTTTCGTGACTCCGGTGACTCCTGAAACACTTCTGTTTCCATGAACCCAGCCCTGACGACGACGTGTTTGCGCAACCCGAAGTGTCCCCTCGTACCAAATTGAAGTCCAGGTAACCGTGCGGCCTTTCAAATGCTCAGCCGCCGAGAACTCCCCCCACCCTCTATGGTGATCAATCCATGAGGTGGCTAATTCAAAGCTGGAAGTGGAAAGCGACCCCGCTCCGCCTCCTCCAATGGCAGTTGATCTCAGCCATATAGGGTCAGAGCCTCTCCTGAGAGTCGCGAACGCATTTTGTAAGTCCTTTGGATTGGTTAGCATCTGGTTATGTGGAACTACCACACCAGCTTTTTTAAACGCCAAATAAGACATGTGCTTATGGACACAAGTATCAATGACGGCATGCTCAGGCATGAAGACACGCGTTCCCAGCTCTTCAATTTTCTCTCGAAACTTGGACACTACGAAAATTTCCGCGTCATTTTGAAAATGGACCAAGTCTGGGCGAACTTTCGAAATTAGTGAAAGTAGCTTCTCTTCGTAGTCCGGATGATTCGCATAGGGAATCAAATGCGCCTCTTTGGCTTGAGACAAGATAAGGTCGCTTGGGTCTGACCCCATTCCAACGACATCGTGCTTCGAGCGTGACTGCATCAGCGAGAAGATAACACCCTCGCTGGGAGCGCCACCTGCACCGCCAACCAATATCTTTGCCAAGATTCTTCCTCACTACAACTTCGAAAATACCTCGAGTCACGCTGATCGAGCCCGTATCTTTCTACATTGTACCAACGTGCAACCTAGACGGTTGAGCCGCATCATTGCCATCACGACCCTAAGCTCTGGTAATCTAGGACTAAAACACCAGGAGGAGATTCCGCCTCGAGAAATTGAGAGCGCTAGGCTTCATTATCTACTTCTAAGAATTGTGGGCTTCCATGACAAATCGCAATCCTAGGGTGACTCTTTGCGCTCTAAGCTACAACACTGGAGACTTCACAGAGTTGGCCATTCGCTCGGCTCTAGATTCGAAGTACCCAAATCTAGAAATCATATGTATTGACGATGGCTCGACTGACTCGTCGGCGAAGAAACTCTCGGCTCTGTCTAAAGAGTTGGGGTTCGATTTCTACGAAAACTTGGAGAACAAAGGCATACCTTTCAGCTGCAATAGAGGCCTAGAGTTAGCGAAAGGGCAGTATTTTATTCTCATTGGTGACGACTTGATGCTGCCGAACAGAATTCAAGGGGATGTGGATATTCTGAACGATAATCCGTCTGTCTCATTCGTCTGCGGGTCCGCAACAATCATTGGGCAAGACGGCTTGGCTCTGGAAAAATACTCCAACTGGGTGAGCGAAAGCTTCGAGGGGGCTTTTCAAGAGGCTCCAGAAAGTGTGTGGCTCAATGGTTCGAGGATATTCACTCCTACTGCGACTTATAGGACTCAAACTCTTCGCGGCTTGGGTGGCTGGGATGCTGACTATGACGTTGAAGACAGGTCGATGTTCATTCGCTTTGCCAAAGAAAGAATCTCCGGTTGGAGCCGAAGCGATGTGACAACTCTTTATCGGAGACATGAGGGTAACTACTCGGCAAAATTCAAGGTCAACATCTTTGAGCAAGAACTGAGGCTTATCGAAGATTTTGCACTCACGATTGCCCCTTGGAAGGTCTCCGCTAAGTTCTTGATCGAAGCCCATTATTGGCTGCTTTTCCTGGGAGCAAGCTCCTCTCAGATCGCGCAAGCCCTCTCCTTAGCGGGGAAAAGCAGTCTGTCCTGGACGACCAGGTCAAGGCTGTTCAAAGTTGCCTACTTAGCTTTGACGTTTGTTCGAAAGAGTCGATACGTCGAGCGGAATGTCCTGGATTACCTTCGCAGTAGCGATTGAACTATTGCAGAGCCTCCGAGATGCGATCCGCCACAACAAGTGTTTGCTCCTTGGACAACCAGGTTCCCATCGGAAAAGTGACCACTTTTGACGCAAGCTCCCTAGAGCCCGTTAAGTCTGACTCTTTAACGCGAAAGGTTCTTTTTTTGGACAAGTCTGTGAATGCTTCTATGGTGTACGGATAATGAGTGTCTGTATCGACTCCAAGCTCGGACATGCGCTGCCTGAAGGTCGTTCTGTTGTCACTGAGGGCAGCAAAGTGATGGTAGACGGAGTAACCCAAGTCAGCGGTGACTGGTTTCAGGGCTCCGTCGCCGATTGCGTGTATGTAAGTATCCGCTTGCCAGTTCCTAAACTCGCCTTCTGCATCGAGTAGCGGGAGCTTCTTTGACAAGAAAGCAGCCTGAATTGGGTCTAACCTCGAATTGACTCCAAGCTCGCCGAACTGGTATCTCGAGTGCCTAATGCCATAAGAGC
>Ga0105055_10013041_pt1 | contig 10022 bp, 9 predicted proteins | sample BON03_FD_78090 | JGI IMG/M metagenome (GOLD analysis project Ga0105055, IMG submission 78090) | Freshwater microbial communities from Lake Bonney liftoff mats and glacier meltwater in Antarctica - BON-03 | ecosystem: Environmental > Aquatic > Freshwater > Ice > Glacier meltwater | place: Lake... | reverse complement strand
TGGTTTTCCCGGCCGCGATTCGTGAGAAGTTGCAGCGCTGGGTTGCCCTTTCTTGTGATGCACACCTGATGTTCGCCAGGTAGGATAAAATACGGCAGCCGTGCACCTTCTCGCTCAGCGATCTGGTCTGTGCGGGACTTTTTCAATCAGTCAGCATTTTTGCGCGGGAAACTCCCGCTTCGTGTCAACTGGTGTCGTCACAGCATTGAATCACGCGCTCTGAAGTTTCCTTTCTTTCAAAGTAATCTGAGTGCTTGGTCACTGTTGAGTTCACAACCAGCACATACACGCCTCTGAGTGAGACTCTTTTTTTTTCCAGAGCTGTTTGCTCTTCATCGTCACGGTCACGTCAAGGGACTCGGATTATGTTAATAGAAGCGCTTCTCTTCAACAGTTTCGGTTAGAATTCACACAACTCCGAGCCGACGATCGCTAGTACGATTCTTCACATTCGTACCACGGGTGCATGCGCACACGGCAGTCGTCATACGAAATCGTTGAAAATTGTAGCGACAAGAGTGGTCACCGGTATCAGCCACTGGGTCGTTTTATTCTGCGAGAGAAATGGCTCGCAGGCGTGTGATGTTTATGTTACGTGTGATGACGTGCGTTGTTTCTTATAAACTGTTCTGGAATTGAATTGATGTTGCGCGATTTGTATCTCACGAGTTTTGTTCTACAAGGGGTTTGTTATTTGACACTTTCGTCGTTGTTCATGTTTATAAATTGGATCCTTGTGGTCACTGAGTATTTGGATATGAAGCATTTTCAACACCAATGAATTGGTAAACCATACAAGACACTGAAACCAAATGGCCCACAGATTCTTTAATTAACGAATTAATGAATTACTTAAAAGAAGAAGATTCTGAGCTGTGATTCGTGAAAAATGAAATACTTATCAATAGGACACAGTACCCATTAGGACTTAGTCAAAAAATGGCCTGCGGCACTTTTTGTTACAAAAAAAGTCTTGCCTGCGGCGCATTTTGTTTCATCTCCATAATATTATGGAAAGATTTTTCTGAAAGATTATTGAAAAAAATCTGAAAGACTCTGGAAAAAAATGTGCCGCAGGCAAGGATTTTTTGTGAAAAGAATGTGCTGCAGGCAAGGATTATTAGAAAAATGTGCGAGGCAAGATTTTTTTGACAGAATCCTGATGGATACTCTGTCTTGTTGCTGTAGTATGTAAATTATTACTCACAGATCAAAGGTCAGAACTTTTTTCCTTAATCAACTGATTGAATTCATTCATTAAAATAATGAATTAAGCTTGGGCCGGCCAGGGCTAGAGTACATTTGTTTGCCCCATTGGCGACGAAGGCATCTTCTGTGAAGCTTCTTCGCCATCGTCACCAAACCGAAGCGTCGCTTCGCCATCGTCACCAAACTGAAGCTTCACAAAATGAGATTCGGTGATCAGCTTCTTCATCGTTTCTTCGCCATCACAGTGAAAGAAACCAAAATTGAAGGGTCATCGGAGGCTGAAAATAGTCACGCCCCCGACAAATCTGGAAATTATCGGTCCCATATATTCGGATTCTACTATATTACTCAACACTCGTACAAAAGAATGTTTCCCTTTTACAGCGCTACGATCATGCAAATTGAATTCGATTTTTCCATTCTCGGTCAAGGGGTACCGCTATTTTTCTTGTACTGACATACATGACCTAGTTCGTGGAAGCAATTTGAGCAGAAGATCAAATAGTTTTCAAGACTCGAGCAGTCGAAGTATATTTTGATGTTGCCTCTGCCCGGGCTCCAACTCCAATTCAAGGAGTTCATTCAATGAAATTTATGCCTCTCTCGAATATATGCAAGAAACCGTCCTTGGTCTGTTAGCCAACTATCTTCAAGTACCTTAAAATAAGATACTACTGAGCTCAAGGGGCAACCACAAGTCGAACAAGTATCTGCTCAAGCTGTATGTATTACAAGAGGAGGAAGTTATGATTAAATGAAACAGGGCTAGACGGTCAAGATCCAGCTGGCTGGGACCCAAATGATAAAGAGTTTCGTTGTAGGATGCAGGACGAAGACCTGGATGCTGTGATTCGTGTAACAACGGTCACGGTGCCGGGAGGTGTATGTCATGGCACACGAGATGGAGTCCACGGTGCCGTGAGTTGCATGTCATGGCACCCGAGATGGAATCCAGGAAGGATGTAGAGCAGCAGAGCTGCAGGGGTAGAGCGGAGGGAGAACACGGGGAGGACGGACAAGACAAGCATGGCGACATAGGAGAGAATATTCAAAGGCTAAGTGCACTATTAGCGTGGGCCAGCTTTTTCTCCAGAACTGCGCCCAGCCCCATGAGGATAGTCCCTATGTATTTCCGCACATCAATCTTTATCTCTCGACGACGAGACAAGAATAGAACTATCACTCTTGATCTGAAATCCCCTATTTCCAAGAATTCTGATTTTAAAGACCCAGAATCTATTTCCAAATATATTCTGGGTCTTTAAAAACAGAATTTGGAAGTTACCAGCTACATGGCGGCGGAAAATGTAATGGTGCGATAGCTTAAATCCTTTCTTGTCCCTCTCATTTGCTCCTGCAAATGTAGTCTCTCCCTCTTTACAACTCCTCCCAGGATCTACACAGAGTCTATTTCCGAAATTGACAAAATCGTCACAAAAAAAGGTGCAAAAAAAAGAAGAGGATGAAGAGGAGAAGGACACATCTTTTTCTGACGGTTAAAAGCACACTTGCAGTTCTGGAATAAAGAATGCACGGATTGCAAAAAATCGCGGATTGGAGTGCGCAATAAAGAATTAATAACGCATACTCTATTCTACGTTTACACCGTGACCGTATACATCATGCTCTCTATCGCTGTTTTTTTGCTGTCACGAGCCTGTAAGAAATGAATTCAATCCCATTTTGAAGGGGGTGAAAATCCAAAAGGGGAATTTTCATGGATAGCTAACCAAAATTATTGGGAGGGCAGTTCTTTTTTGAAGAACCGACAGTGATTATTGAAATTCCTAACAAAGCCACCTTCTCATTCGATGGCACCCCTAGGCACTAGTGTGCGCTCTGTCGCTAACCTGACTAGGTTGATATCTGGTTCTGCTGTGCACCGTAGAGTCAGTTGAGTGGTCAACCTTTACTTGGATTTATAAGACAGCAGGGCTGACATACGACTAATAAACATCCTTCTGCTATGTCTTGACATACATACACGCCTTGTTCTTTCCTTGTTTCGCTTGAGATCGCGCATCCTCGCTACATATGCCTATAGAGGAGATTATCAGTTCTTCTCAAATCATCGTGGCAATGTGTTGTTAAAACGTTGCTGTTTCCTAAGTGAAAATTTTGAAATTACTTTTTGATATCCAAAACACACCATTTTGGCAATTCTTTGTGTATCACACTAGACTGCATGGATGTTGGGAAAATTGTCACGAGTCTAAGACGAAATGAGACAGTGAAGTTTGTACGTGAGGCCTTGGCCTTGAAGCCATGTACATCGTTGAAAGCTTTAGAATGAGGCCCTAGAAGCCCTGGAAATACAACAGCAGAAGCGTGTGAAGCACACGCCCTTGGAGCACCGGACATGGAATTGCTTGATGAACAAAAGTAAATTACAACAGTAAGACCCAATATCTTTTCTTCTGGAAGGAAGAATCCGGCTTTCCTTGTTCCTTTCCTCCTCACTTTGATTGACTCTTGAAGACTCTTCAGACTGCTAATCTTACGTAGGACCGTGTGAACGTGGCAAGTTGTTGTCAACGAGACCCGATGAGAGTATCAGGAGTCAATCAGATTACCACAGGAAGACAGATTTTTTCAGACAGATTTTTGAAGGGCCACTCCAGGAAAAAGTTTGAGGAAAGAGACAGAGAAATCGAGAAATAGTTGCAGCGTGAGCGGTGGGGGTGGGGTGCACAGGACATGATGACCCAGCGGCGCAGTCCTAAAGCCAACACCAAACGCTCACAGATTCCAGTTTTTGTCACATCTGTTGCGCTCAGCTTGGCACTCCATGACATCAAATTGTTGGGGCTTCCTGCACAGTCTCTAATAGAGAGTCCCGGTACCCTCGAATCGCCAGTATCGTTTTTTTTTTGGAATTTTTACCGTTGATAACCCGTCCGACCTATGAATCATGACCAATATTGGCCAGCCCCGCTGATTTGCCCTTTGGGAGCTTGTATCTAGAAGGGAGTGACATTGAACGACCCCAGCACCTGAAGTGGACCCTTCCTTGCTACACGTTTGGAAAACTTCGTCTTATTTTAGTCAACATACTTTCAATCAACGCTTTGTATTGCAATGACAACAGAAGTATTTCCCATATCTCGAAAACGAGGACACAGGTTCGGATTTGGTGAGGATTTAAATCTTTTTCCCCCCGAAAAGTCCTGATTTTCACACCTATCAAATTGACCCGTTATCAATCTTTTTTTCGCCCAAGAATGGAGAAATCGCACTGTGGTCGAACAGCGTGTAGTAAAATGTAAGTAGTATGTTTCACACAAACAAAATGGTTTTAATAATGAGAATCAGTGATACGATATTTTACTCACTTTTTTTATTTTAATTCACGGCCAGGCTTCAAGGCAGGGTTGGATTTTGTTCAAACGAACGTGCAAATTCAGTGGAATCCAGTTTACAAAGCATTTCATCGAATTCGTCTTTGTGGAAACGAACGAAGTGGTGCGTAGTAATTCAAACGTGAACTTGATGCGGCAAACCTGCGGCCATCGCTGGAGCAAGGTTGCAGGAAGCAAAGGCCGAGCGCTAGCATTTTATTTTCCCGTACGAATCTGGTATATTTTCTTAATATCAATATGTAGAGAAAAGTCGGATCTAGGTGTATGCATGACTTCGGTACTTGCGAAGAGAATGCGGCTGCGCAATGCCGACTTCGGATTTAAAAACGTGTTTGGCCGCAGAATTCGTTGGAAGTTGGCACTGCGCAGCCGCACTCTCTGAGCAAGTAATCAAGTCATGCACACACCTAGATCTAACTTTCCTCTACATTTCGATATTAAGAACATGTACCAAATTCGTACGGAAAAATAAAATGCTAGCGCTCGGCCTTTGCTTTCCGCAACCCTGCTCGAGCGATGGCCGCAGGTTTGCCGCGTCAAGATCACGTTTGAATTACTACCAAACAATTAGTTCGGTTCCACAAAGACGAATTCGATGAGATGCTTTGTAAATTGGATTCCAGCGAATTCGCACGTTCGTTCAACAAAACCCAACCTTAATGGACAAAAATCATTGTACTAAGTAATCTCAGTAATTGACAAGAGACTACCTGGCAATACCAAAAATTAGGCAATCGCTTTGTTCGTGGACAACCAGAGTGCAATTTGGTTTCTAATGTCCGTAATATTTCTGTGCGAAGCGGGATGTTGATTCGTACTGTCACACAGCGAGGAAAGTAACATTGTTCTGCACTTGTGGAGCGGAGAGATATACAGAAATAAGAGAGGTATCCAAAAAAAGAAGTTAAGGATAAAGATAGCATAGGTCCAGCACAAGAAGCAGCCAATCTGGGTTCACAATGAGAAGGGGAGAGGGCCTATTCCCGTCGGGACTTCACTGGGGAAGTTCTGACCTGACTTGGACTCGCGGACTCGAATGGACTTTCCATTTTTCATGGACTCAAAAGGTCTTGGAGGGGCGTTGGAGGTGCCTACTGTGTTGTTTGTTTGTACTGGTCTGGGCCTGGGCTACCTGGTATTCAGCAGCTTCGACCTGGTATTCAGCAAGGTAGCGTATTTGCAGGCATTGATGGATAACAGGTTCCATGCGCATGTTATGTGCGATGGAGACATTGCAACTATGGTGGATTTGCTTCAAAGGGTGCAGGTTGCTGCCGCGCGTGCTGTCTTGAAGGGACAAAAGGGAGGCGGGGAGGAAGTGCCAGGAGACGAGAACAATTCTTTAGAGGTAGCTGTGCGCAAGGCTACAGAAAAGGAAGCAGAGCAGCACGTGCATTGGTTGGCGAAATATTTTGTGCGAATTCCAGATCACGAGCAGGTTACGGCGAACGTGTTCCGGAAGGTGTGGGCACATGTTGTGTCAGGAATGAACATGTCAGGGTGCCTGCAGTTCCCGCTCTGGATAGTTTGCTGGGTGTGAAGGGGTACACCCGCAAGTATAAGGCCGGGGGAGTGGAGGTTCGCAACAAGCCGGGTGCTGGCGTGACAATCCATTTCAGAAAGGAGAAGGTTTACGCGTTGACGACAGCGTCAAAGGCTGAGAAGTTAGATACGATGGAAAAGGAGGTTCCTGCGTTGATGTGCGCATTGGCTGTGTTTGCGCTCTTGACTGTGGACGTCAAGGATGCGGTGGATTCGCGTTTTCCCACAGTGCCTCTCCTTCACAACAACCGTGGGGTTGTGGGGCCAAAGATTTACTATGTGGACTGTCAAGTTCACGTCGAACTTCAGACAGAGTTGTTGAAGTACGTGGAGAAAGTAAACACGGAGAAGATGGCTGAGACGGTCAACCGCAGGTTGAAGAAGGTGAGGAATGTTATTTACTTCACAATTTGTTAGAGAGTGGGCTAACAGGAATTTTGTGTTGTGTCAGGTGGTTTTGGCCTGTGGGCCTGATGGGAGGCGCTACACTTTGACTGGTGCCATCAACAGTGTCTTGTAGTCTCTTGATACCACCATGGAGACTGCTGAGATGATGTCACAGATTGAGGCGGTTGGTGGTAAGGCAACGCCTGACAAGAAGAAGCGAGTAATGGAGTCGTTGTCCTCGGAGGAGGGAGAGGAGTCGTCATCTGAGGACGAAGAAGAGGAGTCAAAGAAGAATTCCGGGGCCAAGAAAAGGGCACCGAAAAGCGTGAGTTCCATGGGAGGCGGGTCTAACACTCAGATCTTCAACGCGCAGGGATATGCGGTCTCAATGCGGGGCTGAAACTTGAAGGGAGAAGCCTGCCGCAACTTTCTTCTCGGGCGCTGCGCTACAAGCCAGTACCAGCGCAGTCACAAAGTAAAGTGTACGAAAAAGTCCATGAAGTCGAAGAAGAGTAAGGTCGAGTCGAGTGACTCGGACTAGAAGAGTTGAGGGAGCGAAAAGGGGTGGAGAGGTTGGGGAAAGAAAAAAGGGAGTGTTAAAGTGTAGTGAAAGTCAATACTACACCCAACGAGTACCTCTACACCTCGCACGACACCTCGAAGGGCGACAAACCCGTTTCTATGTATCTAGTACCGAGACACAATGGAGTTTTCTTAGCGTGTCTCGTGGTACAACCTCAAGGGGGATTTAGAAGACACTTGATCTAAGAAGGGACGTACCTCGCTGTGTGACAACGCGACTACAAATCCACGAACTGTTACCACTGTCCGGTGCCTAACCCACATACCGAGACGCTGCTACCAGCGATAAAATTTCTGCGCGAAGCGGGATGTTGCAATCGCGCTGTCACACAGCGAGGAAAGTAACAACGTTCTGTTCTCGTAGAGTGGAGAGATACACAGAAATGAGAGAGGTATCCAAGCGAAGTCGAGGATAACGATAGTACAGGTATGTATTTTTATTTTTCATCTTGTGTATTGGATGGGAATCGCTTTGGTTCACTCTGAGAATTCAGAGATATCTGGGAGTAACTTGTATCCATGAACTAGGAGTAGGAGGACAACTAGTGTAATATGTATAGAGGAGAAACACCAAGGGGGAAGAGAAAGGAGAAAAGAGGTTAGGAGACTCAGGTGAGATCGGAGATTGAATTATAACAATGGGAAAAGGAAAAACAATTATTATTACAGGGTCGTAGCAGAAGACCATGGTTAAAAACCAACAGCGGTGCGGGAAACATATCCTACCCGAGATGTGCAAGGGGTTGCACAAGCAGAATGTGGGTCTGCGAGCGCGGGAAGGTGTAGCCTTACTCGTTTCCTGCCACACTGTGCGCGAGGGATTGAACCTGCGAGTATAGAAGGGATGGCAGGACTATTGTACTGTGCCCGAGCACTTCACGAGGGGTTGCACACGTAGTGTGGGCCTGCGAGTGTGGGAGAATGGTGTAGAGTTACCCGCTTCCTGCCATACTATGTGCGAGGGTTTGAAACTGCGAGTGTGGAGGGGATTGTGGGAATACTGCATGCTACTGCTTCCTGCCCGAACACTGCGAGAGGGGTAACACACGTAGAGTGTGGGCCTGCAAGCGTGGGAGTGCACAGATGTGCAGCGTTACCCGCTTTCTGCCACGCTGTGCGCGAAGGGCTGAGCCTGCGAGTGTGGAGGGGATGGCGGTAATACCGCATGCTCCTGCTTCCTGTCCGCGCACTACGCGAAGGGTTGCACATGTGAAGTGTGGGCCTGCGAGCGTGGGAGTGTGCAGCACGCGCTTGCGCTAGACTTTGCGCAAGGGATTAATCCTTCAGGCAATCAGATTTGTGCATGCATCGTACGCGGCCCCGAAGATTCGTCTGAACATTGAGGCAAGCAGATCTGCACATGCGTTGGACGCAGCCCCAGAGTTTCGTCTGCACCATGGCGAAGAGCAAGTAGAGCAGAAAGGATCGGGAGAAGTGTAAGAGGTCTGGAAGAGGGCGCTACTGGTCGTGCGCCGGTCACCGCGCGACAGGAAAGATGCTCTGGAAAGGAAAGAAAAGAGGGAGCGTTAAAGTGTAGTGAAAGTTGTACTACACCCAACGAGTACCTGTAAACCTCGCATGGCGCCTCGAAGGGCGACATAGTCGCGACAAACTCGTGGCGCCGTGTCTATGTTTTCTAGAACCGAGACAGCCAGCATGCAGAAAAGATTTTTCTTAGCATGACTCGCGGTACAACCTCAAGGGGGATTTAGGAGACACTTGATCTAAGAAGGAACGTGTCTCGCTGTATGACAATGTGACTACAAATCCCACTCTGGCCAAACTATTACCACTGTCCGGTGCCTAACCCACATACCAAGACGCCGCTGCCAGCGAGAGAAATCAGATGCTTCTTGTTCCCCCGACTCCTGGCGTGGAGCTTTGTCCCCGCTGCATGTAGACATAGCTGACAGATTTGTGACTATTCGAGCCACCAGAAGACTGCTGCCGTGATGAAGAACCTGAACTTTGGTGAGACAATTGATGACATCTGGTGTGCAGCATCCCGGCAATACGAATAGATGCAACTGCTTACCCAGCCAGCATCTTCACTTGCAACAGCCCAGGACAGAAGCCCCGCCTTCAAGAAGCAAAGTAACATCGTGAAAGCATTGGCTGCAGGCGTGAAGCACTTGTATAGCGGAGGAAGCATGGATGCCAGGGATGGCCTTGTTTTAGGTGTACATCGTGACTTTGTGAAGCGCGTGAAAGAAAAGATGCCAAAAGACCACGGCCTGTTGCTTGTGGAGTCATCAACCTGTCTCGAGTTGTTGCGGGCCACATACGCAGCAATTGGTAAGAGTACTGAGGGCATGTACACTGATGTAGAGTACTCGTCAGTAGTTTTTGAATTCCTTGTAAAAGGCGCCACCCATACATTCCTTACTCAGAAATATGGGCTGAGTCGGTGAACAATGAAGCGTGCTACTAAACACTTCACAAAATCTTTTAAAACAAAGACGAATCACAAGCGCATTGCGCACTGTGCATACTGGATCTCTCTCGTGCTGATGTACATGCCACAGTATGGCTCAATCATGAACGTGAAGTTGGCAATCTTCAGCGCACAGGTCAAACTCCCTTGTTTTCTGTGGCTAAGAGCTGCGTGATATTGGATACGTATGCCACCTCTGTGCAATGCAGCGCTGGTATCAATGCTTCTGCTGTACAATTCCAGCTCACAAAAGTTGCGCATAAATTGGGTAAGGACGCGTCCTGTGCGATTGAACACGCGCACCATAACGGACAGCACGTAGAGCCATCTGCTTACGCACATGCTCAGAAGGTTCAGGAGGCCAGTGTCAGGCATCATACGCTACAGTGCATGATGATGATTGCTTTTATTACTATAAAAAGTAGTTTAGTACCCTTGATTGAGGGTCTATGCGCTCAAATCTATTTTAGATTTGAGATATCGGTGGTTTGCTCACATCTTCTTCTTTT
>Ga0105055_10013039_pt1 | contig 10022 bp, 5 predicted proteins | sample BON03_FD_78090 | JGI IMG/M metagenome (GOLD analysis project Ga0105055, IMG submission 78090) | Freshwater microbial communities from Lake Bonney liftoff mats and glacier meltwater in Antarctica - BON-03 | ecosystem: Environmental > Aquatic > Freshwater > Ice > Glacier meltwater | place: Lake... | reverse complement strand
GTTGCACTAGGGAAGAGGAGGAGGGAGGTTGGGGGGGCGCAGCGGGCGCCAATGGGGGGGGGCGGGCGGCGCGCGCGCTAGGGGCGCCGCTTTGTACAGAGGCGGGGGGGGGCAAGGGGGGGATGGAGGGCGGCGCAACCCTCTAGAGGAGAGGGCGAGAGGAGGCGGGCGGCGTCGTGCACACCGCGCCAGGGCCACACGGCGCCGCGCGCGCAGAAGGCTTTTCTCTCCTGACGCGAGGCGACGAGCGGTCGGCCCCCCTCAGTCGCTCGACGCGCGCGCTTCCCGAAAAACAAAAAAAGGGCTCACGAACGCGCTCCCCTCCCTCTGCGAGACCGAGAGCGAGGGCACGAGCGCGCGACGCCTCAAAAGCTCACAAACTCGCGCAGCCGCTCCTCCGGCACGCCCTCGAGGAAGACGGCCGCCGCCTTGCCGACGCGGGGCTTTTCTTTCGTGGCCTGCAGTCCCTGCACGAACTCGTCGGTGCGGCCCCACGCGCGCAGGGCCATGGCGATGTACTCGAGGCGGGCGGCATACTCGTCGTCTGTGGTCGTCGTGGGGGTTGTCGTCGGTTTATTGGGTGGCTCGTCGTTTGTGTTTTTGTCAAGTGAGCGAGGCGAGAGTGGGGGGAAACAAAGACGGGGGGGGGGGGGGGGGGGGGGGGGCGGGGGGGGGGGGGGGGGGGGGGGGGGGGGGCGCGCCAGGGGGCGCGTCGGGCGTCCCCCTCCTGGTGCCGATCGCGGGCGGCGCGTCCCGCGTCAGCCGCCTGCGCCCTGTGCTCTCCACATGACGCCGACGCGGACGGCCAAACAGGACCAAGACGACGCCAAACAGACAGCCACAAAAAACACAAACAAAAACACACACAAAAACAGAAAAAAAACACTCACCCGTCAGCCTCCAAGACGCCTGCGCCTTGTGCTTCCACATCACGTTGACGCTCACCAGCGTGCTGGGGCCCCACTTGCGCGCGACCAGGTCGACGTCGAACGCGAGGCCGTACTTTGCGAGGATGAGGTCGCCGATCATGGCGCCGTCGAGCTCCTTGCGGCGGCCGGCGTCGGCGGGAGGGGCGGCGGCCGAGCGGGCCGAGAGCTCGGCCGCAAAGGCCGAGGCGAGGTCGCCGCCGGCGGCGGCGTCGTCGGCGGAGGACGAGGCGGCGGCGCGGCACGCGCGCGGCACGCGCGGCACGCGCGCGAGCGTCGCCGGCGCCGCGGGGCGCGGGGCGGCGGGCCGGCCGCTCGTGGACACGAGGGCCGGTGGCCGGCGCGGCGCGAGGGCCGACGGCGCCAGCGCGCCGCGCGATGACGTCGTGGCAGCCATGCCCGTAAGCGAGGGGGAGGGGACGGGCGCGGGCGTTTGTCTGGATTGATGCGAGGGTCCGAAGTGTCTGCGCCACTCAAGACCGAGGGGAGGGCTGTGGGTGTTCGCTCCCGCTCTGTGCTCGTTCTCCAAGGGCGCAGGAGGTGTGGGTCGCCACTGGCGGGTGGTGGCGTTTGTGCGCGAAAAGGTCCCTCTGTGGTTGTGAGGAAGGTCCCACGTTCTGCGTCTCTTCTGGCGGAGGGCGTCTCTGCCCTCCCCCCCCCTTGCTCCTCCTTGCCTTCCCTTTCCAGGGGAAAGAAGAACAAGAAGGCACCAACGCTCCCTCGCCTCGCCCCCGCCCCCACAACGCCACGTCCCTCTCTTACCACGTCACCATCATCCACGCATCAAGCAGACCATCAAACCATCGCGCGCGTCAGGCAATCACAAGAACCTTCAAAAACTCGACCACTCGGCAGGGAGCTGCGAACAACCCGCGGTCTCTTCTTCGCGCGAGCGCGTGTTCAGAGCCCTCTCCGGAGCAGGCGGCGGAGGCAGCAGGGGGAGGACCGCCAGGAGGCAGCGCCCGCCCAAACAAAGGCCAGGAGAGAGAGACGAACGCAAAAAATGGTCAAGCTCATCGCCGTCGCCATGTTCCGCCAAGCGGACGGCGGCGGCGGCGGCGGCGGCGGCGGCGGCGCGCCGCAGCCCGTCGTGTCGCTCGGCATGGCCGCCGACCTCTCGGGCTTCGGCTACTTCCAGCGCGCCTCCGTGCGCGAGATGATCGGCTTCCTCGCGCGCACCATCGTCCAGCGCACGCAGCCGGGCTCGCGACAGACCGTGCGGCAGGACGACTACTACTGCCACGTGGTCTGCCATGCGGGCGACGGCCGGGACGGCGGCGGCGGTCTGGCGGGCGTGGCGGTGACCGACCGGGACTACCCGGCGACCGCGGCGTTCTGCGTAGTGGCCAAGGCGATCGAGGAGCTTGATTCTGGGGTGGTGGCGGCTAGAGGGGGCGCGTCGGGGTCGGGGGCCGCCGCCGCCGCCGCCGCCGCCGCTGCCGGGCCGCCGTTTGACTGGAGGGCCGCCGGCCCCGAGGACAGCGAGGGCGCGCTGCCCGTCCTCGAGGGCTGCCTCCTGCGGTACCAGGACCCGGCCGCCGCGGACAAGCTCACGCGCATCCAGCGCGACCTCGACGAGACAAAGGTCATCCTGCACCAGACGATCGACTCTGTGCTGCGGCGCGGAGAGAAGCTCGACGCCTTGGTCGACAAGAGCGCCGACCTGTCCTTGGCTTCGCAGATGTTTTACAAGCAGGCGCGCCGGACCAACTCGTGCTGCAAGATGATGTAGTCGTCGTCTGGGTTGATGGAGAGGGGGGGGGCGATGCGGTCGCTGTGGACTTGGTATGGGGTTGAAGGGGTCGTCCCCAAATGCATATTTTTGCATATTTTTGCATATTTTTGCATATTTTTGCAAACCAAAGACGCCGCGTCGTCGTCTCGTCTCTTTTTTTTTTTTTTTTCGCTCGTGTTTCGGTCGCGCGGTTTTTCCGTCTTTTTACAAACGACGTGAGTGCGCCTTATCTAAAGGCGGATGCGCGCGACGGGCACGTAGCCGTGGCCCTGCTTGCGCGGCTTGCCGCTCGGGCCGCGCACGCCGCCGGCCATCTTGGTTGCCTTGCCGCCGCGCCCGCCGCGCCCGCCGCCGCGCCCGCCCCTTCCGCCGCCGCCGCCGTCGCGGTCGCCGCCGCCGCGCCCTCCGCCGCGCCCTCCGCCCCTCCCGCCCCTCCCGCCGCGGCCCCCTCTGCCGCCGCCAAAGCGTCCCCCGCCGCCGTCGCCACCCCCGGCGCCAAACCTGCTCATGTCCATCTTGTCCAGCCGCAGCACGCCGTCCTTGAACCCGCGCCCGATCTCGCCCAGGCCGCGGTCCCTCTTGTCCCCGCCGCCGCCGCCGTCCGCGCCGCCGCCGCCGCCGCCCGCCGCCGCCGCCTCGTCGCGCTCGCGCTCGCGCCGCCGCTTCTTGCCGCTGCCCTTGCGCGCGGCCATGCCCGTCTCGAATGCCAGCTCGCGCGCCTTCTCCCCCCGCCGCTTCGCCGCGCGCGCCATCCCCAGGCCCACGTTGGCGGGCGTGCGCGGCTTCTTGGGCGCGCGCACGCCCAGCCGCGCGAGCTCCTCCTGCCGCAGCGCCTTGGCCGACCGCGCGTCCATGGCGGCCTCGCCCGCCCGCCGGACGTCGCGCTCGATCGCGCGCAGGTCGACGTCGGCGTCCTCGGCGTCCTCGGCGGCGGCAAGGCCGGCTGTTGTCGCGATCGTGAAAGGCGAAGGCAAGAGGGCGCCGCCGGAGGTGGCCGCCGCGGGGGCGGCAGACCAAGAGGCGCCGCCGCCGCCGCCGCCGCCAGCGCCAAAGCCGCCGAGGCCGCCGCCGCTGCTGCCGCCGCTGAACAAGGCGTCCACTTTTCCCGAGGCCATGCGGCGGCGGATGCGCTTGTCGAGTAAGGGGTCGTCGCTGCGCGCGGCCGCCATCAGGGGCGGGTCGAGGCGCGGCGCCACCACGTGGCGCACGCCGGCGGCTGCGTTTCGGGCGGTGGCGGCCGGGGCGGCGGCGGCGGCGGCGGCGGCGGCGGCGGCGGCGGCGGCGGCGCGCTTTTTCTCGACGGGCGGCGCCGCGGGGGGCCGCTTCCGCCCGCCGCCGAGGAACGCGTCCAGAATCGCGTCCTTTTCCGCCTCGCTGTCGTCCTCGTCGTCGTCGTCGCCCTGTTCAGAGTCGGACGAGCCGTCTCCGTCCTCCTCCTGCGAGGAAGAACAGGTGCCGCTGCTGTCGTTGTCCTCGCCGCCGCCGCTGCTCATCGTCGGCGCCGCCGCCGCGCGGCGGCCGCCGTCGCCGTCGTCGTCGTCGTCGTCGTCGCTCGCGCCGTCGCCGTCGAACGCCCGCATAAAGCGCTCGCCGTGCCGCCGCAGGGCTGCCGCGATTGGGTCCTCTCCTTCATTGCCATCCGCGCGCCGCGCCTTCTTGGACTTGGGCTCGGGCGCTCGCCCACCGCCGCGAGGAGGAGGTGGCGAGGCGGCGCGAGCGTCGAAAGCATCCTGCTCCGCCCGCCGCTTGCGCCGCTCCTGCTTCTTGGACATGCTCGTGATGATGGTCATGATTAAGCAGACTGATGAGTAGTTTTGGATTGGTGAATCGCAGGCGTGAAAAGTGGTCTTTTGGACTCGAAAGTTTGGGAGGCGCTTTTCGAAGGCGGCCGCTTTTCGGCGGCGTTCGACGTCGACGCGCAACAGAACGTCCGCACGCTCGCGCCGGCGGACAGACCACAAACGCTCGCGGATGCAGCTTTGAAACACGCACACGCAAACACACACACGAACGGACCATTACAACGACCCGCGACCCCAATAAGACAGCACGCGCAGAGCTTCTCGGAAACGTTCCTCCGTCCCTGTTCTTCGGCCTGACCTCCGCGCCGACCCGCGTAACCGAAGATCCATGCTCTGAAGCGACTCGCTACCGAGGGCCGCAGCGCGTGGGGAGGCCGGAGGACTCGGGAACGGGAACAACACAAACGAAAAGGGGCGAGACCTCCTCCTTTTTCGCTTTTTAGCGAGATGCTGGGCTCTGCGCGCGCGTCCCGGGCGGCGGCTTCCGGCCCCGCCGCGAGCGTGCCCGCACCCGTCGCGCCCACGCCAGCAGCCGTGACGACGGCGTCGTTGCAGCAGCAGCGGCGACAACGCCGCTCTGCCGCCGTCGCCGACGCGCCGCCGATCCCGCCGCCGCCGCCGACCGCGCCGCCGCAGGTGCCGCCCGCCCGCCACCCCGCCAGCCGCGCCATTGCGCGCGCCTCGCACTGGTCGCACGTCGAGCGCGCCTACCACGACTTTTTCCGGCGGACGCCCGAGCAGGAGGACGAGCTTCGGAAGGAGCTGCGGCAGCAGCAGGAGCAGCAGGAGCAGCAGGAGCAGCAGGAGCGGGACCGGACGAGCGCCACCGCCTCATTCCCGCCGGCGACGGCGACGGCGACGGCGACGGCGACGGCGACGGCGCCGCATTTGCCGCCGCCCTCGTGGCAGTGGGCCGCCGACAGCGCCCTCGACGCCGTCGACGTTTCGTCCGCGGCCGCGCGCCTGGCGCAGCTGGCGCGCGCCCGGGCGCCCGACGCGGCGGACCGCCCCGAACTGTTCAAGTTTGCGGCGGCGCTGCACGAGCACCTGGCGGCGCTGGCCGAGATGGCGTGCGCAGAGGAGGAGGGGGAAGCAGGGACCGACGGCGGCGTCGGCGGCGAGGCGCGGAGAGGCGGCGCGCCGACGGTGGCCGCGCTGCTGCCGCCGCCGCCCGCGCTCGACGCCCGCGGCTGCGCCAACGGCCTCTGGGCCGTGGCCGCCCTGCACCGCGCCCACCCGCACGCTTCCTCGGGCCTGCCCGGCGTCGCCCTGCGCCTGATTCGCGCCGCGACCCGGCGCATGCCGCGCATGCGCCCGGGCGAGGCGGCGATGGCCGCCTGGGCCGTCGGCTCGCTTTACGGGCGCGGCGGCGGCGGCGGCGCAATCGGCGCAAACGGCGGCGGCGATGGCGGCCTTGCGTTCTGGCCCTCTGCCGCCGCCCCTTCCCCCTCGGCCGCGTCCGCCTCCGCGCCCGCCCTGCGCGACTTCTTCGCCGCCCTCGAGCGCCGCCTGGGCGGCAGCCCGGGCGCGGGCAGGCGCATTCTCTGCCCCCGCCAGGCGGCAAACTGCCTCTGGGCGCGCGCCACGGCGGCGGCGGCGGCGGCGGCGGCTCCGGCGGCGGTTGAGGGTCCAGGTCCGCCCCTTCCGCCGCTCTCGTCCACCGCTTCCAGCAGCGCAACCCCTTTTTACGCCCCTCCCGCCGGCGCCGCCTCGACGCGCGGGTGGGCCTTGGCCATGCTGCGGTGCGCTCCACCAGAGCAGTGCGCCCCGCGCGACCTGGCAACGTGCCTGTGGTCCCTTGCCGCGCTCGGCCCGGCCGTGGCGGCGGCGCCCGCCGCGCGCCGGTGGGCGCGCGCGGCCTACGCCGCGCTGCTGCCCGCCGCGCTTTCGGCCGAGGGCGCGGCCGACGGCGGCCCCGGGGAGGAGGGCGGCGCGCACCTGACCGCGCACGACGTCGCGAGCCTGCTCGTCGCGTGGGCCCCCCCGCCGGCGCGCCCTCTGCCAGTGGGGCGGCGCCTCGTCTGCCGCCCCCCGTCGCTGGCCGGCGGCCCGGCCGCGGCCGGCCCTTGCGCGCCGCCGGTCTCCTCCTCCGCTCTGCCGGCGCCCCCCGCCGCGCTTGTCGCGGCCGTCGCGCGGCGCGCGCTGGCGGTGCTGCCGCAGGCGCCGCGCGCCCTCTGCCCGGCGGTCTGCGCCGCCGGGCGCTGGGCCCACGCGCGGGCGCGGGCGGCGCGACCGGGCGGCGGGCGAGGCACGGGCCCCCCGGCGCGCGGCGCCGGCAGCAGCAGCGACAGCGGCGGCGACTCTGACGCCGACGCTCGCGGCGACCCGCACCCCCTGAGCGCCGCGTGGGGCGAGCAGCTGCTGTCCCGCGCCGCCGCCGTCGCCGCCCTGCGCGTGGGCGCCGCGCCCTCGGCCGCCGCCGAGAGCCCGCGGGCGGCGCTGGCCCTTGCCCGCCTCGCCGGCGGGCCCAAGGGCGTGGCCGCCCTCGCGTGGGGCCTCGCCCGCCTCGGCAGCCGCCCGCCCGCGCCGGACCTGGCGTTTTTGTGCGCGGCGGCCCTCGCCGCGGGCGAGATGCCCGTGCCCGGCGGCGGCGGGGGGGGCGGGCCCTTGTCGTCCCGGGCGGCGCTCGCTGGGGCGGCGGCGGCGGAGGGAGGCTCGTCCCTTCGGCCCGATGGCGCCCTGCGGCCGCCGGTCCCGGCCGCCGCCGCCCCCCCGCCCCTCCTCCCGCTGCGCGCCTACCGCGGGCGCGAGCTCGTCATGCTCGTGTGGTCTGTCGCCCGCCTCGGCGCGTCGACCGCCGGCGGCGGCGGCGGCTCGGGCGCGGCCGTTGGCGACCCGGGCGCATCCGCGGCCGCCGGCGCCGCCGCCGCCGCCGGCGTCCCCCGCGACTTTGCGCGTGCCGCCCTCCTCGCCACCGGCGCTCGCATGGCGCTCGCGGGCGTCGCGGCCGACGAGCTCACCCCGCTGCCGCCGCCGGACGTCGCCTCGCCGCGAGAGGTCCTTGCGGTGGCGGCGGCGGCGGCGCGCCTGCTGCGCCTCGCGCGGGCGCCGCGCGGCAGCGACGGCGGCGGCCCCCTTTGTCCAGACGACGACGGCGGCCAGTCGCCGCCTTCTCCCTCGTCCCAGCCGGCTCCCCCGCCGCCGCCGCCGCTGCTCCTGCCCGCCGACTGGCTGGCCGCCCTGATGTCGACGGCGCCCCGCTTCGCCGCCGCCGCGTCGGGCGCCGAGGTCGCCGCGCTCGTCGTCGCCCTCGCGCGCCTCTCGCGCGCGTCGGGCGCCCGCTTCTCCGTGCTGCCGCGCTGGTCGGCGGCGTGGCAGGCGGCGGCCGAGGCGCGGGCGCCGGCCATGGCGCCCCGGGACGCGCGGCGCGCGCTGGCGGCGTTTCGGCAGCTGGGGGTCTGGCTCGAGCGCGGCGGGCGGGCGCACCGCGCGCTGGCGCGGCGGGCGGCGGCGGCGGCGGACAGTCCCAACAAGGCGGGGCGGAGGAGGGGGGGCGGGCGGGCGGGCGCCGTTGTTGCTGCTGCTGCTGCCGTCGACGCACCTTGGCCTTGATGGCGGCGCCCGTACAGGTCGAGAATGCGAGAGGGTTTGCGAGGCATCCCGCGCCCCTTGCGGCGACGACAGCAGGAGAGGCGGTGGCTGGGCCAGGCGGCGCGCTCGCTCGCCTGCTTCACGACGAATGCTGGAGAGACGCACACACACGCGAAATACCGCCATATGTGTTATTACGCGATCTGTGACAGCCACATCTCTGTCTCTCTCTCTCAAATCAGAGCGCGCGCCGCGACACCCCCCTCTCGCCGCGAGCGAAGAAACAAACAGAATTCGCGGCGGCCGAAACGAACGACGGAAACGCGCGAGGTGGCCACAACGAGCAACCAATGTCGTTCAAAGGCGGCCCGAAGGTGCGGCCCTATGAGCTGAGCCAGCAGCGCGCGCACCTCTTCCGCGAGGTCGACGCCTTGGCGCCGGCCGCCGGCCGCCGGCTCGCCTCCTCGTCGCCGTCGGCGGCGGCGGCGGCGGCCAGCGCCTCGCGCGGCGACCGCGGCGACCGCGGCGGCGCGTGGGCCGCCGCGCGCTCGGGCAGCCGCGCGCACGTGTCCAAGCGCGCGCGCAAGACCGCCGCCGCCGCCGCCAGCGACGCCGTCATCTTCGACCCCCGCGCGCACAAGGACTACGTCACGGGCTTCCGCAAGCGCAAGCAGCAGCGGCGGCGCGAGGCGCTGTCGCAGATCGAGCGCGCCTCGCGCGAGCAGCGCGTCCGCGGGCGGGCGGAGCGGCGGTCGGCGCTCAAGGCGGAGCTGGGCCTGCCGGAGGACTACGGCCTGGCGGACGACGAGGGGGACGGCAAGAAGGCGGGGGGCGGGCGGGCGAAGAAGGAGGGGGAGGGGCGCAAGAAGCGGCGGCGCGAGGGGGGCGACGAGGACGAGGACGACGCAGACGGCGACGAGGGCGACGACGACGGCGCGCGCGCTTTGAGAGAGGCGGAGGACGAGGCGCGCGACGTGCGCGTGTATCAGAGCCGCGACGGCGTGCGCACGACAGTGTCCGTCATCGACCTCGACCCGGACTCGGAGGCGGCCGCGGAGGAGGACGAGGAGGAGGAGGAGGACGAGGACGAGGATGGCGACGACAACGGCAACGCGCGCGAGGCGGGGCGCAGCCGCGGCGGTGCCAACGGCGGCGGCGGGGGCCGCGGCCGCGGCCGCAACCAGGGCCGAGAGGAGGAGGACGAGGACGACGCTGAGGACGAGGGCGGCGGCGGCAACGGAGGCGGCAAGCCGTCGTCGAAGAAGCACACGCCCGTCAACCCCTTGATCGCCAAGCGCACGGCGGCGCTGCAGCGGGCGCTCGGGCTGCCGTCGAAGAAGGCGGCGGCGGCGGGCGGCGGCGGCGGGGGCGGCGTTGGCAAGAAGCACCGCGGCGGCGGCGGCAAGCCAAAGGCGAACAAGGCGACGCGCAAGCACCTCAAGAAGACGAAGAAGCGGAAGTGAAGCGGGCGCTGCGAGTGCTGCGGGCGAGCGAGGGCGATCCTCCTCTCTCGCTTCGGTTGGCGGGATGGCGGGATGGCGGCAGCGGCGCGAGCTGGGCGGCCCGACAGCGGCAGCGACGCGGCCGGCGGCCAAAACCGGCAGCAGGAGCGGCTGCCAGGCCTCCCTATCGAAAGTGTATTGCTCGTTCTCCCCACCTGCTCAAGCCCGACTCAATTGGCTCAAATAATCATCCAATCGCGCGCAAACAAAAAAGGTTTCCATCATCGTCTGATTTTTCCTGTCTGCCCGCCATCAACCTTCTCCTCCGCCCATCGCGCGGGTGCATAAAGCATCTGCGCGCGCGCGCCCCTCTGGCGCGACGAGCCTCGCAGGCGCGCGATTGGAGGGAGGGGGGAGGACAAGCAAGCGGTGGCCCGAAAAATGCCGCATCGTCTTCTTCGCACCGTTGCCTGCTTGCCCATTGTTGTTCTCGGCGCGGATGCCGCGCGTCGTGGCGCCGCCGCTGCCGCCCTTTTTCGCCGGCGACCCGCTGCCGCCGCCGCCGACGCCCACAGGAGGGCTGTCC
>Ga0105055_10013037_pt1 | contig 10023 bp, 8 predicted proteins | sample BON03_FD_78090 | JGI IMG/M metagenome (GOLD analysis project Ga0105055, IMG submission 78090) | Freshwater microbial communities from Lake Bonney liftoff mats and glacier meltwater in Antarctica - BON-03 | ecosystem: Environmental > Aquatic > Freshwater > Ice > Glacier meltwater | place: Lake... | reverse complement strand
TGTGGCGGGTACGGTGACGCTGGGCCTTGAGGGGGACATCCTGCGCGAAGGGGGGCATTTCGATCTGGAGGGCGGGACCGGGCAGGTGACGCTGTATGAGGTGCCACCCGAAGGGGCCGAGATCACGGCGGGGTATGAATTTGACGTGCCGGTGCGGTTTGATACCGATCTGATCCAGGTCTCGGTGGCCAGTTTCAAGGCGGGCACGGTGCCGAATGTGCCGATCATCGAGGTGCGGGTCTGATGGCGATTTCAGCGGAGTTTCAGGCGCATCTGGAAAGCGGGATCACCTCGGTGTGCCGCTGTTGGCAGGTGGTGCGGCGCGATGGCGTGCGGTTCGGGTTTACCGACCACGATGAGGCGGTATCGTTTGGTGGGCAAGCGTATCTGGCGTCGGAGGGGATGTCGGCGCGGGCGTTGGAGCAGACCACGGGTCTGGCTGTGGACAACAGCGAGGCGATGGGGGTGCTGAGCGATGCGTCGGTGCGCGAGACGGATATTCTGGCAGGGCTGTTTGATGGGGCCGAGGTTCTGGCCTGGCTGGTGAACTGGGCTTCGCCGGAGCAGCGGGTTTTGCAGTTTCGCGGGTCGATGGGTGAAATCCAGCGTTCAGGCGCGGCGTTTCGGGCCGAATTGCGCGGGTTGACCGAGGCGCTGAACCAGCCACAGGGGCGGGTGTATCAGGCGCCCTGTGCGGCGGTGCTGGGCGATGCGATATGCCGGTTCGATCTGGACACGCCGGGATTTGTGGAAACCCGGGCGGTGGAAGTTGTGGAGAAGCGCAAGTTTTTTCGTTTTGCGGTGCTGGATGGGTTTGACGACCGGTGGTTCGAGCGCGGGCGGCTGATTGTCGAGACGGGAGAGGCCAAGGGCGTTGTCGCGGTCATCAAGAACGACCGTTTGACAGCCGGAGGGCGCACCATCGAGGTGTGGGAGTCGTTGCGGCTGGAGATTGTTGCGGGCGATCTTGTCCGGCTGGAGGCGGGGTGTGACAAGCGGGTTGCGTCCTGCCGCCTGAAGTTCAACAACATCAATAACTTCCGGGGGTTTCCTTCGATCCCGGGTGAGGATTGGCTGATGTCCTATCCGAGGTCGGGCGATGATAATTCTGGGGGATCGCTGTCGCCGATCCCGCCGGGCCGCAAATGAGCGGGGCTGGCGATGAGGTCGTGGCAGCGGCGCGCCGCTGGATCGGCACGCCCTATCTGCATCAGGCATCATGCAAGGGCGCCGGGGCGGATTGTCTGGGGCTGATCCGGGGAGTGTGGCGCGGTCTGCATGGGCAGGAGCCCGAAGCGGTGCCTGCCTATACGCCTGACTGGTCGGAGCCGCAGCGCGAGGAGCGGTTGTGGCGTGCGGCGGCGGCGCATCTGGTTGCTTTGCCGCTAGGCGATGTCGCTGTGGGCGAGGTGTTGTTGTTCCGCATGCGCGACGGCGGTGTGGCCAAGCACCTGGGTATTGTCGGGCGCGGCGGGCGGGAGGCGACCTTTATTCATGCGTATACGGGGCATGGTGTGGTGGAAAGCCCGCTGAGCACGCCCTGGCGGCGCCGCATTGTGGCGCGTTTTGAATTTCCGTACAGGAGGCCGTAATGGCAACGATCGTACTTTCCGCCCTGGGGGCGGCTGCGGGGGCAAGCCTCGGGGGCGGCATTCTGGGCCTGTCGTCGGTTGTCATCGGGCGGGCCGTGGGTGCAACGCTGGGCCGGGTGATCGACCAGTCGATCCTGGGGGCCGGTTCGCAGGCCGTGGAGACCGGAAAGGTTGAACGATTCCGCCTGACCGGTGCGAGTGAAGGCACGCCGGTCAGCCAGGTGTTCGGGCGCTGCCGGATGTCGGGACAGGTGATCTGGGCCTCGCGGTTTCAAGAAAAGACCGAGACGTCGGGCGGCGGCAAGGGTGCGCCGAGCGGACCGAGGACGACCAGCTTTTCCTATTGCCTGTCGATGGCGATTGCGCTGTGCGAGGGCGAGATTTCGCGCATCGGGCGCGTCTGGATCGATGGCGCCGAGGCGAGTGTCGGCGATCTGAATATTCGGGTCTACACCGGCACCGAGGATCAACTGCCCGACCCCAAGATCGAGGCGGTCGAGGGGGCGGGCAATGTGCCGGCCTATCGCGGCATTGCCTATGTGGTGATCGAGGATCTTGAGCTGGCGCCCTATGGCAACCGGGTGCCGCAGTTCAGTTTCGAGGTGATCCGCCCGGAGCCTGAGGCGGCAGGCGATGGATCGGGCACACCTGATCTTGCCCGCAGCATACAGGCCGTGGCGATGATGCCGGGGACGGGGGAGTATTCCCTGGCGACGACGCCGGTGAGGTTCGAGCAGGAGCCGGGGGTTTCGAGCTTCATCAACGTCAACTCGCCCATGGGCAAGACCGATTTCGCCGTCTCGCTTGAGGCGCTGACGGGAGAGTTGCCGTACTGCGGATCGACCTCATTGATCGTGTCTTGGTTTGGCGACGATCTGCGCTGCGGCAGTTGCCAGATCGCGCCGAAGGTCGAACAGGGCGTATTCGAGGGGGTCGAAATGCCCTGGACGGTGTCGGGTGTTGGCCGGGCGGCGGCTGCGACCATCGCACAGGTTGAAGGCAAGGTTATCTATGGGGGAACGCCCACCGACCAGTCGGTCAAGGAGGCCATCGTTGCGTTGAAGGCGGCAGGGCAGGAGGTGATGTTCTATCCGTTCATCCTGATGGAGCAGCTGGCGGGCAATGGCCTGCCCGATCCCTATTCCGACGCCGAGGATCAGCCGGTTCTGCCCTGGCGGGGGCGGATCACGCTGTCGCAGGCTCCGGGGCGCGCAGGATCGCCCGACAAGACCGCGCTGGCCGAGGACGAGGTGGCGGCGTTCTTTGGGCAGGCGGCGGTGTCCGACTTTGCGGTGACAGAGGCGGGTGTGGACTATACCGGCCCGGCGGAGTTTTCCTATCGCCGGTTCATCCTGCACTATGCGTATCTGTGCGCCTCGGTGCCCGGGGGGATCGCTTCCTTTTGTATCGGGTCGGAAATGCGTGGCCTGACGCAGATACGGGGCGCGCAGAACAGTTTTCCTGCCGTGGCCGCGATGCGGCAACTGGCCCTGGAGGTGCGCACGGTCTTGGGGCAGGACTGCAAGATCGGCTATGCTGCGGATTGGTCCGAGTATTTCGGGCATCACCCGCAAGATGGGTCGAACGATGTCTTCTTTCACCTCGATCCGCTTTGGGCCGACCCTGCCATCGATTTCATCGGCATCGACAACTATATGCCGCTGTCGGATTGGCGCGACGGATTCGACCATGCCGATGCGGATTGGGGGTCGATCTATGCGCTTGAGTATCTCAAGGCGAATGTGGCGGGGGGCGAGGGGTTTGACTGGTATTATCACGCGCCCGAGGCCGAGGCGATTCAGTTGCGCACGCCAATCACCGATGGCGCTCATGACGAGCCTTGGGTGTTTCGCTACAAGGACCTGAAGGGCTGGTGGAGCAACGAGCACCATGACCGACCCGGCGGCGTGCGCAGCGAGGTTCCCACGGCTTGGGTGCCAGCCAGCAAACCGATCTGGTTCACCGAATACGGCTGCGCGGCCATCGACAAGGGGACCAACCAGCCCAACAAGTTTCTCGACCCGAAGTCGAGCGAAAGCAGCGTGCCCAAATATTCCACCGGGCGGCGAGACGATCTGATGCAGATGCAGTATCTGCGGGCGATGGCCGATTACTGGGGCGATCCGGCGAACAACCCGGTGTCGGACGCGTTGAATGTGCAGATGGTCGACATGTCGCGTGGCCATGTCTGGGCCTGGGATGCGCGGCCCTATCCGTTTTTTCCCGGCAACGATGCGCTGTGGGATGACGGATCGAACTATGGGCGCGGGCATTGGATCACGGGGCGTGCGACGTCGCGGGCGCTGTCATCGGTGGTGCGCGAGATCTGCGCGCAGTCGGGGGTCGCGGATGTGGATGTCAGCCGGTTGCACGATGTTGTGCGCGGCTATCTGGTGGGCGATGTCAGCGGCGCGCGGGCGCGGTTGCAGCCCCTGATGCTGGCCTATGGGTTTGACGCTGTCGAACGGGACGGCAAACTGCTGTTCCAGACCCGGGATGGGCGCGAGATTGCACGGATTGATCCGGCGCAGGTGGCGGTGAGCGATGAGCAGGAGGCCGATATCGAGGCGATTCGCAGCCCCGAAGCCGATACGGTCGGGCGACTGAGGCTGAATTTCATCTCGGCGGATGGCGATTTCGACGTCCAGGCGGCCGAGGCGATCTTTCCGGATGAGCGCAGTTTTGCCGTGTCGCAATCGGAGTTTCCGCTTGTGCTGACTCGGTCCGAGGCAACCGGCATTGTCGAGCGATGGCTGGCGGAATCGCGGGTGGCGCGGGACCGGCTGAAGTTTTCGCTGCCGCTGTCGCGGCTGAACCTTGGGGCGGGCGATGTGCTGGGGGTGCGCGGCGGGCTTTATCGCGTGGATCATGTGGAACAGGCCGGCCAGCAGTTGATCGAGGCGGTGCGCATCGAGCAGGAGTTGTATCAGCCCAGCGATGCGGTGGATGCCACGGTGCGCCTTGCACCTTTCGTGGCACCGGTGCCGGTGCTGCCGGTTTTTCTGGACCTGCCGATGCTGACCGGCGCCACCGTGCCCCATGCGCCCCATCTGGCGGTTGCGGCGCGGCCCTGGCCCGGGTCGGTTGCGGTTTACGATTCGGCGTTGGACGATGGGTATGAGTTGAACAGGCTGATCGGCGCGCAGGCGACAGTGGGCGTGACGGAAAACGCAATGTTTGCCGCCTGTCCGGGGTTGATCGACCGCGGCCCGGCGTTGCGGGTGCGGTTGTTGGGCGGATCGCTGCAATCGGTCACGACAGCGCGGCTTCTGGCGGGCAGCAATGCCATGGCCATCGGGACGGGTCAGGATGACGTCTGGGAGGTGTTCCAGTTCGGTGAGGCCGATCTGGTGGGTGAGAACCTCTATGATCTGACCCAGCGCCTGCGCGGCCAGTTGGGCACAGATGCCTTGATGCCGCCGGAATGGGCGCCCGGCAGCCGGGTGGTGCTGTTGAACGCTGCGGTGGAACAGATTGTGCTGGATTCGGCCAATCGTGGGCTGGCGCGGTTCTATCGGGTGGGGCCGGCCGGGCGGCCGCTGGACGACCCGATCTACAGCGAACAGCGGCGGGCCTTTGACGGGATCGGCCTGCGACCCTATGCGCCGGTGCATTTGCGGCTTGTGGCGGCGGGTGGCAGTCTTCAGGCCCACTGGGTCCGGCGCACCCGCTTTGATGGCGATGCATGGGGCGAGTCCGAGGTGCCGCTGAACGAGGCGAGCGAGAGCTATGCGGTGCGGGTCGTGCAGAACGGAGCGGTTCTGCGCAGCGCGACGGTAGGCGCGCCCGGCTGGAGCTATGGGGCCGCTCAGCAGGCGGCGGACGGAGCGGTTGCTCCCTTTGCCATCGAAGTGGCGCAGATGTCCGACCGGTTTGGCCCGGGGCTGTTCCGGCGCGCTGTCTGGGGCGGTTGAGGGCATGGGGCAGTTGTGGCTGGGCGATGCCAGTGCCGCGGCGCGGGTGTTGCGCGCCGCCCCGCCGACCAGTCGCGACTGGCGGCTGGAGCGGATGCTGGCCGAAATGCGGCGGGCGCGGGCCCATGTCGCGCGGACCGGCCGCGCCCATTCACGCTGGGGCGGGGGCAGCCTGATGGCGGTGGCATTGCGCCGTTGCCCTGCGCCCGAACCCTCTTTGAGCGACAGCGATTTCTGCACCTGTCTGGCGCGGGTTCTGGTGCGACTGGCCCGGGGCGAAATCTGAGCGCGGGGGGTTTCACCTTGGCAGACCGGCCCTATCTGGTAAGGTCTGCCATGATCGAGGGGAAGCGCGATGCCCGAACACCAGGAACGTCTGCACAAGGTTGACCCGGTCTGGAGCCAGATCACCACCGAAGCCCGCGCTGCGGTGCGCGATGAGCCGCTTCTGGGCGGTCTGATCCATTCCAGTATCCTGCACCACCGCAGCCTTGAGCGTGCGCTCGGCTATCGTATTTCGCTCAAGCTGTCGTCGGGCGAGATGTCCGAACAGATCCTGCGCGAGATTGCGGACGATGGCTATGCCGCCGATCCGTCCCTGGGCGAGGCGGCGCGCGCCGATCTTGTGGCGGTGCTTGACCGCGATCCGGCATGCCATCGGCTGATCCAGCCGCTTCTTTTTTTCAAGGGGTATCAAGCGATTCAGGCCTATCGGCTTGGACACCGCCTATGGCAACAGGGGCGGCACGATCTGGCCTATTTCCTTCAGGCCCGCATCAGCGAGGTGTTCGGCGTCGACATTCACCCCGGGGCGCGGATCGGTCGCGGGATCATGATCGACCATGCCCATTCGATCGTGATCGGTGAGACGGCTGTCGTGGGTGACAACGTGTCGATGCTGCACTCTGTCACCCTGGGCGGCACCGGCAAGGAGGAAGAGGACCGTCACCCCAAGATCGGCGACGGCGTTCTGATCGGGGCAGGAGCCAAGGTTCTGGGCAACATCAAGGTCGGCCATTGTTCGCGCATCGCGGCGGGGTCGGTCGTGCTTGAGGATATTCCGCCGATGAAGACCGTGGCGGGTGTTCCGGCGCGTATCGTGGGCGAGGCGGGGTGCGCGCAGCCTTCGGTCAGCATGAACCATCTGCTGGGGCGCAGCGCTGACTGATCCGCCCGCGACTCAATGATCAGGCCAGCATCGCCATGGGGTTTTCAAGGTTGTCCTTGATTGCGTTCAGCAATTGTGCCCCCAGCGCGCCGTCGATCACCCGGTGATCGACAGACAGCGTCACCGACATCACCGTTGCCGCCACGATCTGTCCATCGCTGTCAACCACGGGCTTCTTCACCCCAGCCCCCACGGCCAGGATCGCGCCATGGGGTGGGTTGATCACGGCATCGAAGTTGTCGATTCCGAACATGCCCAGGTTCGAAATTGCAAAGCTGCCACCGAGGTATTCATGGGGCGCCAGCTTGCGGTCACGGGCGCGGGCGGCCAGGTCCTTCATCTCGGCCGACAGCGCGCTCAGGCTTTTCGCCTCGGCATCCTTGATCACGGGGGTGAACAGCCCGCCCTCGATGGCCACGGCCACGGCCACATCCGACGGCGTCAGTTGCAACAGGCGATCCCCGGCCCAGACGGCATTTGCACTGGGCACCTGTTGCAGGGCCAACGCGCAGGCCTTGATGATGAAATCGTTGACCGACAGTTTCACGCCCCGTTGGGCCAGTTGCCTGTTCAATTCGCCCCGGAACGCCAGCAGGGCATCGATGCGAATATCGCGGCGCAAATAGAAATGCGGGATGGTCTGTTTCGCCTCGGTCAGGCGCGCGGCGATGGTCTTGCGCATACCGTTGAGGGCGATTTCGACATGGGGCCGGTCGGCATAGATGGCCGCGATCTTCGTATCCGAGAGCGGGGCAGGCGCGGCGGGCGCCAGAGCCGGCTTTGCGGGCTCCGGCTTGGCGGGCGCCGGTCTTGCGCCCTCGACATCGGCCTTCACGATCCGCCCCTTCGGCCCGCTGCCGCTGATCGCCAACAGGTCCAGCCCCCGCTCGGCTGCAATCCGGCGCGCCAGGGGCGAAGCGAAGACCCGCGCGCCAGTGGGACCATCGACGGGCACAGGCGCGGCGGGCTTTGCAACCGGAGCGGCCGTTTCCGGCAGCGGCGCAACAGCCTCAGGCTCCCGGGTGGGCCCGCTGTCGGACAGCGCCTCACCTTCGGCCAGCAGCACGGCAATGGGGCTGTTCACCGCCACCCCTTCGGTGCCTGCCGCAACCAGCAGCTTGCCGATCACCCCGTCGTCCACAGCCTCGAACTCCATCGTCGCCTTGTCGGTCTCGATCTCGGCCAGCAGGTCGCCAGAGGCCACGGTATCACCCTCTTTCACCAACCAGCGGGCAAGGGTGCCCTCTTCCATCGTGGGCGACAGGGCGGGCATCAGGATTTCGGTAGGCATGTCGGTTCCCTCGTGGCAGGGCGGGCCTGCGGATACTGTTGCGGGTTCAGCGGTAACACACGCTGCGCACCGCCTCGACCACCTCGGCGGTCGTCACCAGCGCCAGCTTTTCCAGGTTCGCCGCATAGGGCATCGGCACGTCCTTGCCGGTGCAGTTGATCACCGGCGCGTCAAGGTAATCGAACGCCTGCTGCATCAGGATCGACGAGATATAATTGCCCACTGACCCCTGGGGAAAACCTTCCTCGACAGTGACGCAGCGGTTGGTCTTCTTCACCGAAGCGATGATCGCCTCGGTATCCATGGGGCGCAGGGTGCGCAGGTCCAGAACTTCGGCGCTGATCCCGTCTTTGTCAAGAATTTCAGCGGCTTCCAGCGCATAGGTCATCCCGATGCCAAAGCTGACGATGGTGACATCGGATCCTGTCCGCCAGATGCGGGCCTTGCCGAAGGGCACGATGTGATCCTCGACATCGGGCACATCGAAACTGCGCCCGTACAGGATTTCGTTCTCAAGGAAAATCACCGGATTCGGATCTCGGATCGCCGATTTCAGCAGCCCCTTTGCGTCATCGGCAGAATAGGGCATCGCCACCTTCAGGCCCGGTATCTGGCTGTACCACGCGGCGTAATCGTGGGAATGCTGCGCGCCCACCCGCGCCGCCGCACCGTTCGGGCCGCGAAACACGATGGGGCAGCCCATCTGCCCGCCCGACATGTACAGCGTCTTGGCTGCGGAATTGACGATCTGGTCCATCGCCTGCATGGCGAAGTTGAAGGTCATGAACTCGACGATGGGGTTCAGCCCGCCAAAGGCCGCGCCCACACCGATGCCCGCAAACCCGTGCTCGGTGATCGGCGTGTCGATCACCCGCTTTGCGCCGAATTCCTCAAGCAAACCTTGGGAAATCTTGTAGGCCCCCTGATACTCGGCCACTTCCTCGCCCATCAGGAACACCCGGTCGTTGCGCCGCATTTCCTCGGCCATGGCATCGCGCAGCGCCTCGCGGACGGTGGTTTTCTTCATCACGGTGCCCTTGGGCAACGTGGCCTCGATGGGCGCCTTGGGCGTTGCCGGGGCAGGATGCACCCGCGTCTCGGCCCTGATGTCTTCGGAACTGGGCGGGGTGCCCGAAGGGGCCAGTTGCTGCGCCGGTTTCGCGGTCTCGCCCTCGACCACCAATGTCGCAATCGGCGTGTTCACCGCCACGCCCTCGGTGCCCTCGGCGACCAGCAGCTTGCCGATCACGCCCTCGTCCACCGCCTCGAACTCCATCGTCGCCTTGTCGGTCTCGATCTCGGCGATGATGTCGCCCGAGGATACGGCGTCGCCCTCTTTCACCAGCCACTTGGCCAGCGTGCCCTCTTCCATGGTGGGCGACAGGGCGGGCATCAGGATGTCGGTCATTGTCACTGATCCCCAATTTCAAGTCGCGCTTCGATCCGTTCGAGACCTGCCAGAAGGTCCGCGATGCGGGAGTCCTGCGCAAGTCCGCTGCGCATGAACCCCGGCTGATGGTCGTTCGACCCACGAATCTCCGTCAATACATCATCGATCTTGCGGTCCATCCGCGCATCGCGCTCAAGCATCCGCTGCCGGGTCTCCAGGACAAGGTCGTTGGTCACTTCGGCCATCCCTACACCTCCACATAGATATCGGTGAACAATTCATCCACGCTCGGCTCGGGGCTGGTCTTGGCGAATTCGGCGCTCTCGTTGACGATGGCCTTGATGTCCTTGTCGATGGCCTTCAACTCGTCCTCGCTGGCGTGCTTGCCGGTCAGCAGCATCTGGCGCACATGTTCGATGGCATCGCGCTCTTCGCGCATCTTCTGCACCTCGTCGCGGGTGCGGTACTTGGCTGGATCGCTCATCGAATGCCCCCGATAGCGATAGGTCTTTACCTCCAGGATATACGGCCCCTTGCCCGCACGACAATGCGCCACCGCCTTGACGCCGGCGGCCTTCACGGCCAGAACGTCCATGCCATCCACCTCTTCGCCGGGAATGCCATAGGCGGCGCCCCGCTCCCAGTAACTGGGCGATTTGGTGGATCGC
>Ga0105055_10013036_pt1 | contig 10023 bp, 11 predicted proteins | sample BON03_FD_78090 | JGI IMG/M metagenome (GOLD analysis project Ga0105055, IMG submission 78090) | Freshwater microbial communities from Lake Bonney liftoff mats and glacier meltwater in Antarctica - BON-03 | ecosystem: Environmental > Aquatic > Freshwater > Ice > Glacier meltwater | place: Lake... | reverse complement strand
CCCGAAAATTGGTGTCTAGGTAATAATTAAAAATAACCCTACTTAAATCTTACCTCTTTTAAATAATTTTGCAAGAAAATTCTGCAAAAAACCACGAAATAAAATAAATACAAGTTGCAAAATTAAAAACTCTTCATAGACATGGAGAGTTTTTAATGAAAATTATTTATTTCAAATAAGATATTTTATTTCTTTTTTGTTTGGGTGAACTTCTCGTGAACGGTTTCGTATTCGTATATTTCAGCCTCTGAGAACCAGTGAGCGATTTCTTGTTTTGCTTCTTCTGGGTCACCTGAAGCATGCATTAGGTTCGGAATACCTACTCCGTTAGCATCTGCGTGTCCGAAACTCATATGAGCGTAGTCACCTCTGACTGTTCCAGGAAGAGCGCTTTTAGGTTCTGTAGCTCCTACCATTTTACGAACCAATGACACAGCCTCAATTCCTTCCAAAATAAAAGCGATAACTGGACCAGAATTCATCATGTCCAGAGTTACGTCAAAAGCTTGTTGACCCCTGCGTGATACCATTTTACCTATTTTTTCATAGTGATTAAAATAATGATCATAGTCTGGCTTCAACATTTTAGACCCGACTATTTTGAGTCCCGCTCTTTCAAAACGCACCAATATCTCTCCTACTATGCCACGCTGTACTGCGTCCGGCTTGAATATTATAAGTGTTTTTTCTTGATGTGACATAAAATCTTTTAATTCAAATAATTATTATAATAAACCTATCTTAGCAGATTTTAAGCTAAATTCAAACCTAGTTCATAGAAGAATTAAATCGACCCATGATTTCTGCTTCGACTTCTTCTCTGTCTTTACCGTATTTCAGATACGAGAGTTCTTTTAGGCTTTCGACTATTGCCTTATTGCCTTGTGGCATCAGGCTCCAATGGGACGTCATACTGAAAGGCTTCGTAGGCTGTCCACCCACCAGCATGCTTATGTATGAGTTGAAGTTGTCTAACTTTGTTATGTCGTTGGACGAGAACACTGGCTTGAATTTAGGCTCTACGAAGTTGGCGTCCTCTGTTGAAATACGATAAATAGCCATTGAACCTACGTTACCGAATACAGCATTTTTAATACTCTCTTCCAGTTGAGAAATGTACTGGTGTGCCACAGTCAGAGACAGGCGGTACTTACGAGCTTCAGAAAGAATAGAGGCGATGGAGTCCGTGGTCACATTCTGGAACTCATCAATGTATAGATAGAAGTCGTTCATAGGCTTGCCGAACATGTCCACACGAGAAAGAGCGGCCATCTGAATCTTGCCCACGAGCACCAGACCGATGAGGTTCGCGTTGATGTCCCCCAGGCGACCCTTGGATAGGTTCACTAGAAGGATTTTCTTCTCATCCATTATTTTCCTAAAGTTAAAAACAGAATTCTGCTGAAGCACCACTGGACGCATAATGTCGTTAGAAATGAAGTTGTCGAATTTAGAAGAAATATACGGAACGAAGTTTGCTAATGACTGGTCCCCTGTAGTCTCTTCAGCAGAAATCCAGAATTGTTTAATGATAGGATTCTTGCACTTGGCTAGTTTTAAATCTCTGAATGCCTTGTCAGCTAGAACTCTAGTAATCTCGAGCATAGTAGAGCCAGAATCTGGATCCTCCATAACAAGGAATGCGCTGTTTCTAAAATACTGCTCGAACATGGCTCCACCTCCAGCCTTCATGTCGAAAAGCTTGTTGAATATGCCCATCAATTCGTTCACTACAAAAGTCTTCTGCTCGGGATATCTGGGGTCGTATTCAAGCATGTTCAGTCCCATCGGACGAGGAGTATACGCAGGGTCGAAATAAATAACATCATCCATGCGTTCTTTAGGAACATAAGAAAGTATGTCTTGGATATCAGTACCGTGCGGGTCTATGAAACAGCACCCATCACCGTTTTGAATGTCTTGATAAATCATATTTTTAAGTATTGTAGTCTTACCAGTACCTGTCTGCCCTATCACGTACATGTGGCGCATCCTGTCCTCACGAGACATTCGAACAATGGTCTCTTTCCCTCTATAAATATTCTTGCCTAATATTATCCCCCCTTCTACCGCCTCGGTAATCTCTATCGGTGCTGGAGCATCCCCGGCCTTGGCTTCTTTTAGTTGAGGATTACTACCTATGCCTACTGGGAAGTGAAATACAGACGCAAGCTCCTTTAGATTAAGTGGCAGGACTTTATCAGAGGCAAAGCTACGAAACGAGAAATCCCGAAAGAGCTTTTTTAAATCACTACCACTCACCTTTTCGAAAGCTATAGAGTTACTAGCCACCTCCTCGAACTGATTAAAAGAAGACTCTATTTCTGACAAAACAGCCTCCGCTCTGTCTTTCGTATCAGCTGAAGCTATCACCCGAATATTTGCCTTTAAAATAGTACTTTTTAATTTATTACCTATCTTCTCAGCCGCTCCAGTGTCGACAGACCTACGTCCAGCCATGTTTTTCTCTTTCTTTTCTGTGTCTTTACTCGGACCGAACAGTATGTCCTTGCCTATATTTAGGAATGCTACATGGAATTTATAGAAATTATCTGAGGCACTTTTTACAGACTTGCCGTCTTTCACTTCATCTAGTATCCGATGAAAATCATTTATGAATTTATCTCCAGCTGGAGCTATCACCAACTGAATTGCCGCCCCTTCTCCTTCTGTTTTTAATTTAGCAAATACAGACAGTATTGTATTCATCGGGTCGTGGTCTATGTTCTCGTACGTTTTAATAGGCAACATTGGTTGCTCTGTTAGATGTGCATATGCTCCAACGGAAACTCCTTTCTCGTTGAAAACATTGTAGTCATTTGCTACCTCGACAACCTTGGCATCATCATAGTTAGCCAAGATTTGCTTCTCGAAAAGTAAGACGTGTTTATTCGGTACCGCTACATATACAACCAGCTGGTCTCTGCCGCTCGAAAGCCCCACTTCTAGAGTGAAATAATTCTCTTTTGTATTACTTTTGTCTTCTGCAATAGATAGCATTCCAGCATAAAATTGCTCCATTGCACCAATGAATTCCTTGAAGCCTTTTGATTTCTGTGATTCATCTGTAGATGGTGGTAGTGTAACTTCAAAAAGCGTCATGTTGAGAGACTTGTGCAAGGGTGTACCCTCCTTCACATCAGGTGTTGCTTGCCCTGTCTTGATATACTGAATAAGTAACCTGTGAAAATCATCCTCTATGTGTGGGTTGTTCATATTTTGGACTATTGAGAGTGCATTCCTGACGCCTTTGGTTATAACTATGCCTAACAGCTCCTCCATCACTACATCATGCTCTTCTGGTTTCAATTTCAAGACTATGCCTTCTTGTTCTTTTTCTTTTATTATATTTTCTTTAACCACCACATTCTCTATTGGAATTTCTTTATACTCAATAATCACATTCCTGGCAACTTCTGGTGCGTGCTCAAAATGCCCCTGATCAATGAGTTCATTTTCATGTTTAGCTACCTTGGCACGCAGGTATTCTAACTCCTCATCTGGAGTAGTAAATTTAGGATCACCGCCTTTAAAAAATGATGGGTTCATTAATATGATTATACCTTTCTATCTGATTTTTACAAAATTATGTAAACAAAAAAACTCAAAAGAATACATTTTTAGTTTACTGTTTCGTTAGTATCTCTGCCTCGCCATCTGTGATCAGAATGGTATGTTCGAAATGGGCGCTGTGTTTCCCGTCGTTAGTTTTAAACGTCCAATCATCTTTATCTATGAATACATGTTTCGTACCAATGTTTAGCATTGGCTCTATAGCTATGACCATTCCTGGTTTTAGCTTTGCTCCGGTGTTTGCTTTACCGAAGTTGGGTATGTATGGGTCCTCGTGAATGTACTTCCCTACTCCATGTCCAGATAGAACCTCTACTATTCCATACTTTTGTTTCTGCCCACGGACAAATTTTTCGATTGCATGACCAATGTCTCCAGTCCTAGCCCCACCAACAGCAGCATCTATCCCTACCATTAATGCCTCTTCGGTAATCTTCAAAAGCAGAGCATTAGAATCGCTCACATTCCCCACCGCCACAGTCACAGCATGGTCGGTAAACATACCATTGTGTTTTATCCCACAGTCAATGGCAATGATGTCCCCTTCTTTCAGAATCCTATTTGTCGATGGAATTCCGTGCACAACCTCGTCGTTGATAGATACACACAATGTAGCCGGAAAAGGCTTCTTGGCTCCTTCTGGTTTATAATTGAGGAATGCTGGCTCATCGCCGTATTCTCTAATAAGCTTCAGAGCTAAATCATCAAGCTCCCCAGTAGAGACCCCAGGTGCTATGTGCTCCTTTACCTTCTGCAGTACGATAGCCAGATGCTTGCCACCCTCACGAAGTAGCTCTATTTCTTTTTCGGTTTTGACTATGATAGACATGGATATAGTTTTTAACTTAATGAATAGTTGTACCTCGAAAGTCTTTACCATCTAGTGCATTTGCCAAATTATTTATTGGTTTACCATTCATAGTCATTACAGTCATTCCCTCCTCTTGTGCCATTTTAGAAGCAATAGGGTCAAACGGAGAATTGAGCCCCGGGTTCCATTCTGCGGGGATTAAAGCCCTGTACTCTGCCCAAGAAATTTTCTCTATTTTTTTTGCATCAGCATTTTTATTTGGATCCTTGTCGTATACATAATCAGTATTAGAAAGATTAATTACAGTTTTTGCTCCCACATTTTTGGCTATTAAGGTCGCAACAAGGTCAGTACTGTTGCCTGGTTTCCATCCTCCTCCTACAATGATTGATTTATCGAATAACAGAGGTAAATTCGGATTCACTATTATGTCTTTTGATACATTTTGACCAAATAAAACCTTGAGAAACTCAGCATTAAACCTGGTTGAATATATACCAAGCCAATCAAGCTCATCATTTTCTACTGAAGATATTTCTTCTGCAGCTTTGTTGTATTTACGACAAATCTTACCTCCACCAGTAATAATAACAAACTTTTTACCTTCTGATATTTTAGACAAAATCAAATCACGGAACTCTTTAAGAAATTCAACATCAATTTCTTCTGGAATAATTAACGATCCACCGAGAGATATTACAATTTTATCTTCAATCATATTTTAGAATTCTAAAGCTTTAATAATATCTTTGTGAACGTCTTCGACTGTTTGTTCACCGTTTATTGTATATATTTTATAACCATCTTTATCCTTAAAGTAATCCATAGACGGAACAACGTTTTTTACATATTCATCAAATCTTTTTGCAATACCTTCTTGGGTGTCGTCCGCGCGACCTCTTGCCAAGTTGCGTTTCATTGCTTCCTCTTTTCCAACTTCGATATAAACAATTTTAACTTCTTTTCTTTCATAGAAATCGATCATTTCTTCAAAAACCTTGGATTGAATCAAGGTTCTAGGGTATCCGTCAGCAATTAAGTGCTTCTCTGGTTTTAAAGAAGAAGTTAGAATATTGGCTACAATAAAATTAGTCAGAAAGTCAGGCTGCAACTCACCTCTTAACATAGAATCCTTTATAATATTACCGGTGTAACTTCCTGACTCTACGAAATTCCGATACTCTGCTCCTGGATAAGCATACACTAAATCTTTATTGTCTTTATTTTTTAAAAAATCCTTCAACAACTGAATCTGGGTTCCTTTACCTGAACCAACTATCCCAAAAAATACGAAAGTGTAGTTATCTTGCATAATATATATAGAATACCTAAAAAGAGCTTAAAAATCAAGGTGAAATATATTTCATAATATGCTTTAATAAAGTATGAAAAAACAGATTATAACTATCAACGGATTCCCAGGAAGCGGTAAATCTAGCACAGCCGAAGGGGTGGCAAATACTCTGGGTTTTACTAGGTTCTCTTCTGGTGATTTCTTTCGCCAGGTTGGTGTTGACTTGGGAATATCAGTCAACGAACTTAACATTAGAGCAGAAACCGAAAAAGACATCGACGTAATGGTGGATGATAAACTCAGGGGTCTTAGGGATTCTAGCGATATAGTTATAGATTCTCGTACTGCATATCACTGGATACCTGAATCTTTCAAGGTTTATTTGGAATTACCTCCTGAAATAGCAAAGGAAAGAATCTTAAAAAATCTAAAAACCAATAAATTAAGACAAGAAAGCGAACAAGCCGAAGATGAGGAACAAGTATACAAAAGCATACTAGAAAGACTAGAAAGTGAACAAAAAAGGTATCTAGACCTCTACAACATAGACAATACTAATAAAGAAAACTATGATTTAGTAATAGACACAAACAAAAACAACCTAGAAGAGGTTGTTGGTATGATCGTATCTGAATATAAAAAGTGGCTAGAAAAATGAAATAGTGGTGTGATTTCTGAGGGAGGTTACTTTAGTACGTAGTGAGGAAATTACACTACTTTTTTATTTTTCTATTAATACTCCCTCATTGAGACCTGAGCGTCTATTTTCTTGATTAGATCTAATACTACAGATACCACAATAAGAAGTGCTGTACCACCCAAAGCAAGAGCTGTGATACCTGTTAGTCCTTGCATTATCAGAGGAAGGACTGCAATGAACCCTAGGAACACCGCACCGAGTAGTGTGATACGGCTTAAAACATTAGAAATATAAGTAGAAGTAGATGCTCCTGGGCGAATACCTGGAATAAATGCCCCATTTTTCTGTAGATTAGTAGCTAATGCTTCTGGATCGAAGGTTACTGCAGTATAAAAATATGTAAACAAGAATACTAGAATAAAGTAAAGTATTGCATATAACAACGAAGTCTGAGAGAAAGAAGAAAGAGTGGCTGCTATCTTGGCTATTGTAGGATTAGCTGAATTAGCCAGGAAGTTACCAATCATTTGTGGAAAAAGTAATATTGATAGAGCAAAGATGATAGGAATAACTCCTGCTTGGTTCACGCGAAGTGGTAAGTAGGTTGAACCACCACCATACATCTTGGCACCACGAACCTGCTTGGCATATGTTACCGGCACAGGACGCTCGGCTTCTGTCACCACCACCACAGCAGCAATAACAATTAATCCAATAACCAAGAACATAAGGTAGAGAGGGATCTGAGAGGGATCAAAGGTAAACAGCAATTGTCCAACCTGAGTAGGTAGTACAGACACAATACCAGCAAAGATTATCAACGATACACCATTACCAATACCAAATTCTGACATCAACTCACCTAGCCACATAACCAGCATTGATCCCGCTATCACGATAATAAGATTTGTTATTCTATCAAATGAAGTGAGTTCTCCTAAAATACCTTGTGATTCCAAAAGAGCCAAAAGACTGAAACCTTGGATAGCTGCAAGTGGCACTGTAAGCATCCTAGAATATTGAGCAAATTTCTTCCTTCCTGCTTCACCTTCTTCACTATAGATACGCTTAAGCGCCGGAACCATTATTGTTAGAAGCTGCATGATAATAGACCCCGTAATGTACGGTCCTACTCCAAGCATTATTATAGAAAGGTTAGAGAGTCCTCCTCCAGAGAAAATATTTAAGATTCCAAAAAATTGATTATTGGACAAAAACCTGTTCAAAGCCAGAGTATCGATACCTGGAATTGGAATAGAAGAGAGTAATCTGAACATTATCAACGCTAAAAACACAAAAAGAACTTTTTTTCTTAAAGTTGAATCTGACCAAACTAATTTTATTTTACTTAAGAAATTTTGCATCCTATTATTGTGTTTGTATTAAAACGGAACTATTTAACCACTTTTGGTAACCATGCTACCACTATTCCTCCTGCTTTTTCAACTTGCTCTTTAGCTGTTGCTGAAATCAAAGATTTACTTAATTGTATTTTTATTTTAAAGTCTTCTTTACCTTTTAGGATTTTAACCTGAGGAAGGATACCCTTTTTTCTTTTAATGACTTTCAATTCAAGCAGTACTGCTGGATTGACATCACCACCAGATGGAAATGCTCTAGCTATTCTATCTAATGAAACGCCTACAGGTAATACAGCAAAAGAGTTAAACTGATACCCTCTTAACTTAGGTAACTTTTTTATGATATCACGAAGTTCTGGTCGGCGCTTATTACCAGCACGAGCTGTCTGACCCTTACCTCCACGTCCAGCAGTTTTCGCATGCTTACCTCCACGTCCTACCATACGATCTTTCTTGTTCTTATTTTTTCTTTTTAAATCATGTATCTGCATAATATTTTATTTACTTACTTTTATTTCTTCGTCTTGAGTTAATTTATCTGAAACTTCTTTCCCTGCTACAACAACAGTTGCAGAGGCGGCTTTAACGTATTTTTTAGAAATCTGCTTAAGTGCTTCCATAACTGCCTTGGAGTTGTTTAATTTATTCTTAGTACCTGAAATAACTTTACCGGTTATGTCTTTGATTCCGGCAAGTTTGGCAATGTCTCTCATTACTGTGCCTGCTACAAGTCCGCGACCCTTATTAGGCTTGATCATAACACAAGAACTTGAAAACTTAGCAGATAGTTCATGGGGAATAGACATAGTCTTCGTAAGCTTTAATGTAACCATGTTTTTCTTAGCATCTCTAACCGCTTTGTTAATAGCTAACGCTGTATCTCCTGCTTTACCAAGACCAAGTCCGATACCACCTTTCTTGTCTCCAGCTATTAGAACAACACTAAAAGAAAACCTGCGTCCTCCTGCTACCACACGAGTAACACGACGAATGTCTAATATCTTCTGGTCAAACTCTGGCTTTGGTCGGCCGAAAGATGATCCTCTTCGATTATTATTCTTTTTTTGAATTCCTGTTTCCATAATAAATTTATCTTAAAACTTTAAACCTGCAGCCCTTGCAGCATCTGCTACTAATTTAACTCTTCCTGTGTATTTAAATCCGTTTCTGTCGAACACAACCTCAGAAATCTTTTTAGCAATTCCCTTCTCTGCTATAGCAGCACCTATACTGGTTGCTCTTTCTGACTTTGTTCCTTTAGTAACTTTAATATCAGAAGCTTCGGCTATTGTTTTGGCAGAAGTGTCATCAATAAGTTGAGCGTAGATAAATTTGTTAGATTTGAATACAGAAAGCCTTGGACGCGCCATAGTACCAGAGATTTTAGATCGTATTTTTGCCTTTAGTCTTATTCTTTTTTCTGTTTTGTTTTGCATGAATTTATTTTATAACTTTATGAACTTTCTACTTTCAAATACTATGTTGTTTTCTTACCAACCTTTCTTCTGATAACTTCACCTTCGTAGCGCATACCTTTACCTTTATATGGTTCTGGCTTCTTTAGTGCTCTGACAGACGCAGTGAAACTTCCTACTAATTCTTTGTCTATACCGGTTACTGTAATGTTGTTTTTCACGGCCTCTACTGTAAGCCCTTCTGGAATCTTGACAATAACAGGATGAGAGAAACCTAATGCTAAATGAAGCTCAGCTCCTTTAACCTCAGACTTAAATCCAACTCCTTCAAGAATTAATTTCTTAACATATGGAGTTTCTACCCCCTTAATCATGTTTATGATATGTGAAGCATAAGTCCCCCAAAGCGATTTAGAAAATTTATCATTCCTTTTAATGTCTAGAGTAACTATCTCAGGTGTAATCTTTACTGTGATTTCATCACGAAAGTCTTTTGTTAAGGTTCCGTTAGGGCCTTTCACAGTAAGAGTAAGGCCACTCATTGTGACTTCTACTGACTTTGGTATTACTATTTCTTTTTTTCCTATTCTTGACATATATTTTATAAATTTATTTATATCGAGCCGGTCGAACTACCAAATTCTAAATAAAGGCTCGCCTCCAACTTGCTCTTTTCTAGCCTGCTTACCTGACAATATTCCTTTTGGTGTAGATAATAATAACAGTCCTGAATTATTCTTAACTGTGTGGATGTCTTTCATACCGAAATACACACGCCTAGACTGCTTGGACACTCTTTCAATGTCTTTTATCTTTGGTGTGTTTTCAACATAAACTAGTCCAACTTCAAGCATTGGAAAACCTTTTTTCATTCTTTTGTTTACAGAAGTTAAATACCCTTCTTTCTGAAGACATACAGCAATAGCATT
>Ga0105055_10013032_pt1 | contig 10025 bp, 12 predicted proteins | sample BON03_FD_78090 | JGI IMG/M metagenome (GOLD analysis project Ga0105055, IMG submission 78090) | Freshwater microbial communities from Lake Bonney liftoff mats and glacier meltwater in Antarctica - BON-03 | ecosystem: Environmental > Aquatic > Freshwater > Ice > Glacier meltwater | place: Lake... | reverse complement strand
CGCAATATCACGAATAGCTTCTGCATAAGGAGTCCCTCCAGGTTCTCTTGTTGCGACAATCTTGTCTTTAAAATGTTTTTTCAGTAACTCAATTTGAGTACTTTTTCCAGCACCATCTCCTCCTTCAATTACAACGAACTTTCCTTTTTTTGATGTACTCATATTATTTGGAGTATATCAGATTATTTTCTTAAAATCTTATCAATTTTTTGTGCGATCTCTACAAAGTCTTTTTCTTTTAGTCCTCTTGTAGTTTCGGCAGCTGTTCCAAGTCTTATTCCTGAAGGATTCACAGGTGAGCGAGTTTCTCCTGGAATTGTGTTTTTGTTTACAATAATTCCTGCTTCCTCTAGTTTGTCTGATGCATCCTTGCCTCCAATTCCCTTTCCATCCATCCACACATTTACAAGAACAAGATGATTGTCCGTTCCACCTGAAAGTATTTTCCAGCCAAGTTTTTTGAGTTCATCAGCAAGCGCTTTTGCATTTTTACAAACCTGTTCTACATACTTTTTAAATGCAGGTGATTGCGCTTCTTTGAGAGCAACTGCAACTGCAGCAATTTGATTCATGTGAGGACCACCTTGAAGTCCCGGGAATACTGCTTTGTCGATTTTTTTATCAAACTCTCTCGCATCCTTTTTGGCAAAAATAATTCCTGATCGTGGACCCCTGAGTGTTTTGTGTGTCGTCGAAGTTACAATGTCTGCGTATTTGAATGGACTTGGGTGCGCACCTCCTGCGATAAGTCCTGAAATATGTGCCATATCAACCATCAATATTGCTCCGGCTTCATCTGCTATTTCTCTAAACTTTTTAAAATCTATTTTACGCGAGTATGCTGAGTATCCTGTGATGATAAGTTTTGGTTTTTCTTTTTTTGCGAGTTTCATCAATACCTCGTAATCAAGCTTTTGAGTTTTTTCGTCTACGCCATATGGGATTTGTTTGTAAAGTTTTCCTGTAAAAGAAACTTTAAATCCGTGAGTAAGGTGTCCTCCATGAGAAAGATCCATTGCCATAATAGTATCTCCAACATTTAAGATTGCTCCATAGACAGCAAGATTAGCTGGTGAACCAGAGAGTGGTTGAACATTTACATGCCAATCTTTGGATTTGAGTTTGAAAGTCTCGAGTGCTCGAGCAATACACAAATCTTCTACCTGATCGACGATTTCGTTTCCACCGTAATATCTTGCATGAGAGTATCCTTCTGCATATTTGTTAGTAAGCTCTGAGCCGAGCGCATCAAGAACATCCTGTGATACGATATTTTCGGAAGCAATGAGGTTAATAACATTGCCTTGCCTTTTCTTTTCTTGTTCAATTAATTTTTGGATTTGTGTATCTTTCATGGGATTTTGGTAATTGCTGATAGTGGGTTTATTTTACCACAAGGGTATTTCTTATTTCAACAATCACTGCGTGTTTAGGAAATAAAGTCTAACATAGATTAAAACACAAAGAAAAAAGGGCGCCCTTCGGGCGCCCTCGCTTTTATTCAAACTGCCTCCCAATCACATTCTCTGAATTATCCTTGTTAAAGAGCTTTTCGGACCCTTCAAGGAGATATACATTCTTGATTCTAGCTTCGATCATTGTATTCCAACAATCTACACAAAACCACCAATGTCCCCAGAGATACAGATCGGCATCTTTAGTATCATTACCTTTTGAAATAGCATCTCTGATAGCAGATGGTTCTGAATGATTCTTTGGATGACATCCTTCACAAAGCTCATACCCTGTTCCACTTTTACATCCGAGCTTTACTCGCTCACATTCATTAGACTTATGATACTCACTTCCATTCGCTCCAATACCAATCACTTCTCCATCTTTAACGATGATTGCTGAGCCGGGCATTGTCTTATCAAGAGAATTCTCTTGTGCAAATTTTCTAGCCATCAAAATAAATTGATTATCCTGAGACACGTATTTGATACGTCTTCCTTCTGGAAGGTATGGATATTCGATTTCACTTGTACTGTTCATACCGTGAGTATAGCAGTATTTTTATAAAGAAAAAGCGAAACCCTAAAGGGTTTCGCTTTGAAAATATTGAATAATATTATTTGAATAATCACATAAATCAATCTAAAGTCAATATATCCTCCCTATCTTAATTTGCTACAATAGACTCATGACACCTTTCGACAAAATCTACCAAAACCTTCTCAGCGACATCATGAAAAAAGGTATTGCAGAAACAAACGCTCGAACAGGCCACGAAACAAAGGCTCTTCCAGGACTCACTTTTTCTATGGATATCGAAAAAGAAGGATTCCCTCTCTTAACTCTTCGCCAAATCCCCCTTCAAATTTTTATTGCCGAACAAGCATGGTTCATTTCAGGCTCACGAAAACCAGCAGACTTTCTCAGGCAATTCACCAAGATCTGGGATATTTTTACAAACCCTGGCGATGTTGTAACTGTTGCATATGGATACAGGTGGCGAAAGCACTTTGGAAGAGACCAACTCAAACTCCTTATCAACCTTCTCAAAAAAGATCCGAGTTCAAGACATGGTGTTGTTGTCATGTGGGATCCTGCAAATGACGGACTTGGAGGAGTTAATAAAAAGAACGTTCCTTGTCCGTACACATTCACTGTAAATATTATTGGAGGAAAACTCCATCTTCACTTGATGGTTCGTTCAAACGACATGGTACTTGGATTCCCTCACGATGTTGCAGGTTTTGCACTTCTTCAGTCTATCCTTGCTCAAGAGCTTAAAGTTATCCCAGGTATTTACACTCACACAATTTCAAACGCACATATCTATGATATTCACTATGGTGCAGCAAAAGAAATAATCAAACGTAACCACCCCCACAAAAAAATTAAGCTCACGCTTCCTCCAAAATCTTTTTCAAAAGCAGAAAAGAAAGACGCTAAACTAGTAAAGGACATTACTCTGAACCTAAAGAAGCAATATGCGCCAGCACCAGCGATTAAAGGACTAAAAATTGTATTATGATTTCAGCTTTTATTATCGCAGCAACTTCACTTGATGGATTCATTAGTCCATTGCAAGACACGAACTCAATGACTTGGACAAGTGGCGCTGATAAAGAATTTTTTAAGAAGAGAACCAAAGAAGCAGGTATTGTCGTGATGGGGCGAACCACTTTTGAAACAATAGGAAAAGCACTTCCAGACCGAAGAACTATTGTGTATTCAAAAAACCCTTTAGATATTGAGGGTGTTGAGGTAACAAGTTTGCCACCAGTAGAGCTTTTACAAAAATTAGAGAAAGAAGGACATACTGAAGTAGCCATTTGTGGTGGTTCTTCTATTTATTCACTCTTTCTAGAATCAGGATGTGTATCAAAACTCTATATAACAGTTGAGCCAATCTTATTCGGACAAGGTATTCCCTTTTTAAATACAGTTATCAAGACTAAGCTTGATTTGGTCTCTTCTACCTCGTTGAGTGAAAATGCGCTATTATTAGAATACAAAATAAAAAAATAATTATGGGAATCCTTACACAACGACAAATATTAGAACGAATCAAAAACGGAAGTATCAAAATAGAACCTTCTCTTGATCAGTTTCAGCTTCAAGCACATGCGATTGATCTTCGACTTGGATATACATTTCTTATTCCCAAACAATGGCATATGACTTCAAGAGGTCGTGAATCTCTTTCTTTTGATTATATGAATCCCAAAGAAGATGTTCAGAACTTTGAAGTGATTGAACTTGAGAAAGGTCAGATGTTCGAACTGCTCCCAGGTGAACATGTTCTTGCCTCAACTCTTGAAACAATTACATGGCCCGATGATGTCATGTCAGTACTCTATCCTCGTTCATCAACAAATAGACGAGGTCTGTCAGTTGATCTTACAGGAATTATCGACACGGGATATTCAGGACAACTTATTATTCCAATTCGAAACAATACTACTACTCAATCAATAGCAATTTATCCTGGAGAACGATTTTGCCAAGTAACCTTTGAAGAACTTTCAGAACCTTCTAAAAAAGAAAATGGAACATATCACCAAAAAGATATTATTGATGGATTTATGGTACAGAACAAATACAAAGATGAAGTAAAGATGATTAAGAATGGAGAAATCGAAAAAATCAAAAGCGATTTTAAGGTTGAATTCTAACTAAACCAAAACAACCACCTAAATAAGTTTTTTATCTTTTGCCAAAAACTTAAATTCTGATTTGTATTATTCGCATCATAAATTACATCAGTATCAGTTGAAGTTGATTGATAATCTATATCAAAATTTGTATCAATGATTGGTTTTGGAGAAGGAGTAACAACGGGTTTCGTTGGACTCTGCTTACATTCCCCTTCGTACAAAAATTCAGCCTTATCAGCAGCTAATTGACATGAGTTCCCGTATGTCTTGACCTCAGTTGAAGGACACGGAGTCGTGACACATCTAATACCAGTATCTTTTTGACCACAGACAGGAGCGTAGTTGAGTGGACACATTGTCGGACCAGAATCTTCTGACAAAGGGTCGAGTGCTTCTTGAGCCCTTACAAGCGAAGTGTACTTTTGGTTATGAGGCAAACTGTTAAATGACTGCGAATTTTGAGCATGAATTACCCAGATATCACCCTTAATTAGACTTCCTTCATCAAATCCACACATTGCACTATTTGCCCCTGTTGTGAGAGTAATTGTTTGAGCAAGTGAACCCTTATATGATTTAAGTACTTCAAATGTTACAGATCGAGTTCCATTAATCCCCCCTGATTGTGTTGTGCTTTTAATAGAACCAATAAACACAACATCATTTGAATCATAGGTCTCTTGAGGTACTTGGTAAACATAGGAACACGCAGAAACCTGAGAAGCAGAGGCAATAATAACCAGAGTCAAAACGAATATAATTGTGAATATTTTTTTCATGTATGTAGTATATCAAAATAGAACCCATATATGTAAACCGGTCTAGTTGCACAATGGTCAAAACGTTCTAGAATTAATTAAACAGCCCTTTAATACTATGGAAATTACACTACTCGCTTCAGGTTCTGAGAAACTACGACTTGATGACCATGATGGAAATATTCCATGGAGTCATCTCAATTCATTTCAAGAATTTCTCACGGAGAGAATTTCAGGAAAAAATGTCATTATAGGAAAAAAAGCCTTTGAAATAGATTTTTTAAAAAAATTAATTCATCAAGCATATGCATATCCTATAATTGTGGCTCGTGAAGAAAAGTTTTCACTTAATTCAGTTCAAGTTGTAGGCTTTACAGAAGCTCTTGATTTTCTCAAAATAAACAGAGTCCATACGGAAGTTATGGTACTGGGAGGCACACAGACTTTTAAGGACGCACTTCCTTACTCAAACAAAGTCGAATACTTCCAGATAGACCATAATCCAAGAGGACTTTCTGAGTTTCCTTCGTCATTAAAAACTGATTTTAAGAGAGTTTCTCTTTCACCTTCAAGTGAAGTTGTCGAGAAAGATATTTTTAGAATTGAAATTCAGAAATGGCTCAGAAAGCCTGGTACAAAAATTATGTAACAAAAACAAAAGGGCGGCCCTTCAGGCCGCCCTTTTTTCTTTTATATAAAATAGATTATTTAATCTCTACTCCCATACTTCGTGCTGATCCTGCGATTATTTTCATTGCAGCGTCAATATCTGAAGCATTCAAGTCGGGCATCTTTCGCTCTGCAATCTCTTTGAGTTGAGCTTGAGTGATCGAACCTGCTTTCTTCAGAATGTTTGTTCCTGATCCTGATGAAATTCCAGCTGCTTTTTTGATAAGGTCTGATGCAGGTGCAACCTTGTAGATCATTGAGAATGTTCGGTCTTCATACACAGATAGTACAACAGGAACAAGTTCTCCCATTCGATCTTGTGTATCTGCATTAAATCGTTGTGTAAATTCTCCTATATTAACTCCTGCTTGTCCAAGAACAGGTCCAAGAGGCGGGGCTGGTGTTGCCTTCCCTGCTGGAGCGATGAGTTTGATTACTTTTGTTACTTTTTTTGCCATAGTGTCGTTATATTATCTTATTTTTTTGATTTAGCAATAGCTTTGATTAAATTTTTCGAACTTGCATAAAATCAAGTTCAACAGGAGTTTCTCGACCAAACATTGATACCAATACTTTTACTTTTCCTTTGTCGGCATCAACCTCTTCAACCTTTCCTTCGAGATCCTTGAATGGTCCGTCAACAATAGTTACCGCGTCAGAAATTTCAATATCGATTGCATGCTTAGTTGTATCATTTTTCATTCGACTAAATAGTTCGTCGACTTCTTTTTTAGCAAGTGGCACGGGAAAAACTCCTGCCCCAACAAAACCAGTTACTCGAGGAGTGTTTCGAACAACGTACCACGAATCATCAGTTACAATCATGTCGACAAGTACGTATCCTGGATAGATTTTTTCTTCTACTTCTACTCTTTTTGTTCCCTTGATTTTAATTTTCTTTTCAACAGGAACCACTACATCAAAAATGTGCTCTCCCATTGCGTATGATTCGATTCGTTGTTTTAAATTTCTTAAAACAGCGTTTTCGTATCCTGCATATGTATGAATAGCGTACCAGTTTCGATCTCGATTTGGTTGTTGTTGTTTTGACATACTAAAAAATCTTATTTGATAAGTTGTTCGATTCCGAGTGTAAACACGTGATCAAAAGCACCAACGAAGGCTGCAACTGCTATCGAAATAACAACCACAAGAATACTATACGCAGTTGTCTGCTTTTTTGTAGGCCAGCTCATGTGCTTCATTTCACCATTTACTTCTCTTAAAAAATTAAATACGTTCATATATTTATTATTATTTGGTCCTCGCATTCGCGAGGATGGCTTAAAATATACTCATTTTCATTTGTTAATTTTAAACCATTTTTAAAACCCCCGAAGGGGTTTCTATATGACTAATATACTATTATGTGAGTAACTAGTCAAATCCCTCGGTCGGAGCGGTCTGAACTACGTGCTCTGGGCATGAACTACGTGCTCTGGGCATGTAGGTTATTTTAGAATAAGGTTCTCGAACAAACTCAAAACTGTCATAGGTCCGACTCCCCCAGGAACTGGCGTGATTGCTCGCACAACACCTTCCACTTTTTCAAAATCTACATCTCCTTCCAGTAATTCGCCGGTCGAAGTAATCCCGACATCTATCACAACTTGATCTTTATGAACAAAATCCTTTGTAATTAACTTTGGAGTTCCTGTTGCAGTGATGAGAATGTCTGCCAATTTTGTGATTTCTGAAAGGTTTTTTGTCTTGGAATGACAAATCGTAACCGTAGCGTCCTGATTAATAAGAAGTTGTGAAAGACTTCTCCCTACAAGGAGTGATCTTCCAACAATAACAATATTTTGGGATGCAATTTTGATATTAGCTTCTTTGAGCAGATTAGATACCCCAAGAGCAGTTGCAGGAACTATCCCTTCTTCATTACTCATGAGTTTTTTGACATTGTATGAAGTAAGTCCGTCCACGTCTTTTGATGGTTTAATTGAATCAATTATTTCGAATTGATGTTGTTTTAGATTTTCAGGAACTGGAAGTTGTACAATAATTCCTCCAACCTCATCATCATGATTAAAATCAGAAATAAGCTTTTGAATAAACTCTAGTGTTACATTTTCTTCAAGTTGATAAAGTTCAACAGGAACACCAATACTCTTCCCAAATTTAATTTTTTGATTGATGTATAGTGTAGACTCTTGATTTTCTCCAATTTGAATAATCACCAGTGTTGGTTTTTCTTCAAGAGACTCAACCTTCTTGATGAGGTCTTCTTTTCTCTTATGAGCAATAGTTGTTCCTGAAAGTATCATAGCTAGAGTGTAATCTGTTATGGAGTGAGAGTAAAGAGGTTTGAGTTTACAAAAGAAGCGGCACCGAAGGTGCCGCTTCTTTACAAAACTAATTTATAAACTTTTATTTAAGTTCATATGTCACATACACCTTTGATGTATATGTATTTTCACCTCTTGGCAAAGACACGTCCTGAGCTTTTACCGAAACTGCTTCAGATCGATACAAGTCTCCACCATATGGCTGTTGTCCTCCCTGGAAATCTTCATTGAATGAGATTATATCTCCTAGTCGAACATCTAGATCCTGTGCAAGTACTCCTGCTTTTGCTTGGGCTTTTTCGATTGCATCTTTTCGAGCTTCGTCATACAAGACATCTTCATCATCAATTACAAACGAAAGTCCAGACACATTATTAATTTCAAGATTAGTTATTTCACTCAAAATTTTACCAGCGTTATCAATATCTCTTACTTTAACCTGTATAGTTTGACTTACTTCATATCCAATAATTTGATTTGTTACAGGAGGACAATCAAATGCATAACATGGAGCGATATTTTCATATTTAGGAAAAACATTATACGACTGCGTTTTAATGTCTTTGTCTTCTACTCCATTATCTTTTAGATAATCAAGAGCTTTTGAAGTTTTCTCCTCAGCTTGGTTTTGAGCAGTTTCACTCGTGTCTGAAGATTCACTTACGGTAAATGTGAATGTTGCAATATCAGCAGTTGCAAGCGCCTCTCCTTCTGCACTCACGGTGATTGTTTTTGAAGGATATACTTCATTTTTGTCCCAAGAAATAATTTCAGTCACTGTCTTTGTTGCCAAAAATAGAATCAGTAAAGCAAATACTGCCCCCATTAACTTAATTCCGTTCTGTATATTTTTGTCTGTTGTATCAACCATATTATTGTATTATCGAGTAATATGCCTATTATATATCAAATTAGATTTCTTTTGTATCAGGATTGGATATGCACTGTATAGCACCATCAAATGGGATGACAGCATCATCCAAATCTACACATGAGAGTGAGTATCTTCCGATTGGCATTTTTTCTTCTGAATTAATATTTATACTTGTTGTAGTAGTTGCTACTGGAGTATATGTGTAAGTTGAATTAGTCTGACTTACGTTTGTAAAGGTACATGATTTAACATTATCGACATTCAAGTAGAGTGGACATTGCCCTGAAGTATCTGAGATAGATGGTTTGAAATAATAATTTGGAGATGGTGGAGTACTTGGCGTATAATTTTTGTCAGTTACTTGAACCGAACACATATCAGTAGTCCCGTTAAGAGTAAGTTCGACAGGGACTGACCATATGTACTGTCCAGTAGCACCTATTGAATTTATTGTATACATTGAGTTGGTAGATTTTACATCACTTTCACCAACAAGTTTCCAACTATACGTATATGGAGCAGTGATATTAGTATTCAGAACTGAGAAAGTCACAGGTCCTGCATTACTATCTCCTGCGTCTATGGTAAGTGAAGGAGGAGTTGCCTGACAGGAGAGTGTTGGACTCACGACGCAAGTATTCCCTGTTGGAGTTTTGTTCCATATACCGTCTGGTGCACAATTAAATCTATACTCTTTTCCTTCTTCACAAATAATCTCGTTTTCATAATGATCATCATTACAAGAAACAGGAACATCGACCCACTGAGCGTACATGGTAGGGCTATAATCTGTCATAGTGTAATTAGATTCATCTCCATATCGGGTTCCTGAACCATTTGCAATTGTATTCCAAGATGCAAAAGTGTGCCCTGCTCTTGTGAATGTGTTTTTTCTCAATGGTATCGTTGTGTCTTCGTAAATTGATTGATTACTCATAGTCCCAGATCCTCCATTTCTGTTGAAAATTACTGACCTTAGTACAGTTCTCTGCCAATTAGCAAACATTGATACAGGTATATTCTGCCTCTCCCACATTGTATATAATGCACCATCATTATATCGATAACCATTAGACGCGCTCCATCTAAGAAACACATATCCCGAGCCTGGCCTACTAAATTGATTCAAATTTAAAGCTTTGGTTTCGCCCATAAGGAAGTATTGAGGAGACATAGAGCCCACAAGACTAGAGTCATCAACATTTGGTATAAAATTGACCAACTGTCTTGTTTTTTCTGTAACAGTATGTTCGGTCCAACCTGATACTGCGCCTCTTATGTCAAGTGTTCTTACTTTAAAGGTAACAGGGAAGGTAGTGAAGGATTT